>TARA_B110000971_G_scaffold52275_1_pt1 | contig 16868 bp, 13 predicted proteins | sample TARA_B110000971 | Tara Oceans TARA_B110000971 (sample SAMEA4397842) | marine metagenome | biome: Polar Biome; feature: [SRF] surface water layer (ENVO:00010504); material: water (ENVO:00002006), including particulate matter (ENVO:01000060) such as... | depth 5 m | reverse complement strand
GATGGCGGCTATGGCGGGATTCTGGGCCGCCCCGCCGATCAGCAAGATGCGACGGGGTTCAAGACCCTGATCGCGCAGAGCGTCGAGCCCGCCAGCTAGACCGCACAGCAGTCCTTCGATCGTGGCGCGTGCGAGGTTGGTGCGGTTGGTGCTCGAGAGTGTCAGACCGAAGAGTGTGCCCGTAGCATTAGGAAGGTTGGGAGTTCGCTCTCCCTCAAAGTAAGGCTTTAGAACGAGACCGTCGGCGCCCGGCTTCGCTTGCAGCGCAAGTTGCCCCAGCGTATGGAGGTCGACGCCCAGTAGGCCAGCGACCGAGTCCAAGACCCGGGCGGCGTTGAGTGTCGCCACGAGGGGAAGGAAGAGTCCGCTCGCGTCGGCAAAGCCTGCTACCGTTCCCGTGGTGTCGCAGAACGGCGACGGGGCGAGGGCGAAAACGGTGCCGCTGGTCCCGATAGAAACTATGACGTCGCCCTCCTGAGCACCAAGACCAAGTGCCGCGCCCGCGTTGTCGCCCGCCCCCACGCCGACGAGGATGTTTGGCAACTCAGGGTCGAAGTCGAGGTGGCCTGCGGAATCGTCCGGAGCCAAAACTCTGGGTAGCGTGATCCCCGAAGTGCCGATGGCGGCCGTCAGTACTTCGAGGTCGTACTCGCCACTAGTAGGATTCCAGTATCCGGTTCCGCTGGCCTCGGAACGGTCGGTGGTAAGTTCATCGAGCCGGGGATTCTCTGGTCCGAAGCCGCGAATTCGCCAGGTGAGCCAGTCGTGGGGGAGCGCAATAGCAGCGATCAGCGAAACATTCTCAGGCTCCGCGTCGCGCAGCCAGCGCAACTTGGTGGAGGTGAAGCTCGCGACGGGTCGCGAGCCGGTTCTTTGGACGAGATCTAAGAATTCCAAGTCCAGTGCCGCGGCGGCCGCGGCGGAACGCGTGTCGTTCCAGAGCAGAGCGTCTCTGATGACCCGCCCTTTGTGATCGAGCACTATCATGCCGTGTTGCTGTCCACAGATAGAGATCGCTGCAACGTCCGCAAGGCCTCCCGCGTCCGCGATGGCGGAGTTTAGGGCAACCCACCATGCCTCGGGGTCTACCTCCGTGCCCTCCGGATGCAACGCGCGCCCAGAGCGCAACACAACCCCGGTCGCGGCGTCCGCGACCACGACTTTGCAGGACTGGGTCGATGAGTCGACCCCGGCAACAAGAGGCAAGGTTCAGCCCCGCGAGCCGAGGAGGTGCTCGGTAGCGAGCTGCTGAAGACGCACGAAGCCGAAGCCTTTGCCGTCGAAGTAGGCGCCGTGGTCGAAGTCCTCGTACGCGCTACGATCCGAAAGCAGACCCTCGTACCCGTCAGGGACCGTCGGCACCGAAAGCTCGGGCACGAGTGAGGCCTCAAGCGCCTCCTGAACCTCGGGATCTGATCGAAACGCCGTGGCACGCTCCTTCAGCATTAAGTAGTTGCGCATGTTCGCCGAAGCCGAGGCCCACACGCCCTCTTCGTCTTCGGTTCGGCTCGGCTTGTAGTCGAAATGGCGAGGCCCGTCATACGACTGACTGCCCTGCGGCCCACCGTTCTCGAGCAAATCGACCAAAGCGAAGGCATTGTAGAGGTCTCCGTGGCCGAAGACGAGGTCTTGGTCGTACTTGATGCCACGCTGGCCGTTCAGGTCTATGTGGAAGAGCTTGCCCTGATACAGAGCCTGCGCAATGCCAGCCGCGAAGTTGAGTCCGGCCATCTGCTCGTGCCCCACCTCGGGGTTCACACCGAACAATTCCGGTCGCTCGAGGGTCTCGATGAAGGCCATGGCGTGGCCGACGGTAGGCAGGAGGATGTCTCCGCGGGGCTCGTTTGGTTTGGGCTCGATGGCGAAACGTATGTCATATCCTTTGTCGACTACGTAATCGGCGAAGACGTTGACCGCCTCACGGTAGCGCTCCAGCGCCTGACGGGTGTCTTTAGCCACGTCGTATTCGGCGCCCTCTCGCCCGCCCCACATGACGAAGGTCTTCGCGCCGAGCTCGACGCCGAGCTCAAGCTGTCGCATGGCCTTGCGCATGGCGAATCTGCGCACTCCACGGTCGTTGGACGTAAACCCCCCGTCCTTAAAGACGGGTGCGCTGAACAGGTTGGTCGTGACCATCGGCACGATGAGGCCCGTATCTCTCAGGGCGCCCTTCAGTCGGTCGATCTGCTTCTGACGCTGAACGTCCGAAGCTCCGAATGCGAACAGGTCGTCGTCATGAAAGGTAATCCCATAGGCGCCGATTTCCGCAAGCTTCTCGACGGCTTGCACGACATCCAAGGGTGCGCGTGTTGGGCCTCCGAAGGGGTCACCTCCGTTATAGCCAATGGTCCAGAGGCCGAAGGAGAATTTGTCTTCCGGGGTGGGGGTAAGTGTCATGTCTCTTCCTTTGTTCGTTTATTGGTCGTTGGGTTGGTCAGCAGTTTGCGGCTCGCTGAAGAAGCGCGACGACCGCGAGCGCCTCTTCAGGCAGGACGGGTTCGGGGCCCTCTCCGCGGACGGCGAGGGCGGCTCGACGGTAGAACTCCGCGTAGTCGCCACGTTCCGTGGGAATTCTGGTTGTTACAGGCCCGGATGCGGACCCTTCGACGAGCGTGCCGAAGAGGTCGGTCACGACCTCCCCGAAACCAGGGTCGGTGGGCAGAGCCCCCCCGTCCAGAGCAAGTTCTTGCGGGTCTAAGCCGAAGGATATAAAGGACCCCTTGGTCCCGAGCACCCTGAAGCGTGGGCCTTGCATGTGCCCCTGACGGCTCATAAGGAGACGCGAGACCACACCCGATTCATGCATGAGTTTAACTTCGGAGTGGTCATCATTGCCGCCGCCCGGCCGCACGGTAAACAGGCTTGCATTGAGAACCGACGCCGGGCCGAACAGGACGAGCGCCTGGTCCACCAAATGGCTACCGAGATCGTAGGCGACGCCGCCGCCTGAAGAAACAGGCAGCTGGTCCTTCCAGTCGGATGACACTGCTGGAGCCCAGTGTTCAAAAACTGACTCAAAGTGGAAGACTTTGCCGAGGCGACCGCTGGCGATAAGTGCGCGCACCGTCAGGAAGTCTCCGTCCCAGCGTCGATTCTGGAACACCATGAGCGGACGTGACTCTCTCGCCGCGATCGCGATGAGCTCCGCGGCGTCTTGGACATTCGCCACGAACGGCTTGTCGATCACAACTGCGGAACCGAGGCGCAACGCACGACGAGCAAGGTCGAGATGCGTCTCCGGTGGCCCCGCCAAAACGATGAGGTCGAGCTTGTCACCAGAAGATTCCAATTCATCGAAGGTTTCATAAATACGGGCAAGAGGATGGTTTTTTTCTGCTTGTTCCCGTCTTTTATCGTTAGCTGTAACAATTGCTGCGACTTCAAAATTACTCATCGACGCAAGGAAGGGAGCGTGAAAAACCCTGCCTGATAGTCCGTAACCCACGATTGCTGTGCGAATTGGAATTCCGACTGAAGGCTGTCTCTTGGGTAGCATGATTTTTATAGTACTCCATAACTTCTATTAAAATCAAGCATAAAATAACCTTACAAAAACGAATCTTCGTAGTGAGAAAATGCTATTCTTTTCTAGTGCCTATAACCTTGGGGTAAAGGGCAAAGAAGCATTCATACTATGTAAGCTCAAATCAGAAAGCAGCACCGACCATTGGACTCCCAGCCGTTTTGATGCGAAGCACGATTTGAGGAAAAAACTTGAGACACGAGAAAAGTCAAATGTAAATAGGAGTAATTGGTGAATAAATGAAAAAAAATGGCAAAAGCGGTTCGAACCTGGATGACCTTCGGTCGCATAACCTTTCGGTTGTCCTCACTCGCATCCACCAAGCCAGGCGTCTTTCGCGCAAGGAGTTGGCGGCGGCGGCCGGACTCAATGGTTCGACAATCACCATTCTTGTCAACGAGCTGATCGAGCGAGGACTCGTCATCGAGTCCAGTTCCGTAAGCGTATCCAAAAAGTCCGCCGGCCGTCCGAGCATGTTGCTGAGCCCCAGTGAAAGCATTCTCGCGATCGCGGTGAACCCAGAAATTGATGCAGTCACGGTGGGACTCGTGAGCCTCGGGGGCAGAGTGCATCGCACCATTCGCTTCGACACTGACACATCGCCCACTATGCCTCGCGCCGTAAAAATCACCAAGGCGATCATCGAGGGAATTCAGGCGGCACTGCCGGCCGAATCGAGCATCGTGGGTATCGGCGTTGCAGTACCGGGGCTCACGAACTCTAAAGATGGTTCTGTTACCCTCGCTCCTAATCTCGGCTGGCGGCAAGAGCCGCTGGCCGAAGCGCTGGCCGAAGCAACAGGGTTTCCAGTCTGGGCCGCGAACGATGCCCATCTCGGCGTTCTCGCGGAGATGGTTTTTGGCAGCGGAGCAAACGTAAGAAACACTCTTTACCTCAATGGCGGCGCGAGTGGCATCGGCGGCGGCGTGATTTCGGATGGTTTGCCCCTCAAGGGAGCGTCGGGATATGCCGGCGAGCTCGGCCACTTCCGCATACGCGGAGACGGCAAGCTAGATTCCGCGGGGCTTCAGGGCACCCTCGAGTCGGAAGTGAGTAGGCAGGCCCTCCTCGAGAGCCTCGGGCTCACACGCCGCGACTTCAACGACATCAGGGAGCTCGACGAGACCCTCCTTGAGCCTCGATCCGCGCGTGCCCAGTCTGAGATCGACCGGCAGATCTATGCCCTCGGTACCGCCCTCGGCGGTATGGTAACAATCTTCAACCCCGAACTCATCGTGCTCGGGGGCTTCCTGGGTTCGCTTTTCGATGCTGAGCCCGAAAAACTGCGACACATCGTGGCCCAGGAATCCCTCGCCCCGCATTACGCGTCCGTGAGTATCGTGAGGCCCAAACTCGGAGACAATATTTTGCTCGTAGGCGCGGCCGAGCTTGCGTTCGGAGCGCTCCTGAGCAATCCCTCAGCCCACGGCACCAAAAGCGAACTGGTGGCTTCGGCTGGTGCCAGTCCGGACAATCAGAATATCTACGCATGACATTAACGACGTTGAGCAACGAGCGCGGGACGTCAATCGTGCTCAGCACCTTTGGAGCAAGGCTGGTTGAGCTCATGTTTCGCGACCGCGAGGGCAACGTAGAGAACATTGTGCTCGGGTATGACACTGAACAGAACTACCGAGACAACCCCGACTGGTACGTCGGCGCCACTGTCGGAAGGGTAGCAGGACGCCTCGCCGGCGCTAGGTTCATCGGCGGGGGGCTCAACTTCCCCACGACCCCGAATGAGGGCACCTCGCATCTCCACGGCGGTCCGAACCGCGCTCTAGACCGAGTGGAATGGGAGGCCATGGCATCAACGACTGCCAACACTGTCGTGTTTCGGTATGTCAGCCCCGCTGAAGAGGAGGGGTATCCCGGTACCCTCAAGATTACCTCCTCGTATCAACTCACCGAGTCCGACGAGCTTGTGTTCGAATTGCGAGCTACAACGGATGCCGCCACACCGGTCAACCTCGTCAATCACACATACCTCAACCTCAGTGGCGGTGCTCGTCGATCCATAGTCGACCACGAGCTAATGATCAACGCCGATTCCATTCTCGAGGCAGATGTTAACCTTCTTCCACGCGGTGGTGTAATTGCATTATCGGGCATGGCCTACGACTTCCGCGAAGAGCGTCGTATCGGCAATGCGCTACCCGAGAACGGAAGTGAGCCCTGGCCAGGTATCGACTCCACATATTTGCTCGCAGTCCATGCCAAGCCGGTGGCAACGCTTCGGGACCCGGTGAGTGGAAGAGTGTTGAGGATTACGACAACCGAGCCGGCTCTTCAGGTGTATACAGGAAACCGAATCGCGATCGAGACCGGGCGTTCGGATGGACAGCACGGACCGGGCAAGGGAATATGCCTCGAAGCGCAGCGCGTCCCCGATTCGCCACAACTCCCCGGGTGGCCGACGATAGTGATCGAGCCAGGTACCGAGTATCACCATCGGACCGTCTGGAGCTTAGGCACCAGCTGAAGTCAGATCAGGACGCCTCGTTGTAGACGATGGCCGCGCGCATAATCTCGATGTCTTCCTCTGTAGTGCCTCCCGAGATACCGAGACCGAAGCGCTCCCCTCCAGATACTGTGAAGGGCGCACCTCCGCCGAAGCCGATTAGCTTCGAGCCCGAGCTCACGGCGAGGCCGTATAGCGGCCCTCCGGGTTGAATCTTTTCCGTCAGATCTTCCGTCGCCACGGCGAAAGTCGCCGCTGTATAAGCCTTACGGAAAGCCATCTCGAGCGAGTGCATGGGGGCTCCAGTCATGCGATGCATCAGTGCCGGGTGCCCGTGCACGTCTACGACGCTCACGACAACGGCCAGGCCCCTGCTCTCCGCCTCATTCTCTGCGAATGCGGCAATAGCCTTTAACTCGTTTAGCATTCTGTCTCCTTCGGTGTTGGGGTGAATTACAGGTCGGCCACTGCCGCCCACAGGTAGTCGGGGATGTCGGTGGCCAGCCAGCGCAGATTGCACTCCTGCTGTTCGACCGTGCGTGCGCCGAGACACACGGACGCGATAGCAGGGTGCGTCGCCCCGAACTGGACTGCTAGTGCCCCGAGCTCGGCTCCTGCGTCGTCACAAAGTCGTTGCAAAACAGACACGCGTTCGACAATAGCGGCGGGCGCCGTAGCGTAGTTGAAACGTGCGCCAACGGTAGGTCCAGTCGCGAGGATGCCGGATCCGAAGACACGGCCGTTGATTACCGCCACCCCGCGCTCCAAGCACGCGGGCAACAGCTCATCACCCGCGCTGCGGTCGAGCAAGTTATATGTGCCCGCAATGAGCATGCAGTCGATGTCTACCTGGCTGAGTGTCTCAAGGCAGACATCGTTCTCATTCGCGCCTACTCCGATCGCACGGGTCACGCCCTCGTCTCGCAGCCTAACAAGCGCACGAAAGGCACCCTCGACCGCTTCGCGGAATCGCCGCGGCTGTTCGTTGCCGTGTGTGAACCGATCGATGTCGTGCACGAGCAGTGCATCGAAATGGCTTGCGCCCATGCGTTGCAGACTTTCCTCAACCTGGCGGAGAACGCCATCATAACTGTAGTCAAACGCGATGGAGAACGGTGGGGTGTCCACCCAAGGAGCGGAGCTGGCGGGGGCACCGGGCGTGAGCGTCCGGCCAACCTTGTTAACGAGGAAGTAAGAGTTGCGAGGCTTGCTACGCAACTCCTCCGCTAGCCGATATTCGGCGAGACCGTGGCCGTACATCGGCGCTGTGTCGAACAGCCGAACCCCTCCCTGCCAAGCGCTTTCGATCACGGCCCGCGACTGCGCATCGGACACGGCGACGCCCATGTTTCCGAGAGCAACAGTGCCCAGCGCAGCCAGGCTCACCTCGGTATTGATCCGCCCGAAGGGGCGTGCGGCGGTAGAAATCGTCATTTGCCAACCCTTTCTCTACAAGGTGGGATCGGGGTCCCAATCCCACCTGCTGCTACTTGCTGCTGCTACTACTTGGACGAGTGTTCCATCAGCTCGAGGAACTCGCGCGTTGACATGACATCCCCGTACTGATTGTGGATGTTGCGCAGACCCTCCCAGTACTGACCGTAGCCCTCAGGGACTTCGTGGTCGAACTCGGGGTTTCGGCCATGTGAGTTGAGCGGAATAGCAGTTCCTGAATCAGCGACGACGATGACTTTGTACCCCTGCTCGAAGCCATCGCGAGCAGTCGTGGGCACGCAGTTTCCGGTGGAGGAACCCACGATCACGAGATACTTGCAGTCATCCTGTTTGAGCAACGAGTTGAGCGATGTTTCAAAGAAGCTGCTGTTACGGTGCTTGCGGAGGACAGCCTCGCTCTCAGTCGGAACAAAGCCGTCGCAAAGTGCGCCATCGAAGGTGCCGTGGTTAAAGGGAGAGTCCGGCTTCTTCCATGCCGGGTACTTCTCCGCCCAAAGGCCAATGTCGAAGCCATTCGGGTCCATGCCCCACATGGACCAGTTGACCTTAACTCCCCTGGAGCGGGCGACGTCTAGTACTTTCTTCGCCTGCACGAGAGTCTCTTCGCCACTGGGCGCTCCCCCGCAGCTCTGAATGTACTCTTTGCCGCGCTTATCTAAGCACAGATTCTGGACGTCGAGCATGTGCACGACCGTGCGGGATAGATCAATCTTGTCCGGAATGTACCGATACGTCCGGTCAACGTACTTGTTTAGCTTCTCTTCGAAATTTGACATTGATTTCCTTCTTTCGTTGTTTTTGATGGGCAGGTGCAGGTCGGATAAATGCAAATGGCGGACGGATCATAGTCGAGCAGGAGCTCGGACCAATCCCATGTCTCGGCGAAGTACGGCTCCGTTGTGTAGCTTCCGTCCATCGTGTCTTTGAGGGATTTTGGACCAGGAAAGCCGATCACCTTCCAGGCCATCTGGTCCTTGTTACCGCCGTAAACCGGGTCGGAATAGAAACCCTGGCGCACGTGCAGGCATAAAGTCTCAAAGAATGATTTCCCCGTATCGGTGTTCCCCTGAAGGCGCGAATAGAATACTGCGTGCTCGTCAAGGCGGACGTGGCTGGGCTTCGGGGCACCGCTGATCTCAACGAAGACCAGGTCCTGCGTCGCCTCGTCGGCGCTCGCGAAATCCTTCTCGCCGCGCTGCACGGCGAGCGCGTCTAGTGCGAGGACGCCCTCTCGGTACATCCTCTTGAAGTCGTTGTTGCGTGCGCGTGCGGCACGCGCCTCCTCGCCCTCGAGCCTCAGAAAACCACTGCCGTCCGCGGTGGCGTAAAGGTAATTAATGCCTGATAGATACCTGTCGATGAACACAATCACGCGCGCCTCACGCGCGCCCGGATCCCGATCAGTCGGGATAACACGCGCTGCTGCTGCCTCTATAGTGTCCCATTCGTGGTCACTGAAAAAAAGCTTCTCCTTTGTGTCCGGGTCAATTCTAAGTTCGAGCTTCTTCCATTCTGACTTCGACATATGTAGTCCTCCTTTGTTAGTTTGATAACGAGACGGGATCAAGCGCTAGGCGCTCGCTTCGTCCCTTGAGGTGGGTGTTCGCGATGTACTCGGCGGCCCTCCACGAATGCGCCATGATAGTCAGCGTTGGGTTGACGCCCAGCGCCGTAGAGAACCCCGAGCCGTCAAGCACGAAGAGGTTCGGCACAGAGTGTGACTGAGCCCACTCGTTCAAGACTGACTTCGTCGAATCGGTACCCATGCGAACCGTGCCATGCTGGTGACAAGAGTTGCCCGTAAACTCTTCGCCGAGGTAGACCGGCATAGTACGAACCGCGCCAGCGGCCTCTAGAATCTCGACGTTCTTGTTTATCTGCCACTTGCTCATCGCCGTGTCATTCTTGTGCGGCTTGTTGGTTATGCGGGCGACGGGCATACCCCAGCGATCCTTAACTATCGGGTCGAGGTCCACGCGATTGCTTTCTTGAGGAAGGTCTTGGAGGATCATGCCGATCTTCATCGAGTGCAGAAAGTAGTCACGGTCGGCATCCTTCGCGGCGTCGCCCCAGATGGGCTTACCGGGGAGGATCGGGTTGATTGGCTGTCCGATCTGCGTGGTCGCGATTATCCCGCCACCTATGTGGCCGCGATCGTAGTCCGTCTCGTAGAAGTGCATGGACCCACCGCTCTGGTAATTACCGGTGAACCCGTTGAGAGCCGGAGATACCTCACGGTCGAAAAGCCCTACAGCGAACAAGTACTCGTGGAAAGTCGCGTTGCGTCCGACGAGACCCGAGTCGTTCGAGATGCCGTCGGGGAAGCGCGGAGACTTCGACATTAGCATCAGCCGAGACGACTCTATGGCGCCGAGGGCAAGGATGACGACTTGTGCCTTCTGCTCGTGCTCCGAACCGTCGGGAGCGATGTAGATCACTCCCGTGGCCTTACCGTTACGGTCAACGGTCACCTCCTTGACGAAGGAGTCCGCGCGCACTTCGAAGTTTCCGGTTGCTAGTGCATCGGGGATGTACGTAGTCGCGACTGAAGAGCGAGTCTCAGTCGGGTCCCCATACTGATTCCAGAAACTTGTTCGATTAACGGCCTTGCGACCAAGTTCGTTGCGCTCAGTGAGGTGGCTCATCGGCAGCGGATGGGCGTTTATGCCGAGATTACGGCAGCCCTCATAAAACTTCTCACCAAACTTGGTGGGGCCCAATGGCCCGCTGGGGTAGCGCTTGGAACGAAAGCCTGCGCCAACCTCGGCGCCGTCCAATCCGGAAACGCCGTAGCTCCACTCTACCTTCGTAAGGTAGGGCTCCAGGTGTTCGTAACGGTAGGGCCAATCGACAAGGCTCGCACCTTCGATGTCGCCATGCAGCGAATGCATGATGAAGTCACAGGGTCGTGGACGTGGGGTCCATCCGGCCATATGAATAGTGCCTCCCCCTACGGCTGAGGGGACTGGAGAAAAGTTGAAAATGCGACTCTCAGAGTTTTCGTCAGTGCGCACAGTACGCGGCATGAGATCAACATCTGGCCACAAATAGCTGCGGTTCTGGAACTTGAGCTCATCGCCCGAGTAGTGCTCACTGTTTCGAAGCCACGGGCCCTTGTCGAACCCGACTACCGAGTATCCAGCCTCAGATAGCACCTTTGCTGCGGGGCCCCCTCCTGCTCCCAGGCCGACGATTATTACATCTACTGAATCTAACTTCTTGGTCATTATGACCTTCCTTTCGCGGACTATAACTCGTAGTGGTGGGGTGCCCCGTCGACAGACAGAGCACCCCTAACTATTTAGACGTTAGTACTTACCTGGGCCCGCCTGGGAGGCCGCGATTTTCGCCTCGGCCCAGTCGACGTTAGTTTTGTCGATTACGATCGTCGGAACACTGACGAACTGCGGCACTGTCATGCCGAGAATCTCGTGCTCGAAAAGCGTGTTGATCATCTCAGTTCCCATGTCGACCGAGTTCACGTCAACGGTGGCCGTGAGCTGGGCCTCGCGGATTGAGCCCATACCGGACAAGAGTCCGTCAGCGCCAATCGTTATGATGCCCTCGGTACCATCCCAGTGCTTGAGGCCACCGAGAGTAATTGCCTGCGAGGCTCCGAGGGCCATGTCCTCATTTTCACCGTAAATCGCGTCTATGCCCGGGAACTTGGTGAGAAGGTCCTGCGCGGCGATGAGGCCCTTATCACGGACGTAGCCTCCATCCGCCGAACCGACTATCTTCATGCCAGGGAAGCTAGCGATGGCGGCCTCGAAGCCCTGCTGACGAAGCTTCGTCCAGTCGGAGCCCGACGGGCCGAGGATCTGGACAATCTCACCCTCACCCTTAAGCTCAGATGCTAGGTACTGTCCGGCGATGTAGCCCGACTGCCAACGGTCGTCATATGCGATATTCGATATTGTGCTTAAGCCAGCGGTAGGGTCGTTGGCCTGGGATGGGTTGTCCAGTTCCTCGGTAGAATTGAATTGGTAGAAGTTCACCCCTGCCTCAGATCCAGCCTTATAGATCTCTTGCATTGTGTCGTGAGGTGCTGCCGAGCAGACGAAGACGGCGTCGAACCCGTTTGCGATGTATCCCTCGACGATTCCAACCGCTTCGACTCCCGAATGAGCATCGTTTAGTGCTCCCTGGCGGGACCACTCCCATTTGACGCCGTAACACTCCTCGAGCTCGAACATCCTGTTGTGCGCAGCCTTCTCCACCTGAGTGTAAAACTCGGAGAGAATCGGCGGAGTGAAGCCGACCTTGAGGGTGCGGCCATCCACCTGCGCGGTAATTGCGGCCTGCTCGTCGGCGGTTCCACAGTAGATTGCAGAGCTGGAGTTCTCGTTGTTGCTCGTCCCAGTCGTTGCGTCGCTGGTCTCAGTGGACCCGTCGACCGTCGAGCATCCGACAAGCGCTGCAATCAAAAGCAGGCTACCGCCCAACGCAAAGGAGCTTCGCACACTATGCGATCGCCTAACAGTCGGTCCATTGTCATCATGATTAATTTTTCGTGAGCTTTTCATTATCTTTCTCCATTTCTGTATTTTGAGTGGTGAGGGTTATTAATGCTTTTTCCTCTTTTTTTATCCAGCGCCGGAACAAACTCCCCGGTTTTTTTGTTTGCTGTTGAGCCCAAGCGGAACCGCTTGAGAGTCTTCGCGCCTTCCAGCGCAGGGTGGCGACACGTGCGTAGTCGCTCAGGTAGTTGGCAATGACGGCGAGAAGAAGGATCACGCCAATGACGATCTTTTGGAAGCTCGATGGAACTCCCGCCAGATTGATGATGTTGACCGCGAGAGCCAGCGTAAGGGCACCGAGAACTGCCCCGAGCACACGACCGCGACCGCCCATGAGAGAGGCTCCGCCGATGATGGCTGCGGAGATTGCCTGGATTTCGTAGCCCACACCAAGGTCGGCCGGCACATTGCTGTTTCGACCGGCCAGGATGATGCCGGCTATCGCCGCGCAAACGCCGCTCAGGACATAGGCCTGCGTCTTTACCCAACGCACCGGGATGCCTGACTGGCGCGCCGCCACCGAGTTACTACCCACAGCGAAGAAATGGGTGCCGAGGCGAGTTCTGCTGAGTACGAATCCGACCACGGCCGCGAGGCTTATTGCCATGAGAATAGGGAAAGTCACAGGGCCAAACAGACGGTCGAGGCCTCCGATAATGTAATAATCGCTCGTCATATAACCGATGATCGGCACCCCCTGGGTGGCTATGTATAGAACGCCGCTTGCGAAGCCCAGCATGGCAAGGGTGGCGATGAAGTCTGGGAGGCCAACGCGCGTAACCAGAACGCCGTTGAGCAAGCCCGCCGTCATACCCACCAGGATCGCGATGATAATGGCGACGAAAAGTGGCGCGCCAGTTTTAATCACCGTGGCAGCAACACCCGCGCAAAGAGCCATCACAGCCCCTACGGAGAGATCAATGCCCCCTGAGATAAGCACCACGGTCATCCCGATCGACAGAATCATGACGGTGATGCTACTGCTGATCAGATTGTAAATATTGTTGCCAGCGAAGAAGATAGGCATCGCGAAGGCGGCAATCAATGTGAACATCAGCATTAAAGAGATGACTCCAAGGGTGGGATCGATGAGGACGCGCTCGCCGATGTTGCGAAAGGTCACCGCAATCGAACTGGGTTGCCTAGTTGTCATTGACACTGTCCCCCTCTGAAATGGTGGCGGCTTTCGGGTGGTCCATAGACTGAACATCCTTTGCCGTTCCCTGCGCCGTTCGTCTAAGTGCTGAACCAAGGATTATCCGGCGCACTTGCCTCTCGAACACAACGCCGAAAACGATTGCGAGGGCGGTGAAGATACTGAAAAACACAGGGTCGACGCTGTTGAGGCGAAGACCCTGTTGCAGAGTCGCAAGAAAGAGCCCGCCAATGAGGGCCGCTAAAACGCTGCCGCGGCCACCCGTCAGAGCAATGCCGCCGATGACGGCTCCCGCAATGGCGATAAATTCATACCCGATACCGAGGAACGCCTGGACGGCACCGAGTCGCGACGCTAGGAGAACGCCCGCGATGCCCGAAAGTAGTCCTGAGGCCGCGAAAGTCAAGAGGCGAAGGCGGGGCACGCTCACTCCTGCCACGTTGGCGGCCTGTGGCGAAATGCCCACAGCGTACAGTTGACGGCCGATAATCGTCTTAGCCAATACAAGGTGTGCTACTAGGAAAATCGCCGCAGCAATGAGAAAGGATGGGGGGATCCCCATCACACTTCCTTTTGTGAGCATTGAGAAACTGGGATCCGACACACCCTGTAGGGGCTGCGCCTGCGACAGCACGACGAGCAGGCCGGCAGCAATGTTGAGAGTGGCGAGGGTGGCAATGAAATCGTTGATCCGAAGGTACGCGACAAGGAGCCCGTTGACCAGACCGAACACGAGTCCCGTGCCTGCGCCGACTGCGATCCCTAGCCACAACGGTGCGCCCTGGACGAGCGCGAACAGGGTTGTCCCCGCGCTTAAGCCGGCAACCGTTCCCACCGAGAGGTCGATGCCACCACCGATGATGACGATCCCCACGCCGAGGGTCATCAGGATAATCGGGATGCCGTTAGTGAGATAGTTACCCACCGTCGTGCCGTCAAGGAATACGGGGTTCAGGAGCTGGAACACCGTGACCATCGCGATGAGTGCGAGGGCCATTGGTGCGCCGGGGATGGAGAAGAACCGGGCGATGGTCGACGACGATTTCATGACTTTTGTCCCGAAGCGCTCAGCGTTAGTATCTCCGACTTGATGCGGGCGAACTCGCCAGCATCAATAGCTGCCGGTATGTCCCTCACCTCGCCGACTAATTTTCCTTGCTTCAACACGAGAACGCGATGACTAAGTCCAAGAAGTTCCTCAATCTCTGATGCGATAAGTATCGCCGCGCCACCCTGCGCCGAATAGTCGCGCACGAGCGCATGAACATCACCCTTCGCTGCCACATCAATGCCTTGGGTCGGCTCATCGAAAATTAGGAGCTTGGGCGATGTGTTTAGGCACCGGGCGACGATGACCTTCTGCTGATTGCCACCGCTCAAGTTACCGATGCGGGCGTCGAGATTGGGTGTCCTGATCCCCAGTTTCGCCCGGTACCCTTCGGCGAGGGTGCGCTCCCTTCGCCGGCTCAACCAAAACCCGGCGGAGGCCACTTTAGACAGCCGAGAGATTGTGATGTTGTTCGCTGTCGATAGTTCGGCCAAGATACCGAGCTGCTTGCGGTCCTCCGGCAGCATAGCCAGGCCGGCGCGATACGCAGCTCTGGAGTTGCTTAGCCGTAGGCGCCGGCCGTCAATCTCTACAGTGCCGGAAGTCCGCCGGTCCAGTCCCATGAGGATGCGCACGGTTTCTGTGCGTCCGGCCCCTGCGAGGCCTGCAATCCCAACAATCTCGCCCTCATGTACGTCGAAGGAGACGTCACGAACCGCCAAACCGCGGTTGAGGTTGCGTGCCGAGAGCACGACCCTGCCGCTCGTGGTGGACTCGAGGTCGGCAACCTTGAGAGCGTCTCCGCCTCCGGACTCGACTAGCTCGCCACCAAACATAAGTCCAATGAGTTGATCGGTGGTTGTACCGGCCATCGGAACAGTCGCAACAGTGCGGCCGTCCCTAAACACCGTCGCCTTGTCGGCGAGACCCGAGAGCTCGTCCAAATGATGGGTGACCCAAATTAAAGCTACGCCTCGATCTCGCATCAACCTCATGTACCCGAAGAGCACCCGCCTCTCTGAAACCTCTAGGCCCGACGTCGGCTCGTCGAGGATGAGGACCTTGGGAGAGAACGCAAGGGATTTTACAATCTCGATCGCCCGTTTCTTGAGAGCTCCAAACTCCGAGACGGGGGTGCGCAGCTCGCTCGAGGAAATTCCGAAGGCGGCGGCAAGGTCCCGCACCTCATTTTCCATGCGGCGTCGATCCGTCCGGAGGGGAACGCCGAAAGTCTTGCTCTTCAACTCACGACCAAGGAATATGTTGTCGAGGACCGTCAGGTCGGGAACGAGCGAAAGTTCCTGGTAGATGGTCGAGATTCCGGCGGTTATGGACGCGAGAGGGCCTGCGGAAGCCATGCTCTCTCCGTCAAGCAGAATCTCTCCCCCTTCGGGCTTGGTCACGCCAGAAATAATACTGACGAGAGTCGATTTTCCCGCTCCGTTACCCCCCAGGAGAGCGTGTATCTCACCACGGGCGACCGTGAGCGCTGCGCAATCCAGGGCGGTGACCCCTTCGAAGTGCTTGGTCACGTCTCGGGCCTCGAGCACCACAGGCGCTGCATTCAAACTTTCAGCCAAACCTGCCATTACAACTCCTGTGTCGAAATGATCTTATTATGAATTGTATTAGTTCACACTTCACATAAAAATGCAAGAAACGTAAGTAACGATTCAATCACGTCGGATTAGGTGGCTCGTGCATCCACGAGCAACGGTCACTGGCGGGCCTTTCTTCGGGCCATAATTAATCCATAGATCGCGGTAGTAGCAGGAGTTTTTTGCTATCTCCACGAAGTTTGAGTCCACTCCACCACTCTTGCAGTTTTTATCACGTGAAGCTCTGCTGGCACATAATTAATTATTATGAACTTCGGCTAATCTCCCCTTTTGAGGGGGATTTTTTTCTAGCGAAGACCGTAGTCGGATGGGTTTGGTACGGCAATGTCGCAAACGGTCCAACAATTTCGGTAGACTTCCCGATCCTGTCCTAGCGTCGGTGGTTCCGGTCAGCACCACTTATCGGCTTGGTGAGCAACCAGATGCGACCCTAAAAGTGAGTGATGCGGGTTCTGTGAACGCCTGACGGGGTCTGTCAGATGGGTTCTGCCGGCTCAAGGGCAACCGTATAAAAAAATGGATTCCTAAGCCGGTCGAACGCCAACCTCTGGCTTCGCCTCAGGGTTTATTCCAAAGATTTAATTGAAGCTCCACCCGGACTTAATCGAGGGGATTGTTGCCGATGTCGGTGACATGAAAGTTCAGGTAGCTCCTGGAAGCAGTTGGGCCGCGCTGTCCTTGATACCTAGATCCATAGGCAGAAGTCCCATAAGGATTCTCACTGGCACTCGAAAGCTGGAAAAAGCACAGCTGACCGATCTTCATGCCCGGCCAAAGCTTTATTGGCAGACTCGCAACGTTGGAGAGCTCCAGTGTCACGTGACCCTGGAAGCCAGGATCCACAAAGCCCGCGGTTGAATGGGTCAATAAACCAAGGCGTCCAAGCGAGCTCTTGCCTTCGAGCCTCGCCGCGATGTCATCTGGCAGCGTCACGTATTCAAAAGTCGACCCCAACACAAATTCACCCGGGTGCAAAATAAAAGCCTCATCTGATCTAACTTCAACCAAGCGGGTTAGGTCATCCTGCTGCTCACGAGGATCAATATATGGATACTTGTGGTTATCGAATAACCGGAAGAATCGATC
>TARA_B110000971_G_scaffold166388_1_pt1 | contig 16942 bp, 20 predicted proteins | sample TARA_B110000971 | Tara Oceans TARA_B110000971 (sample SAMEA4397842) | marine metagenome | biome: Polar Biome; feature: [SRF] surface water layer (ENVO:00010504); material: water (ENVO:00002006), including particulate matter (ENVO:01000060) such as... | depth 5 m | reverse complement strand
AACAATTATATCGATTATTTTATTAACAAACTATTTTTTTGACATCAATAAAGTTTAAAATATATATAAGTAGGTAATGAATTCATTAATCAAAATATCGCCATCTATACTTTCTGCAGATTTTAGCAAACTAGGAGAAGAAATAGCGGCTTTGGAAAAAGCGGGAGCTGATTATATTCATATAGATGTAATGGATGGCCATTTTGTACCTAACATTACAATTGGTCCAGAAGTTATCAAAAGATTAAGACCCATTACAAAACTTGTTTTTGATGTACATTTAATGATTACACCGGTGGACAATTTTATTAAAGATTTTGCAACAGCAGGAGCTGATATTATTACTTTTCATCCAGAAGCTACAGAAAATCTGTCAGAGACTATTAAGCTAATTAAAAGTTTTGGAAAAAAAGTTGGAGTATCATTAAAACCCGAATCACCGATAAGTTTAATTGAAGAATATTTAGATCAGGTTGATTTAATTTTAATTATGAGTGTAAATCCTGGTTTTGGTGGTCAAAAATTTATGCCTGAGGTTTTGGAAAAGATAAAGAAATTAAAAAATATAGTTGATAAAAATAAACTTAATGTTGATATAGAAATCGATGGTGGTATTAATTTTAGCAATAGCATGAAAGCAAAAGACTATGGGGCAAATATTTTAGTTTCTGGATCGACTGTTTTTAAAGAAAATAACGGTAACTTAAAAAAAAATATTCAATTACTTAGATCGAATTAATGTTCAATCTTAAGACTGTTTACTTTTACTTGCTAGCAGTAAAAATTACATGTGTGCGTTTTTTCAAACAAATTTATTTTACCACAACTCATTATAACAACTCTTTAAAAACTAAAACTCCAGAACAGTTATATTTTTATCCAAATCCTTTTTTACTTTCTTCATTTATTAATCAAAAAAATTTTACTTTTAAGCTATCTCAAATTGATATTGATACTTTTTGGACCAATCATGTGGGTTATAAAGAGGAAGAAAATTTAAATAGTTTTTTTTGGTTAAATTTAATTAATAGGAAAAATAATGGATTAGTAATTCAAAAAATTATTTCTGTCTGGATTAGTAATAATAGTAAATACAATAAAAAACATTGGCAGAACCTAAATACGAGTAAAAGAATTTTAGCGTGGATTTTAAATGCTGATATTATCTTAAATAATGCCGATAGACATTTCAAAAAAATTTTTTTTAGTTCTATTGTCACTCAAGTTAATCATTTAAAGAATAATTTAAATTATGATACTAACCCTATAAAAAAAATTGAAATTATTTCTACTATTATTTTATCAGGACTCATCTTTAAAGAATACAATAAAAATTTTTCCTTTGGAATTAAAGAACTAAAAATTATTATTGAAGAATATTTTGATAATGATGGCTGTCCTCTAAATAGAAATATTTATGATCTTGTGCAATCTTCAAAATTTTTTATTCTAATCAAAGAGTGTTGCAAAGATGCCCAAGAGTATATTCCTGATTATTTAGATGATATTGTACATAAATTAGTTGAGTGTATATATTCTATACAAACCCCAAATCACAAAAACCCATTATTTAATGGTGCAAGCGAATTTAAAATAGACGCCTATATTGAGTACTTAACCGGATTAGAATATAAAACAGATAATAAAAAAAATAAAGTAAATGGAATTTATATTTCTAAAGGAAAAAAATTTTTCCTTTTTTTTGATGTTGGTTCGCCACCCAAAAAAGAGAATTCGAGTAACTACCAATCTGGACCTTTATCTTTCGAATACTTTATAGATAACCATAAAATAATAACTAATTGTGGTTTTGGAAATAAAATATCGAAAAAAGCTGAATTAATTAGTAGGCTTACATCGGCACAGTCAACGCTGTGTCTTAACGATTCATCCGCAACAAAATTTGAAAGAAATTATTTGATTAATAGCTCCTTCGGGACTTCAATTATGACATCTTTTAAGGTTTTTGATTTTAATGTTGATGAAGATATCAACTCTATATCAATTTCAGCTAAGCACGACGCTTACAGAGATAATTTTAATTATATTCATGAACGAAAAATGAAAATAAATAAAAAAAATGGGAGTTTATCAGGTGTAGATAGTCTAATCTCAGAAGACTATAATGACAAATTAAACAATAACTACAGTATTAGGTTTCATCTTTATCCAGGAGTTAATGCAGTACAAACGATGGGTAAAAATTCGGTATTGGTTCAAATAGAAAAAAATAGATCTTTATTATTTACTGCCGATGATGAAAATATATCTTTAGAAAAAAGTATATTTTTAGGTAGAAATCAAATAATTAATAATTCTTGTATAACAATATCTGGAGATCTTAAAAGAAATGAAAATAAAAAAATTCATTGGGAATTTAAAAAAAATATTTAATAATGCAACAAAAGATTAAAACAGCTTTAATATCAGTTTCAGATAAAACAGATCTTTCAATAGTTCTTGAAACACTAAAGCAGTACAAGGTAAAAATTATAAGTTCTGGTGGTACTTATATTTCAATTAAAAAATTAGGCTATTCATGTACAGAGGTTTCTTCCTATACCGGATTCAAAGAAATGTTAGATGGACGGGTAAAAACACTGCATCCTAAAATTCATGCTGGTATTCTTCACGATAGAGCCAACAAAAAACATTCGACTGAAATGAGTAAAAGGAATTTTCCTTCAATTGATTTAATTATAGTTAATTTTTACCCATTCCAAAAAATTATAAATAGTTCCAATACTAATAAAAAAATAATTGAAAATATTGATATTGGTGGACCTACTATGGTTAGAGCTGCTGCTAAAAATTTTAACAATGTATTAATTGTAACGAATAAAAATGATTATCCGGATTTAGTAAATGAAATTAAAAAAAATAATGGTAACACTACTCTAAATTTTAGAGAGTATATGTCGAGTAAAGCTTTTAGCCTTACTGCCTATTATGATTCGATGATAGCCAATTGGTTTAATCATAAACTGAACATAAAATTTCCAGAAAGAAAGACTATATTTGGGAAAAGACTTAAAAAATTAAGATACGGTGAGAACCCTCATCAAAAAGGTTCGATCTATATAAGTGATTATAATAATATCGACCTTGGACTTGACGTACTGGGTGGTAAAGAACTTAGCTACAATAACTACAATGATATTTTTACCTCTTTAGAAATATTGCTTTCTTTAGGAAAGAGTCCGTCAACTGTTATTATTAAACACGCTAACCCTTGCGGAGTATCCACAAACAAATCAACTCTTACTTCTTTTAAAAATGCTTATGCATGTGATCCTATGAGTGCATTTGGCGGGGTTATAGCTTGTAACTTTAAAATTAATAAAGCAATAGCAAGTGAAATAAATAAAAAATTTTTAGAAGTGATTTTAGCTAAAGGTTTTGAGAAAAATGCTCTTGCTATTTTGAGAAAAAAAAAGAATTTAAGAATAGTTGATTTCTCAAAATATAAGAAAAAAAATCAAATTAATTTCAAAATTTTTGATAATTCCTTTTTAATGCAAGACAATGATAGGTCAATTTTTGATAAAAAGGCTTTGAAATTTGTTACCAAACTTAAACCAACAAAAAAGGAATTAAGAGAAATTGAGTTTACCTTTAATATTTCAAAATACGTTAAATCAAATGCAATTGTCTTAACAAATAATTTCTCTACTATTGGGATTGGGGCTGGCCAACCGAGTAGACTTGATAGTTGTAAAATTGCTGTGCAAAAAGCGAAACTATTTCAAAAAAGTAAAATTAAAAACGCAATAGCTGCTTCTGACGCTTTTTTTCCGTTTGCTGATGGTATAAAATTATTGATTGTCTCTGGAGTAAAAATTATTGTACAGCCTGGTGGATCGATTAGAGATCAAGAAGTTATAAACGCTGCTAATAAAGCAAAGGTTAAGATGATCTTTACTGGTATCAGGCATTTTAACCATTAATTAGATCTGATCGACCTTGGCTGCTAGTATAAAATCGCTTTCTGTTAACCCTTTAATAACGTGTGTAAATATTTTAATTTTTGCATAGCCCCAACCAAAAAGAATATCTGGGTGATGATTCTCTGATTCTGCTATTAAACCTACTTTACCTACAAACTTTTCACTTTCTTTAAAGTTTTTAAATTTATATTTTTTTTCTAAATAATATTTTTTATCTTTATCACTTTTAATAGCCCAACCATCTACTTTTTTTAAATATTTATGAATTTCACTTGTGCTGAAAGGAGTAGTGCTTTCGTTACAAGTGACACAATTTTTTTTGTAAAAATTTTCCATATTTTAATGGAGCGGGCAAAGGGGTTCGAACCCTCGACCTTCTCGTTGGCAACGAGACGCTCTACCACTGAGCTATGCCCGCAATTAATATTCCAGGTAATTTAACCGCATAAAAAGAAGATTACAAGGCGTGATGTTATATGATTAACATTAAACTTTTATAGGTTTGCAAAGTAAGAATTATATCTAGGCTATTGCTAGTTACATTGAACTATATACGTTTTTTATTATTCTGTTATTGCTTATTTTGCTTAACAGTGTCGTTATGTTGCCTAGCTTTAAACTCTATTGTATATTCTTTGGTTAATACTAAATTTTAAGAAGATATAAATCAAAAAAGTTAGACATCAAATAATGAAAAATGAAGTTAAATATCCAATATACAAGTATTTAACTGTAAATAAGACTCAAATAAAATTTGTCTCTTTATTTTTTTATAAAAAATGCAATCAAGGATTAACTATTATGAGTTCTATTATTTATTCTGAAAATGTAAAAATGAATATTTTGTAAATGAATAATAAAATTAATTATTTTACTTCTTTAATTTTAATTTTATTTTCATTAGCATATTATATTAATGGTTTTATAATTGGTGAAAACTCAGCCGGAGCTGGTGGATACGATGGAGATTTTATTCATGTTTGGTCAAATTTACAAATTTACTTAAACAATGACCTAAAGAGTTCAATTATAAGTCAAGATTTTTATAGTAATAGATCACCATTAGCCTACATAATTCATAAATTCTTGAACCCGCTTACAAATAATCAATATAATTATAGATTAAGTGTATTTTTGGTTTCTCTCCTAATACCATTGCTTTTATTTTTATGTTTAAAATTAAGATATAAAGGAAAAAATAATCTACTTTTAGCAGTAGTATCATCAGTAATTCTTTTCAGTCCGTATGTAAGAACAAGCGGTTATTGGGCATTAGAAGAAAATTATGGAATAATATTCATTCTTGCTACTTATATATTTTACGATTTATTTTTATATAAAAAAAATAATAGAATTATAAATTTAACCTTCTTAATTTTTTTTAGCTCAAGTTCCGTATATTTCGATTTAAAACTGGTAATTATTCCATTAATTGTTTTTTTTAAGATATTTTTGTCTAATGAAAAAAATATAATTAAATCATTCATGACGGTTTTATATATTTTTTTTACAATACCTTATTTATATTTAATTTATATTTGGGGAAATATTTTTTCTCCGAAATCAGTCGGCACACATACATTGGACTCGGGTCTTTATCTAGATCATCTAGTTTATATTTTTCCAATTTTAAGCTTATATGTTTTTCCATTCTTTTTTTTTAAAAGTAAAAATTTCTTTTTAGAAATAAAGAAAAATTTATTAGAAAATTTTAATATTTTAATAATTGCTTTATTTCTAATAGCGTTAATTTATATAGAATTTTTTTATAAAGCGGTTGAATTGGACTACCATACAACAATTGGTAAAGGTTTTTTATTTAAGATTGGCTCTTTGGTTTTTAAAGATCAATTATATCAAAAATTTTTTTTTATGATCTGCTCTTTAATAAGTCTTGCGATATTACTCGTTTATTTAAAGAAAAACTTAAATGACTGGATGATAATTTTTTATTACATTCTGCTTTCATTAGTTGCATATCCGCTACTTCAAGAATATTTCGATCCATTAATTTTCTTAATGGTGATAATTTTTTTTAAAACAAAAATTAATTTTGAATATAAACCGGTATATTTATTATATGTGTACTTTTTGATTATGAATATTTTTGCAAATTCCTATTATTCAATAATTTGATAAAGGAGTTTTTATACTACTACTTTTTACAAACCATAGAAAACCAAGTGTATGGTATAAAAAATTGACGGGTAATATTAGATTTAATTTTTTTAAAGTGTGTTTTAACTAAATTTGTATAGTCATCTTTTATTCTTACATTCATACCTCTATCTCGCGTTATTAAAAACTTAGCTATTAAGTTTTGTTTTTTTATAAAAATCGGGTCTTCCGTGAGAAGTATTGCATTTTTTTTCATTACTTTTTTACATAAATATAAAATATTTTTTGCTTCTACATTATCTATGTGATGCAAAATACCGAATAAAATTACATAATCAAATTTAGGTAATCTTTTTAAATCATCTTTTTCAAAACGTTTGCAGAAAAAATGATAATTATTATTTTTAAATTTATTTTTTGCGTAGTTAATGGATCTTCTATCAATATCAAAACCATAGTATACTGCACTGGGTATATATTCTAAAATTTCCGCAGGTCCACAGCCAATATCTAAAACTTTTTTATTTTTATTTCTAATATTTTTTTTTATAATTTTTTTTCTAAATGATGTCCCCGACATTATTTTTTGAAAAATCATATATATAATTGGGTTGTTTATTAAATTATATAATTTACTAGTTTTTTGAGACATGTTTTTAGTTTTGTTAATAATACAATAAATGTGGTATTTAAATATCACACCATATGTTAAAAAAAAATATCAAAGTTGTTGAAGGTTCTGGTTTTTTAGCAAAAAAATTCAAAAAACATTCTTTTTTTTTAAATAAACAAAATGTAATCATATATGCAGCTGGTGTTTCTAATTCTCAAGAAAAAAATGCTACAGAACTTCAAAGAGAGATAAGAAGATTTAAAACATTCAGTAAACAAAATAACAAAAAGATAGTTTATATAAGTACATATTCAATTTTTGATAAATCAAGAAATAGAAATAAATATATTAAAAATAAAGTCAAAATTGAACTTTTGATTAAAAAGAATCTCCCTAGTTATTTAATTGTAAGACTTCCTGAAATTGTTGGCTTTAATAAAAACCCTAATACATTAATTAATTTTTTTTATCAAAAAATAATTAATAGAAAAAAATTTACTGTTTGGTCTAACACAAAAAGAAATTTACTTGACGTAGATGATGCTATAAAAATAATTATATACTTTATAAAAATCTATGAAAATAAAAATAAAACGCTTAATTTATTAAATAAAAAATTTTATAAACCTTTGAGAATAGTCCGTTTTCTCGAAAATATGACAAACATTAAAGGTGATTATAAAATTTTAAAAAAAAAAACCTCTATTTTTAAAATTACAAACTCTATAAATTCCAAAATAATAAATAAATTAAAGCTTAAATTTGATAGCTTCTACTTAAATAAAACATTGAAAAAATATTACAAATAATATGAAAATTTCATTGATAATACCGGTCTACAATAGCAGTCAGATAATGGATGAACTTAATAATAGAATACATAAAGTATTCGTTAATTTAAAATTAATAGATAATTTTGAACTGATACTTGTAAATGACTGCAGTAATGATGACAGTTGGGATAAAATTAAAAATCTTGCTTCTACGTTTCCTTATATTAAAGGTATAAATTTGTCTAAAAATTTTGGTCAACACAATGCTATTATGGCTGGACTTAATAATTGTAATGGTGAAAAAATTATAACACTTGATGACGATCTGCAACATTCACCAGAATTTTTTCCCGATATTTTGGATAAATTAGATGATTTTGATGTTTGTTATACTTACTACAGAAATCGCCAACATCAAAAGTGGAAAACAATTGTAAGTAATATTAATAATATTTTATCAAGTTTTCTTCTAGACAAATCTCTTAATATTTATTTATCTTCTTTTAGAGGGTTTAGAAGGAGCGTAGCTACTAAAATAATAGATTTTAAAGATCCAGATATATATTTAGATGGATTAATTTTGAAATCTACAAATAAAATTGCTATGATTACTATTAATCATAGTGCACGGCTTAAAGGTGATAGCAACTACACTTTTAAAAAATTGCTAGTACTATGGTCAGATATGGTTTTAAACTTTTCATTTTATCCATTTAGATCTTCCTCTGTGATTGGAGTTCTTTTAAAGATAATTGTTAAGTTGTTTAGAAAGAAACGTAGAGTACAATATGAAATATTAGAGAAAACTTTTACCTAGCTGGTCTATAGCTATCATCATTTTAAATCCATTTTACTTAATTCAAATTTCCCCAGTTGTTTTTAATTTTATTTAAAGTTTAATTAAACGTACATTACACTATAATAATAAATATCATTTTTAATACTTGATAAAAAATATATTTCTAGAGATAATAATATTTTTAGAATATAGTATTTTATAATTATGAAACTACAATTACCTAAAACTGTTCCTATTTTTCCTTTAAGTGGCGTTATTTTTTTTCCCAAAACCAATTTGCCACTAAATATTTTTGAGCCCAGATATTTATCATTAGTCAATGATTGTGCAAAATCAAATAAATATATGGGTCTAATCCAATTGAAAAAAGATGGATCTAATGTATACGCAGTTGGTTGTCTTGGGAAAATTACCGAAAATAAAAAAACTAAAGACGGAAGATTGTTAGTAAATTTAATTGGTGTCACACGCTTTGAAATTAAATCAGAAATAAATAATAATAAAAATTATCGAGAATTTGAAGTATCTTATGATAAATTTCGAGAGGATCTGGATTCTAGTAAAAAACAATTAAGTAAAATAGAAAGAATTAAAGAGTTGTCAGAAAAAACAAAAATCTTTTTTAAAAAAAATGGACTTCTTCTTAATTGGAGAGAATTTGAAAAATTAGACGATGATCAAAGAATAAATACATTAGCGATGATAGCTCCTATTTCAAATGAAGAAAAACAAACTGTTTTAGAGTCAGTTAGCATTGAATCTAAAACAAAAATATTATCAGAAATAATGGAATTTTATTTACATGAAACTTCAGATAATAGTATGACGATACACTAGTTAAATGACAAAGCCTTTGTCAGATATTGCTTGGCTTAATTTTCTAATAAATTTAAATCTTTTAATATTATTAAGTATTTTTCTTTTTATCGGAGTTAAATATTTATTATTTTTGAAGAAAATATTAGTTAAATCTATTCCCATTCCCAGAATTGTATTTTCTGGTTTTCTAGCTTGATAAAACTCCTTCAATAAAAAACTATTTTTTAATGACAATCCAAGTTTTAGTGTTTTAGACATTAAATCACTTAATTTTTTAATATCTCTTAAGACTAGATTGAATCCCTGTCCAGCCATTGGGTGCACTGCATGCAAGCCATCTCCTAGAATTAATACGTTTTTTTTATAATATTTTGTTTTTAAATTTAGGTTAATAGGAAATGACTGAATGTTATCAATATTTTTAATTTTAAGATCATTTAAAAGTATTTTAATTTTATTAGCTAAAATATTTTTAAAAATTTTATTATTTTTTTTAAAAAATATACTACTAACACTCCAAACTACTGAAAATGCATTTTTACTAAAAGGCAAAACTGCTAGTGGACCCTCTTTTAAAAAGAATTGGCTAACAGCACTAATTCTAGAATTATGTTTGACGATTGATGTTACTGCTGTTTCATTATAATTTTTTTTAATTGACCTCCTATGTGTGATATCATCATACAAGTGAGACTTACTCCCGATACTTAATATTATTAAATCATAGTAGGATTTTTTTTTTTTTAAAATAATACTTCCATTTGTGTAATCAATATTTATAATATTTTTTTTTACTATTTTAATATTTCTATTTTTTTTAATTACTTTATGCAGTTGTTTTTTTAATTCTTTGTTTTTAAAAATATACATAAGATTTTTATTTTTTTCTTCAAAATTTAAAAAATTATTAATATTTTTTTCATCTTCATAATACAGTTTGATCTCATTACACGGCCACAAAATATTCTGATTTTGTATATTAAATCTTTGTTTCATAAACTGATAAGTGCTTTCCGATACAGCTGTTGTTCGTTCATCATTTTTTAATTTTTTAAAATTATTGCCTGTGTATAAATCAATTTTTATATTTTCATGGCTCAAAATTACGGCTGCTGAAAGCCCAGCTAAACCATCCCCGATAATACAAATTTTCTGTAAGTTCATGTTTTAAAATTTTATCAATTTAATAAAAATGATACAAAGTAGACTAAATGATTCGTTAAATGAATAATGATTTATAAAAATATTACAGATTTTTTAAAAAAACGTACTATTGAATTAATTGGGATATCTCTCGTATTTGTCGCTTTATTACTAGCTATATCATTTTTTTCTTACTCCCCGAGTGATCCAACCATTATTTACGGTACAAAAAATATAACTATTAATAATTTATTAGGTATTTACGGAGGATTTACAGCAGATTTTTTATTACAGAGTTTCGGAATAGTGTCATTTTTGTTTTTAATCACAATCTCAATTTGGGGTATTAGCCTAATCATAAAAAAAAAAATAAATAAAATAAAACTAAAAATTTTTTATTTAATTCTTTACATTGTTTTTGCTTGTATCTTTGTTCACATAATATTTAATAATTCCTTTTGGCTCATAGATAATGGAAATTCAGGTTTTGTTGGGCAGGTTTTATATAGTTGGATTACTAATTTAGCTCCAAATATAAATAACGATTATATTGTTTTTATTTTTATTGTTCTAGCTGCTGTTTTTTTTAGCTTAGCTTCAAGCATTAATCCTAAATATTTTTGGATTATATTAAAAAAAATTTTTAGTGTTTTTAATATTTTCAAAAGAAAAAATAATTTAATTAATCAGTCGGAATTAATTACAGAACAAACTGAAAATCAGATTGAAAATAATCATTTAAATGATGTTTCCCAACAAGCTTTTCCTTTTGAAAAAAATCAAGCTCCGATATCATCAAATTTGAAAAATTCACAATATAAGTATTTTAAACTTCCATCTATAGATTTACTTGAAAAAAACACTTCTAAAATTAATCTATTTGAACAATCTAAGAATAGGCCAGACGGGAAATTTATTGAAAAAATATTATTAGATTTTGGTATTGAAGGTAAAATAACACAAATTAATAATGGCCCTGTAGTGAGTTTATATGAATTTGAACCTGCTCCAGGTGTTAAGGTGTCGAAGATTATCAACCTTTCCGATGATCTAGCTCGTAACACTAGTTCTACATCTGCAAGGGTTTCTATTATACCTGGTAAAAACACTGTTGGTATTGAGATCCCAAATGAATCAAGAGCAAGTGTCTATCTAAGAGAGATTGTTTCTCACGATCAATTTATTAAAAAAGAAATTAAGCTGCCCATATCTTTAGGAAAAAGTATTTCTGGATTACCTATCGTTGGGGACTTGACTGCAATGCCACACTTATTAATTGCCGGAACAACTGGTTCAGGTAAGTCAGTTTGTATTAATACTATTATAGTTTCTCTTCTTTACAAATTAACTCCGGATTTATGCAAATTTATTTTAATTGACCCTAAAATGTTAGAACTTTCTGCTTATGAAGGTATTCCTCACTTATTAACACCTGTGATTACAGATTCTAAAAAAGCAGCTTCGGCCTTAGGTTGGACCGTACGAGAAATGAATAGTAGATACAAACTGATGAGCAAAGAAGGAGTTAGAAATATTGATGGGTATAATGCAAAACATAAACTTAAAATGCCATATATCGTTGTTGTTGTAGATGAAATGTCTGATTTAATGCTCGTTGCTGGTAAAGAAATAGAAAGTTATATTCAAAAACTTTCTCAGATGGCTAGAGCAGCAGGTATTCACATAATAATGGCCACTCAAAGGCCTAGTGTCGATGTGATTACAGGTACTATTAAGGCAAATTTTCCTACTCGTATATCTTTTAGAGTAAGTTCTAAAATAGATAGTAGGACTATATTGGGAGAACAAGGATCAGAACAATTATTAGGTAATGGTGACATGCTCTTTATGTCTTCTGCAAATAGAATAGTTCGTATTCATGGTCCTTACGTTTCTGAAAAAGAGATTGAGAAAATCACAAATGTTTTAAGGGCCCAGGGTGAGCCTGATTATATTGATGAGATAACTACAATTAATAAAAATGATAATAATGAGTCAACGCTAGATGACGAAGCTGATGAATTATATAACAAAGCCTTAGATCTTATCAAATTAGAAGGGAAAGCGTCTACAAGTTTTCTACAAAGAAAATTACAAATTGGCTATAACAGAGCAGCAAGAATTATAGATATGATGGAAGAAAAAAGCGTTATTAGTAAAGCTAATCATGTTGGTAAAAGAGAGGTTTTGTAAGTAGTGTTTAACAAAATTTTTATATTAATTTTTTTTTGTATTAATTTTTTACCGAATCTTCATGCTGATGAAAAACAATCAATTATAAATAAGTTAATCGATATTGATAATATTACTTTTGATTTTATACAAATGACAAACAACAAAAAAGAAATAGGTACATGTATTCTTTCTTTTGATAGTAAACTTCATTGTGATTATGATGATTCTATGCAGAAGAATATTTTGGTAAATAATAAAACTTTGGTTGTTCAACAAAAAAGATATGATAAAATTTATTTTTATCCTATCTCAAATTCTCCTTTTATTAAAATCTTTAAAAAAAATAATTTAGTGAGCTTAATTAAAAATTCAAATTATCAATTAAATGATAATATTAAGTTGACGTATATCGTAGAGGGTAAAGAAAAAATTATTCTCTTTTTTGATAAAAATAGTTATGATTTAATTGGATGGGAAATAATTGATCAATTACAAAATGTGATTAATTTTACAATAAAAATAAGACATAAAAATAGTGAAGTAGATCCTGCGATTTTTAAAATTCCATTATTAGTTAAGGAATAAAGTTAACTTCTTCCTTTTTAAATATTTTTAATCCTTTAGATAAATAATTATTTAAAGCATATTTATGATCTAAACTACAAGTATGCACCCACAATCTTTCTACATTTCGATTTAGCGCATTTTGAATAATATATTTTAATAAAAAAGACCCTAGTTTTTTTCCTTGATGCTCTTTAAGAATACCCATTTGTATTAATTCCATTTCATTTTTTCCTTTATGGAACTCTTGTTCGTAAAACCCCACCAGATCTTCATTTATTTTCATGACACCTGTTTCTAAGTTTTTATTGCCTATATACTTTTTCCACTCATTATCTGACCATAAAAGTCTATCTCGCCAAAAATGTTCCTTGCCTACCTGTCGATAAAAAAATTTATTAATATTGATATCTTTTTTTATGTCTAAAGAAATTTTCACATTTTTTGGAAAAGTGACAGGTTTTAATTTTTTGTTATTTTTTATTAATTCTAAAAAAAATCTTTGAATTTTGGGCATCAAATAAAATTAAATAACCATTTTACCAATTGTTTCACCACCAAAGATGTGGAAGTGAAGATGTGGTACTTCTTGCCCACCATTTTTACCAATATTGGTAAGTACACGATAACCCTCTTCACTACTAGAAATTTTCATCATTTTAACAATGTGTGTAATGGACTTGCTAAATTCTATTATTTCTTTTTCAGAAGCTACTGTGTTGAAATGATCTAGATCAACATATTCTCCTTTGGGTATTACCAAAATATGTAATTTTTTTTGAGGATTTATGTCATAAAAAGATAAAATATATTCATTTTCATATACTTTAGCACAAGGTATCTCTCCTCTTAAGATTTTGGCAAACATATTATTTTTATCATATTTCATTTTATTCGATTCTTTTTTTCTTCTAAACCAGATTGATTTTTTCTTCTTTCTAGTTCTGTAATAACATCAATAAGCTTAACACCTCTTGCTTCAAGAGTGACTAGAAAATGATAGATTACGTCTGCAGACTCGTAAACAATATTAGTGTTATTTTTTATCGCCGCAGAAAATTCTTCACTTTCTTCTTTGAACTTATCTAGGCATTTATCAAACCCTTTGTCTAACAAAGAAGATGTGTAAGATTTTTTTGGATCTTCACTTTTTTTTGATTCAATAATTTTTGCTAGTTCTAATAAAAAATTACTCATTATTTAATTCTAACTGGAACATCTTTGGATGCCAAATATTCTTTTGCTTGTTGAATTGTAAATTCTCCATAATGGAATATTGATGCAGCTAAAACTGCACTTGCTCCACCTTTTTGTATTCCTTCGTGTAAATGTTCTAGATTTCCTACACCACCTGAAGCTATAACAGGTATACTGACTCTACTAGTTACTTTTTTTAATAAATCTATATCGTAACCACTTTTGGTACCATCTTTATCCATTGATGTTAATAGAATTTCTCCTGCTCCATTTTTCTCTGCTTGTATTGCAAAATCAATTGCATTTATTCCAGTTTTTTTTCTTCCACCGTGAGTATAAATCTCCCACTTATCTGTCGATATTTTTTTTGCATCAACTGCAACAACCATACATTGAGTTCCGAATTTTCTTGATGCTTCTTTCACAAAGTTGATATCATTAACTGCCGCAGAATTTATTGAAACTTTGTCTGCACCAGCTAAAAGTAAATCTCTTATATTTTGAATTGATTTTATACCACCTCCCACTGTTAAAGGTACAAAACATTTTTCAGCCGTTCTATTTACTATGTCAATAATTGTATTTCTGTTTTCATGTGTTGCTGTAATATCTAAGAAACAAATTTCATCAGCTCCACATTTGTCGTAATATTCTGCTTGTTCCACAGGGTCCCCGGCATCTTTTAAGTCAATAAAATTTATTCCTTTAACTACTCTACCGTTACTAACATCCAGACAGGGAATAATTCTATTTTTTAACATTAATTCATTTGACTTAATTCTTCTAATTTTATTCTGTTCTCATATATTGCTTTGCCCACTATTATTCCTTCGATCTTTTTATTATCTCTAACAATTTTATTAATATCATTCATAGAACTTATTCCTCCTGATATTATTACTGGTATTTTAAAACTATCGGCTAATTTATAACTATTTTCGAAGTTCGGACCTGTATTTGTGCCATCTTTATCAATATCTGTATAAATCAATCTAGAAATACCATAATCTTTAACTATATTTAAAAAATCAAAAATATTTATGTTTGTTTGATTTTTCCATCCAGAAGTTGCTATATTATTTTTTCTTGCATCAAGTGACAAAGCAATTCTACCGGGATATTTTTTACAGCAATTTTCTAAAAAAGTCTTATTGTTAATTGCAGCTGTTCCTAAAATAACTTTGTCGGAACCAATATCTAGCAATTTAGCAACGCTCTCTTCGGATCGAATTCCACCACCAATTTCTACCTTAAAATTAAATTTCTTTATAATTTTTTCTATAACTTTTAGATTAACTAGATTTCCTTCTAACGCACCATCTAAATCTATAATATGTAAATACTTAAAACCCACGTTACTAAAAACTTCAGCTTGATTAATTGGATTTTCGTTGTAAATTATTTCACTTTTGAAATCACCCTTAGTAAGTCTTATACACTTGCCATTTTTTAAATCTATTGCTGGCAGAATTTTCATATTTTTAAGAAGCTAGTAAGTATTTTTATTCCTGTATCCTGACTTTTTTCTGGATGAAATTGTGATCCATAAATATTATCACGGCATACTGCGGCAACTATTTCTTTGCCATAACTAGTAGATAAAGAAACTACATTTTTATCTTTAGGTAAAAATTCATAACTATGTATAAAATAAGCGTGACTTTTGTTTTCTACATTTTTAAAAACTTCACTAGAATTTTTTATGTTTAATTCATTCCATCCCATATGTGGTATCTTTAAATTACCCAAACTAGGCTCTATTTTGACAACAACACCTTCGATCCAGTTTAGTCCCAATGTTTCTTCTTCTTCATAACCAATGGTTCCGAATATCTGCATCCCAGCACAAATTCCGTAAATAGGTTTTTTTTTATTCATTACACTTTCGTTTAATTCATCCTCTAAACCCTTAATGTTTTTAATTCCTTGTCTACATGCTTTGAACGACCCTTGTCCAGGTAAGACAAGTTTATCTGCTTTCTTTATATCTCTAATATCTGAACTAATTTTTACAGAATAATTAAGTTTATTTTCTGAACTAGCTTTTTCTATTGATTTGGCAATTGACCTTAGGTTACCAACGCCGTAATCAACAACAGTAAGTAACATCTGATTTAAAGTTTACCTTTGGTTGAGGGTATAGATAATTTAATTCTTTTATCTATTTCAAAAGCGTCTTTAAGTGATCTTGCTAATCCTTTAAAACAAGATTCAATTTTATGGTGACTGTTTTCTCCATAAACATTCTCTATGTGTAAAGTAATTCCGGCTGACTGTGAAAAGGCTTGAAACCATTCTTTAAATAATTCTGTGTCCATTTCACCTAATTTTTCAACTTTCAAATTAACTTTCCAAATTAAATATGGTCTATTAGAGACATCTATAGCAACACGAGTTAACGTTTCATCCATTGGTATTAACGCATGGGCATATCTCTTTATTCCCTTGCGATTACCAGCTGCTTTACTAATGGCTTCGCCAATGGCTATGCCTGTGTCTTCGGTCGTGTGATGCAAATCGATGTGGGTATCTCCTTTAGCTTTTACTGATATGTCCATCAAAGAATGTTTGGATAATTGTTCTAGCATGTGATCTAAAAAACCAATTCCTGTATCAATTTTATATTTACCCTTACCATCAAGATTAACTTCAACAGCAATACTTGTTTCTTTTGTTTTTCGTGAAATTTTTGCTTTTCTAATCATAAATTAATAGTGAATTAACTAATGATATATAGATAAATTTAGATTTTATCAATAAACACAGGTTATCTATTGAAGATATAAAATTAATA
>TARA_B110000971_G_scaffold220371_1_pt1 | contig 16976 bp, 16 predicted proteins | sample TARA_B110000971 | Tara Oceans TARA_B110000971 (sample SAMEA4397842) | marine metagenome | biome: Polar Biome; feature: [SRF] surface water layer (ENVO:00010504); material: water (ENVO:00002006), including particulate matter (ENVO:01000060) such as... | depth 5 m | reverse complement strand
GGGGGGGGTGGGTCGCCATGGGGGCGACGAGCAGGGAGCTTAAAAAAACCAAAGATGCAACGTCAGCGCGCGCACGGTTTTCGCGCGAAAATTCGACAATGGCCGCGGCCGGGTCGGTCGGGTCCGTTTCTGGAACCGCGAGTCAGGGTACCGGTGCTGGGACGTGTACCTGCCCTCCTCCGACGCTCGACGTGGCGTTGGGCACACCTCCAGGAGGTGTGCGGAAGCCGCGGGGTGCGAGTGCGAGTGGTGGGGAACAACGCCCTTCGGTCACTCCCAGAAACGTGCACAAAACTCAAAATCCGAATCCACGACTTTTGAGAAGAGCTGCTTGACGAGTTTGCCAGCACGACTTTCATCAACGGTGCCGTCGGCTGCCAAGGCAAGGCTCCTCTGCCTTCCGGAGTCATCAAAGCCCCGCTCGCGTTCGTTACGCACGCGATGGCCGCGACCGCGGTGACGATGTCGCTGACGGGTTTGGTGCTTCGTCCCGTCGTGGTTGCGAAACCGCGCCGGTGCAGTCACGTGACTCGCGCGTCCACGTCGACTTCGTTGTCGACGATCGCTTTCGCGAGACTTGGACGCGTCGGTCTCGCGGGCGCGTGTCGTGCCAACGTGACCCCCAAAGGGCTCGCCAGCACCCGAGGCAGTGACACAAGACAAAGGGCGGCAAGACCCGGGGCGTCGCAGCGCAAGGACGGGCACACCGAACAAACGGCATCGGGGTTGGAGTCGTCGCCCGATGACCGGTCGAGAGATGCGTCGGCGGAGACGCCTCCTCAGGGTGGGGTGTCGATTTTTTTCAAACCCATCACAGAGCGCGCGCTCCCCGCCGGCCTCGCCTTGGGCGGCGCCGGGGTTTTCGGCAGCGGCTTGCAACTGGACGGCCCCGCGTCAACCGCGGAAGCGATAGTGGTGCTCGCTTCCATCATTTTCGTGCACGAGTGCGGGCATTTCTTCGCCGCGCGCTCGCAGAACATCCACGTTTCAAAGTTTTCCGTCGGCTTCGGCCCGAGTCTTCTTTCCTACCAAGGCCCCGAGGTGGAGTACTCGTTGCGTTTAATCCCGCTCGGCGGCTTCGTGGCGTTTCCGGATGATGACCCGGATTGTCCGTACCCGGAGGACGACCCTGATTTGTTACGAAACCGCCCCACGAAAGACCGGGCGATCGTAGTAAGCGCGGGCGTCGCCGCCAACGTGGTTTTCGCGCTTTCCATTTTGCTAGTGCAAGTGAACACCGTGGGGCTGGTCACGCAGACGTACGCGCCCGGCGTGAGGGTGACTAATTTAACACAAACAAGCGCGGCGAGGGAGTATGGGGTACTGCAAGGTGACGTCATAACGAAAGTCAACGGCCGCGTGCTTACCCCCGACCGAGCCAGCGTGGCGTTCGTGGTGGACTCCGTACGGTCATCGGGAAGCGACGTCGTGGTGCTGGACGTCGATCGCACGGTTTATTTGGACGCCGCAAACAAAACCGCGCCTTCCGTAAAGTCGCTGAAAATCGAAGTCACACCGTCCTTGGCACCGTCCGGGGAGGGGCGCATCGGGGCGCAGCTCGAGGCGAACGCTGTTATAGAGAAACGAAAAGCGAGCGGGTTTGAAGCGGTAAAGTTGGCGACCACCGAGTTCACGCGACTCACCGTGCTCGTCGCCACGTCCCTGTTCTCGCTGGTTTCCGATTTCGACAAGGCAAAGGAAAACGTGAGCGGGCCGATTGCGATTGTTGGGGTGGGCGCTGAGGTAATGCGGGGGTCAGACCTAACAGGCCTGTACCAGTTCGCGTCAGTCATAAACATCAACCTAGCCGTGGTGAACATTCTTCCGCTCCCGGCGCTTGATGGTGGATTTCTGCTCCTCATCGCGATCGAAGCCCTTCGAGGGGGTAAAAAGCTCCCCACGGCGGTGGAACAGAGCATCACCGCATCCGGCGTGCTTTTGTTGCTAGGGAGCGGGATGTTCCTCATTTTGAGGGACACCCTGAACTTGTTCAACGGGAAGTAATAAGGGGGTTCATATTTTTTGACGATTTAGACGTTGCAATCCTTTTGTGAAGTAGTTCGAGTGTGTACTTAAGAGTTACCTTTACTTTGCTAATGTATGTGTCTTTAAAAAAATATGATGCGCTACGACACTATCCCCTCTACATACCTCCTTACAGGTACTTGCACTGAGCGTAAGAAAAGTACCTCCTTACAGGTACAAGTTCGCGTTTCGCTCTTCGCGCTTGATTTTCCGCGAATCCCGCTTCGTCACGCCTTCCGCGACTTCTCGGTCGCGCTTCACCGTCCGGATCTGCGCGATTTTGGTTTTCAAAATCCCAAAGTGGTGTCCTTTGTATTCCTTCCGGGTGGATTGCCTCATGCGCAGCTCGAACAGCATCTTCTTCGCGGTCGTCATTTCTTTCAGCAAATCGTCGTTGCTCATGGCTTTGAAGTCGTTGGCTTTGGTGGGTTTGATGCCGGCGAACGCATCGGGCGCCGCCGCCGCCTTCTCGTCGCCCTCCGCGGCCCTGACCACGTGCGCGACGCGCGCGGCTTTGCGGGACACCACCGCGCGCGCCTGGAGGGGGGGGGGTAAATGGGAGGGAAGGGAACGGAGTGGAAAGGTCAGAGACGCGTAGGCGAAGATGATTTGTAAAAAGGACTCGCAAAAGGTGCAGGCCTATCCGAAGGAATGACGTGCACGCCGCGCCGGTCGCGGCGCGCGGTCGCGGCGGTCCACGCGTGGCCACCTGGTTCGTTTCGTGCGACTGCGGTGTCTTTCTGACACCACACGTGTCGCCGTCGAGCCGTCGCCACCGCGGATGCGACGTCGCATGTCGCGTCAACGCGTGTTGCCGGTGCCGGCGCACACCGCATCGCGCCGTTCCAATCGACGTAGACCTAACCCTGAAGCAAAGCGGTTCCGATTTCGGTGCCGGAGACGCGCGTTGGCAAGGGCCTCGACGTACCTTCAAGGGCGCCGCGATCATGACGGAGGACATGGTGAGCGAGAAAGCCATCGTGGGCGTGGCGATGGGTCGTCGAGGACGAACCGCGCGAACGAACTGTCGGGGACGCGCGGGGAAGGCGCCGCGAAAAGCGAGTCGAAGCGCGAGACGCGAACCGCGTCGAAAAAATCAGAGAAAATGTGCAACCGACCGCTTTTCGCCAGAAAACCTTTCATTTTTCCTCCACCGAACGGAGCCCACTCCCTCGACGCACTCCGTCTACCATGTCCGCCATCTCCGCCAACTCCGCTGTTTTCGCGCGCAAGGCCCTGGCCGGCGCGCGGGTCACCGCCAAGCGCACCGCGGTCAACACCAAAGCCGCGTTCCGCGTCAGCGCCAACGCCCGCGTGGACAAGTGCGATAAGAACTCAGTCATCGTCTCCCCCAGCATCCTGTCCGCCAACTTCGCCACCCTCGGCGCTGAGGTACGTGACGAAGTGTAAACCCCATGCCACGCATCTTCCCGGGTCCGAGTAGTAGTTACCCAAACGTAGTAACAGCTCACCTGTCGATCGCGCCGTGATCCAGGACCGGCGTGATCCGCAATCGCGAGCACGAGGCACCCCCGAGACCCGCCGATCGTGGATAAAGCAAACCGCCGAGGGTCCGGAAAGGTGCCACTTTCCGAGATATTTCTTTTTTTCGTTTACGCGATCTACCCACGGCGCCTAACCTTCCTTCCCACGTCTCTCCCACCCCCTAACAAAACCCAAAACCCAGGTCGAAGCCGCGGACAAAGCCGGCGCGGAGTGGATCCACATCGACGTGATGGACGGTCGTTTCGTGCCCAACATCACCATCGGCCCGTTGGTCGTCGCGGCGCTTCGACCGATCACGGACAAGGTTCTTGATTGCCACCTCATGATCGTCGAGCCCGAACTTCGGATCGCGGATTTCGCCAAAGCGGGCGCGGATATAATTAGTGTCCACGCGGATCCCGGTACCAGCACCATCCACTTGCACCGGACCGTACAGATGATCAAGGACTTGGGGTGCAAAGCGGGTGTCGTTTTGAACCCCGGCACGCCCCCCGAGTGCCTGGAGTACGTGATCGAAGAGGTGGACCTCATTCTAGTCATGTCCGTCAACCCCGGGTTCGGCGGGCAGAGCTTCATCGAGTCCCAGATCGGCAAGATCGTGAAGATCAAAGCCATGTGCGACGCGCACGGGGTGAACCCGTGGATCGAAGTGGACGGGGGCGTGACCCCCGCGAACGCGTACAAGGTCATCGAAGCCGGCGCGAACGCGCTGGTCGCCGGGTCCGCGGTTTTCAACTCGCCCGATTACGCCGCCGCGATCGCGGGAATCAAAGCCTCCAAGGCGCCCAAGTAAGCAACCGTGTTGTCCGGGTTTATTGGCGGTAAGTAGGGTTGGGGAGGTATTAATGATGAACACAACTCTTCACCCATTTGATTTTTTGCAACTGTTTTCTCCATTTTTTTATTTCTCCATCTCTCCTTCTATCTCGCCATCCATCACCCCTCCTCGCTTCACTCGGGTTCGCGCGAGTAGGACGCCGTTTGCGCGTGCCTGTCACGATGTGGCGCCGCCAATTGGGCGCGGGTTTCGAGGTGGCCCGCGCGTCGCGAGGTTCGCGCGGGACGGGGCTGGAAAACTCGAGACGCGAATGGAGGGCGTTGGTTTTGTGTCGGTGGTCCGCGGTGGGTACGAGTACAAGTCCCCAAGGGACGTCCTTCCGAAACGTGGTGTCCTGGACCACCCCCACCGATCGCGATTTCGACGTCATCGTCATCGGCGGCGGCCACGCAGGAACGGAAGCCGCGTCCGCTGCGGCGCGTTTGGGCGCGAGCGTCGCGCTCGTGACCCCGTCCCCTTTGAAAACGATCGGCGAGATGAGCTGCAACCCGAGCATAGGCGGGCTCGCGAAAGGCGCGTTGGTCAAGGAAATCGACGCCCTGGACGGGTTGATGGGAATCGCGGGGGACGCCGCTGGGATCCAGTTCCGAGTTTTGAACAGCACTAAGGGCCCGGCGGTTCGCGGACCGCGGGCGCAGATGGACCGAACGCTTTACAAAAAAACGATTCAAAGCTTACTAAGCGACGCGCGCGGGTTGGTCGTCGTCGACGCCGCGGTGCGGGATTTGACCTTGACCTCTGAGTCGGAAGGTTATGGGCGTGGCAAGGTGTCAGGAGTAACCCTGGACAACGGCACCACACTGAAAGCCCCTACGGTAGTGGTGTGTACTGGAACTTTCCTTCGAGGCGTGATTCGAGTAGGCACCCGACCGCCGAGGGTGGCGGGACGCGTGCCGACGTCGCTGACGGAAAAGCCCGACCGAACCGCAACAAACGCCGCGCACTCGCTTTCCAAGCGCTTGTACGACTCCGGTTTCACCATGGGACGGATGAAAACAGGCACGCCGCCCCGGTTGTGTGGCACCTCGATTGACTGGAGCGACGAGCGCTTAACGAAACAGGTACGCGTCGCCTTTCCCAAACTCCGGCCTCCCTGTTTTGCCTATTGTCCGCCCGTATCTACTCACTCACATTACGAAAGACTGACACTTCCTTTTAACAATCGCAAGCCGGGCGACGCATCGCCGACGCCGTTCGCGTTTGCGAACGGGTCGAAACCTGGCAAGGACAACCGGTTCAAACCAATCGCACCGCAGATTCCGTGCTACGCCACGCGCACGACGACCGAAACCGAGTTGATCGTCGCGAGCGCGCCTCGGTCGCCGCACGAAATAGCCGCGGTGGAGTTTGACGAGATCTTTGGTTCTGATGCAGGTGGTGGAGAAGGTGGAGATGGTGGTACGGATGGAGGTAAAGCGGACGGAAGCGAAGACAAAGGTGGAGACGGCGATACGAACGGAGGGTACGATAAAAACAGAACTTCAAGTGTTCCCTCCGCGCCGTCCCCGCGGTACTGCCCTTCCCTTGAAACCAAGGTCAGGCGGTTTCCCGGTCGATCCCACCTGGTGTGGCTGGAACCGGAAGGTATTGACACGGACGTGGTGTATCCAAACGGGCTTTCGTGTTCCCTGGAACCGGAAACGCAAGAAGCGATGCTCCGCACGATTCCGGGTTTGGAAAATGTGAAGGTTTTGAAACCCGGGTACGCGTCGCGTTTCCCAAATCCCAACACTGTTTGCCCACACAAGACTGACCCTTTTCGTTCCCAACCTCAGGTACGGCGTGGAGTACGACTTCGTGGACCCGCGGGAGTTGAGAGTGACGCTGGAGACTAAAAAAATTAACGGGTTGTTCTTCGCCGGGCAGATAAACGGCACCACCGGGTACGAAGAAGCGGCGGCGCAGGGGGTGGTCGCTGGTGCAGCGGCCGCGGGGGTCGCGATACACGGCGACGAAGGGCGAAGGTTTTTGGACGCCGCGGACTCCGCTTCAAAGAATTCAGACGCTTCAAAGACTTCAGAATTAGAAGGAGAATCAACCTTCGCCTCGTCCCTTCGCGCGTTGCTCCGAAGGGACAACTCGTACATCGGGGTTTTGGTGGACGACCTGACACGACGGGGCGCGAGTGAGCCGTACCGGATGTTCTCGTCACGAGTGGAGCGGCGGCTCAGCGTGCGCCCCGAAAACGCGGACGTCCGGTTGTCGGCGATCGGCGTGAGTTTGGGGCTGGTTTCTTTTGAAAGAGCGGCGGTCGCGAAGACACGAGTGCAACTCGTGGACCGCGCGTTAATTGGGTTGGATTTGCTTAAACGCACGCCGCACGAGTGGAGAGTCGTCGGTTTGCTGAAAAGCACGCCGGTGGCGAGACACGGCAGGCACCTTTCCGCGGTTGACATGCTCGCGGTGTCGAACGTGTGTCCGTTTGACGTGGTCACCGCGGCGACGCGAATCGTGTCGGCGAGAAAAGAAAATGAAGAGCCGCACGAAATCCCGTCCCCGCACGATGCGAGTTTCCAACGCGCCGCGGAAATTTTGCGACACGTAATAGAACAAGACGGCAGCGCGCTTGAATCCGCCTCCACGGACTGTTTCTACCGCCCGTACCTGGACAGGCAGGCCCGGGACGTGGCCGAAATGAACTCGGAGGAAAGGTAAGGGCCTTTCCCATGTAAACGTACCGCCTTCGCGATTGCCCATACTCGTACCAGAAGGGACGGCTATACCTCTGACTGTTTACGTAATACACGTTACGAGAGACTGACACTTTCGGCTTTTATCGTATCAGCGCGTTTCTTCCCCGAAACGTGGACTACACGAAAATCGGCGGCCTGCGCAACGAAGATGTGGAAACCTTGACCAAACACAAACCGGAAACAATAGGGGAACTCGGGCGGTTACAGGGCGTAACACCCGCGGCGAGGCTTGTGCTGCTGCAGTACGCCAAGCGGGTGGGGCAAAGGAGTGGTGGGGAGGAGTTGTGAGGAGAAGTATGAGTATGTAGGAGTATAAGTATGGGTTATAAAGTAAAGTAGTAGTTTGACCAAAGCGCGAAAGGTTAAAAATAGTAAAATGAGTAGACTATTCAAAGCGCTCTTTTGCTCAAGGCAATCTCGAGCGCTTTCAGTCGCGACGCCGCGTCCGTTTTCGCCTCACCCGCGGGTATCAGTTCCACGGCTTTTTTCAGCGCCTGCACGTCATCGAGCGCTGCGTCTACCTGCGGTCCGTTCAGAACTAAGTTCATCTGCGGTTTCGGGCCTAAGTTCGCGACGATTGAATCATCTTTAACTCCCGCGTATTTCAGCGCGGTGCGCTCGTCGATGAGCCCGGTTTTCTGCCCAATCGGTTTCCCGTCTTGAAACAGCATCAACGTAGGGAACCCGGTAATGCCGTACGCGGCGCCGTAGTCGGTGTACGTGTCCACGTTCATCCGTGCGATTTTCGTCGCCACGTTGTTTTCCCTCAGCTTCCCAGGCAACCCGTTCCACACCGGTTCCAGTTTCTGGCAAAACGGACACCACGGCGCGTAAAACTCCACGAACACCCGGCCTGCGTTTGGGGACTCCACTTCGGTTGCGAAGTTCATGGGGGTCAGCTCTATGATGCTGTCCAGACCGGACGCGGCACCCAGGGCTAACGCTGGTGATGTCTCGGCCAGGCCGAGCGCGAGTGCACCAGAAGCGGTCACGGCGAGGGCGAGACCGAGTCTTCGCGAAACGTTGGATGAGGATGTCGACGCGATCGAAGTGTCGGCGTCGAAATTTGTGTCGCGAACCGATGCGAGGACCACAAGCGCTCCGCGTGCCCCAGTTTCTTTGCGGCATGAAACTCGTTTTCGTGTTCCCTTCCACACAGGGCAGGCGACGCGCGCGCCCGCGGCGAACGCGGAGGCGAGCGTGAGGGCGCTCATGGCGCGACACACCAATGATGGACGGGAGCGGCTCACATGGAAACAGCGACTCCACGTGTCAGTCCTATCCGCCCGTTAATAATTTTTCCGAAACAGTCCGATGCACCAGACGGCCAAGATGAGACCCACAGTGCGTCGCACACGACGTCCACAAGTAGGCTCCGGTTCGAAACAGATCTTGTCGTGCCTTGCGTGATACAAACCGAATCCCTTTGGCGACTTCCAATTGTCGCGCGTGAGTTTGGCACGCCGTCGTACGTCGTTGACACTTTTCGGGAAAAGCAGATTAGCATCCACGCGACCAGATTGAGATTGCCCGTCTCATGTCGTGCCCGGCGCTCGCGACCGCGGGGCCGTGCCTCTTGGCGAGGTTGGTCAATGACTCTTCAGGCTCGCGGGGAAAACCGCTTGTAGGTGATGCCTCGCGATGTCGAACGCGAAGCTCGTTCGACCCACCGTCACAACGCGGGGTCCGGCGCGGCGTCCAACGCACGCGGGGAAAAACCGTGCTTCACGCCTCGCAAGATGCGTGGTCAGGGCGTTCATCCGAACACGACGAGGACGCGGCCCGGGCCCGGGACGCGGCCGCGGCGTCCGGCAGAGTCGCGCCTCTTGATGTGAAAACCTTGGTCGGCGCGGAGCTGGAGCTCATCATGAAAGCAGACCCGCTGGCGTTCGACAAAGCGCTCGCGGACCAGGTGCGTCCGTCCCCCCCGCGGTCGTGTCGGAAAACAAAAAAACCCGAAAAGGGAAACTTTTTCGGCAAATCTTGCTTTTCTTTTAACACCCGTACTGACAAACTCCCGCCGCACCACTCTGCTATCCCACCCTAATCCCACGACAACAGCTCCGAGCCCTCGCGTCTGAAGCCGCGTCGTCGTCGTCACCGCGCGTCCCCCCCACGCCCCCCCTCGACTCTACGTCGTTTCCTTCCGCGGGTTCGGATTCGGATTCAAACTCCGAGTTCGACTTTGATTTTTTCGCCTTCGACCTGCGCGCGGCGGGCGGACTCCACCGGCCCCCGTATCCGTGCCATCCCAACCCTCAGTATTGGAAGATGGAAGGCCTGGACGGCGGTGACGACGATTCTTGGGGTTTAGGGCTACCAGCCGACAGAACCCTGGCGGACGATTTAGCGCACGCGAGCGCGATTGTGAAGCGAGCCGCTGTCTCCGCGGAGACTCGCGACGCGCTTTACCTATCGATAGCGCACAAATTCAACGCCTGCGGGGTTCCCCTGGTGGTGGACCCTTCGGAGTACACCAAAGGGACACGTGTTTGTGGTGCGCAGCCTGGATCTGGAAGGCACGCTCGGCACACCGGGTCGTCGGGGAAAATCGAAGTAACGCGTGGGTTGGAGCGGGCGGTTTCAGAGGCGCCGGGGAGCGGGGACGCTAGCGCCGGACGCGCGCGACGACGGTTCGCGGAAAAAACAAACCGGTTACTAAAAGAGATGCTCCCCGATGGAAGCGAAACCCTTGTGTTTGACCACCTCACGCAGATCGTGAGGGACGCGCGGTCGGCGGCGCATTCCATCGAAGGCTTGCGACGGGAAGGCACGCCGCACGCCCTAGCGGCGGCGCAATCGCTGGCGCAATCCGCGTCCCTGGCGCGAATCTACAAGCGCTCGGCGCAGTACGGGTACTTTCTGAAAGCGTGTTCCGCTAGGGTCGCGCTTGAAAAGTGCGCGGTGCTTGAGAACTTCACCCACCGGGAGGATGCGGGGGGGTTTGGGGATGAGGAGGGGTTTGACGGTTTCGACGACGGTTTCGGTGGGTCTTTCGACTCGGACGGTACCGTGGGCGACGGTCCGGAGTTGCGTCCCGATTCGCGAACCGGTTTGAACCGCAGGAGCGACGCCGCGTCCATGTGGTTACGCGCATCCAGGGGCGAGAGCGGTATGTCGGGCAAAGCGGAGATGGCGGATGCGGCGCTATCCAACCGCAACGCCCTTGTTGGACGACCGGGCAACCTCCCCGCGTTCCCCCGCTCCGTGGGGGACTGGGTGGAGCCGCAAACGCAAACCACGGCGTGGTTACGTTTAGATGGAACGGAAGAGTCGTGGCGTTCGGTGCGGGCGCGGCGGCGGCGGCGGGTCGCGGCGATGGAAGCCGGCGCGGGCGGTGGTAACGGAAACAACCACCACGCCTCTATCGGGGACTGGATCGCGGACACCGCTGATGAGCTGGATGCGTTTCGTTTCGGAACGGACGATTCGGTCCGGTTTGTCGACGCGCCAACCGCGAACGCTCGCGGCGACCACGACGGCGAAGGCGCCGGCAGGAAATCCTCGCGCCGCCCGCGCCAACAACGCGCGTTTGACGACGCGGACACAAAAAACCCAGTTACCCCGTTGGAAAGGGCGTCGTCCTCCGTCTCGTCTCGCGCCGGCCAACAAACAAACCCGCAAAACTCGAAACTCCCTCCGTCCCTCTCCGCGCTGATTCGCAGCATGGACAGCAGTTTGAGACTCGATTTGTTTCAAATCGCGGGTAAGGAAACAAACGTGATTCTTGACGACCACGTCGACGCGTTGTTCGGCGTGTCCCGGAACACGCGGCACCGCGGCGAGTCCGGTGCCGCGTCTCGGTCCCAAAAATCGCAGCAACTCTTGTTCACACACGCCGCGGCGGTGCACGCCACGCCGATTGACGCGCTGCGGTATTTAGTCACCGAAGCCGCCGCCTTCGGCTCTGCGATGCACGCCGCGGAGAAACTCGGTGAACGGTACGACTTGGTGCGACCGGTGGCCAGTCAGCGATTGGGTTGAGGGAGAACTACCGTCCGGTTTGAAAGACGAGAAGCGCGATTGAAACTAATTGCGTCGATTGCGCATCAAGGGATTGTCGGCCTTCCCCCTACACAAAGCTCTAAGCTCATCTCATCACCTAAACTCTCGTCACTCATCGACAGTACTTCCGGAATCACCTAAACTCGTCGTCACCGGGAAACCTCTCACCTCCTTCCCGTGCGCGCCGCCGGCGGCCGCGGCGACACCTCTGTGTCCGTCACCGCGTGCAGGAAGATGTTGTTCTGCCCGCTGGACGCCATCGGATCCGACCCGCCTTGCGATTGAGAAAGAAAAGTGGTTAACGTCTTGTATGGGCAATCGCAGAGGCGGAGCGTGGGAAATGCAATAAAGCAAATCAGAGTTGAAAGGGCTTTTTCATCGCCAAGTTGACTCGTTGAAAGGGGTCGTTTTGGCTTCGTACCTTTGCTCCAGTCGTAGGAAACCGCGTACGCGAAAATCGACCCGTCCCGGTTGAAGTCGCCGCACGGAATCGGCGCGTTGGTTTTCGCCTTGTGATTGGAAGGAAAAGGGTCAGTCGCAGAGTCTAACTGTATGGGGAGATGTATGAAAAAACAGTCACCAGATTCGGTAAAACAGTGCGTATGTGATATATTCGTAACAGGCGCGAGTACGCCAGTAAACGTTACTACTAGCGTTCCCGTACACCCGTTGACTGAAACGGGTGGACGTCAAAGAGGGGCGGCAGAAACGTCGCGCCTGGATTTGGGAAAGCCCAATTCGCGTACCATCTGTTTCAGCCGCTGTTTCGAATCCTTGTCCCAGAAATTGAACACCCCGTCGCTGCCACAGGTGACGAAGGTGCCGTGTACGGGGTGGAACTTGATGTCATTTACGGAGTATATGTCAGCCTGCTCCCGGTGACACTTGAAGGTGAAGTTTTTCGAAGCCAAGCTCTCCTCCACGTGATTCACCGCGACCCTTCCTTCGATGCTCCCCACTAAGTACCCTTGTTTGTTGGGAAACGCGGCGACCGTCCGCGTTTGGTACTTCAAAGGGCTCATGAGCTGTTTATAAGGCCGTTGCGGGTCCGAAAGGTTGTACACCTGGATGTGCCGCTCCGCCGTGCCGACCACTAACAACGGGTGCGACACCGACAGCGCGTAGCACCGCTCGGGAAGCTGCACCGTTAGCGCCGGATTGGGTTGCCGCGTATCCCAGTACTTCAGCGTCTTGTCCCAGCTTCCCGTGACTAACAAATTGATTTCCGAGATCCAAACGCAATGCCGAACCGGGCCGTCGTGCTGCGCAACCTGGGTGTGCTGGTTCGTGGCGAGGTCCCACTTTTTGACCTGGTTGTCGCACCCGCCCGAAAAAACTGCAGTGCCATCGTGGTTCCACGCGCTGCACAGGACCGGGGCGTCATGCTGCTGCGCCGCTTTCGGCGTCGCCTGACCGTTCGCCTGGACTTCGTAGCAAAGCACGTTGTCGCTGTCGTACGCCCAGCACGTCGCAACCAGGAAGTTTTGCGTGGGGGACCAGGAAAGGGAACTCACGCCGTCGTTTGGGGGATTGGCGACTTGGAAATCTCGGTTGGGATTAGGGACGCCGTTCATGGCGCCAGGGCTGGGCATGCCGAAGGACATCGCGATCGGCGCGTGTGGGACGACAAAGACGCGAACCCGGGCACTGACCGCGACGTGACAAAGTCGTGAGTGTCGCCACGCGCGACTCGTTCTGAGTGAGGCAAGACGAGCGATGGCTTTCTGGCAACTTGTACTATATTTTTACGCGGGATCTGCCAAGGTGCGGATCTCGCAGCTTCGAGATTAGGATAATGCAATCGACGATCGATTGGCTCGTCCGTGCCCCATTCCTCCACGCGCAGGCGTGCGTCCTCGCGCTCGCACACACCACACCGATGGCCGCTATGTTCGCCGTCGTCCCGGCCACGACGCCCGTTCTCGCCCGGTCCACCCCCGGGCCGTCCCGCGTCGTGAACATCCGCGCCTCGATTCCGAGTTCCGTGCGTTTGGGCCAACACGGTCGCGGTCGCGTCGGTCTGACCACCCGGGTCGCCACGCCGCGACGCGCGGTGCACTGCTGCGCCTCTGGGGTGGATTTGCGGTCCCTGATCGAGCGTCTGTGTCTCGGCGAGGATCTTTCCGAACAAGAAGCGCAGGCCTCCATGGACGCGCTTCTGGATGCGGAGCCCGAGCAGATCGCCGCGTTCCTGGTGTTGCTTCGTGCGAAAGGCGAAACCGGCGCGGAGATGGCGGGGTTGGCGCGGGCGATGAAAGCGCGGGGTGTCCCGGTACTCGCGGGGGATGACGTGCTCGACATCGTGGGCACCGGCGGGGATGACGCCGGGACGGTGAACATAAGCACCGGGTCGTGCATTCTCGCCGCCGCGGCTGGCGCCAAGGTGGCGAAGCACGGCAACCGCTCAGTGTCATCACTGTGCGGCAGCGCTGACGTGTTGGAGGCCCTCGGGGTGGCGATTGACTTGGGACCGGAGGGCGTGGCACAGTGCGTCAAGGAGGTAGGCATGGGCTTCATGTACGCCCCACGGTACCACCCATCAATGAAAGCCGTGGCGCCGGTGCGGAAGAAGTTGAAAGTACGCACGGCTTTTAATTTACTAGGCCCGATGCTGAACCCGGCGTCGAGCAAGTACGCCCTGGTAGGCGTATACACCCCTGAATTGATGCCCCTAATGGCCGATTCCCTAATGAAACTGGGCATGAAGAAAGCCTTAGTGGTGTGCTCCACGGTGGGTAACTTGAGCTTGGACGAAATGACCCCGTGCGGACCGACGAGCGTGATGGAAGTAACCCCCGGGGGGATAAAAACCTACTCCTTCGATCCGAAGGACGTGGGGATTCCCTTTTGCGAGTTGTCCGACCTAGCGGGCGGCGACGCGAAGCTCAACGCCCAGATGCTGATGGACGCCCTGGGGGGGGAGAAAGGACCGGTCGCGAACTGCTTGATGCTCAATGCGGGCGTCGCCATGGCGGCGGCGGATCAGGCGGAATCCGTCGCGGAAGGCGTGGCGATGTGCAAAGAAGCGCATGCCAAGGGACTGGGGGGGGAAACGCTTACGAAGTGGGTGGCGCTGTCGCAAAAACTGCGGGCCGAGGAAGAGGAGTAAGTGGAGTACTTCACGGAAAAATCGGACATCTGTATGAAAGCACACGGTCGTTTTAATTCATAAAAACCCAGTTAATTCAAAGTCACGCTACTTCGCTTTCGTCTCCCCGTCACCAGTGGCGTACGACCCGAGCGCTTTGGGGTCCATGCTCGGGTACGCGCCTTTGCCGTTTGGCGGCGCAAACGGCATTTGCATGGCGTCGGGATTCGTCGGGTTCGAACCCGGGACATCAGCACCCGGGGCATTAGAACCCGGGGCACCACCTGCACCACCAACACCCGCACCTCCCTTTCCCTTCGTATCCCCCTTACTACCCGCGGGTTTGCCCCACATCACCCTCAGCCGCAGCCCCTCGACGTGCACTTCGTGCCCGGCTTGTTTCGCCGCCGCCTCCGCGCCCGCGCGATCCGCGAAGGTCACGAACGCGCACTTCTTCGCGGAAAGAACCTTCACCGACTTCAACGTGCCGTACTGGTAAAACACGTCCCGCAGGGAGTCCTCGGTGACGCGCTCGTCTAATCCGCCTACATACAAAGTGGTGATGTTCGTGTCACTCGGCGGCTCCATGGATTTTTTGGCCGCGGCGTCTCGCTCCTCCGTGCGCGCCATCATCTTATTGGCGACCGGGTCGTTGACGCCTGATACGATAAAAAAGAAGTAACGTGTCAGTCTCGGAACTGGGCAATCGCAGAGGCGGAACGTGATGAATGGGAAAGGCCCTTACCGTAGTACCGGTCTTTCAGGTTCTGCGTCCGCATCTCCGCCGAGCTCTGCAGCTCGGGCATGTTCGTGTCGCCGTTGCAGGGCCGGTACGGGCAATCCGCGCGGGTGCACGCGTTTCTGAGCCAGAAGGAACAAATCGCGGTTTTGTTTTTGTTGTAGTACGGCGTCTTCCGCGCCATCTTGCTTAGGATCTCGTGCGCCCGCTGCTTACCACCCGCGCCCGCCACCGCCAGACTCGCGTCTTCCGTGACGTCCTCGCCATTCGCAATGCGCTGCGCGATGCGTTCAGTTTGGAACTCTATGTTCACGTCAGACTTAGCGCCGAGTAACGCGTCGCTGTTGGGATTGTAAGCGCCCGCTGCGGCGAGCGCCGCGTCGCGGGCTTGCACCGGGATGCCGTAATCCAAATCAAGCAAACACACCTGGCACACGTTCTTCGCCAACGCGATTTCCTTGCACACCACGGTTTTCTTGTACCGCGCTTCCGTACCAGGTCGCCACCGGAAAACCGTAAACGGCCGGCCGGAAATAGCGCATTCCGCGGCGTAGTCCGTCTTTTGCATGCGGATGTACGGGTTCGGCCCCAAACAATCCTCGCACACCACCGGGAAATCGGTTCTTTCCCAGCCCTCTTCTTCGGGGTCCGCGTTCTGACGGGACGCCTGTTTTGGTGGGGAGAGGTTGGGGGCGAGGGTGGGGTAGTTGTAGTTTTTCACGAGGAACAGGGGTGGGTCAGTGGGCGGTGGGTGGAGGGTCTTGGGCGGTGGAAACACGATGGGTGGATTCGCGTTCCCCTTCGTGAAGAACGCCAGATCCAAAGTGCGAGGGTGGAGGCTTGGGGTGGCTCGGCGGGTTCCGGCGTTCCCCCCGAAGCGCGGAAACGAAACACCAGACGTACCATGGTAGTTTCGCCGCAAGCGAGTCGGTGCTCTTTCGGGACGTGCGGTGGCGCCGAAAGGAGTGCGGCGAAGCTTAGCGCCGCAAATCGTTTTGGCGCACTTTGGCCAGTCACGGCTTTCGGCAATTTTTCAGAATGTACGAGATTCAGCGCGTTCCGATGTCCGCGTCCCTCGTGTTTCCAGTGGGAGCGGCGCGCGGTGTGGAGACACCGCCGCGATGGCGTCCCTCGGCGGGTGGTTCGGGGACGGCGGCGTTGGCCGTATTGGTGACCCTGATACCCCCGACACCCAACCCGGTCTGTCCCCAACCGAGGAAACCGAGCTTCGAATTCGCATCTCGCATCAAGTCGCGTCCGCGTTACAACCGGATCCACGGCCTGGACGGGGCGGGGACACGTGTCCCGGGTCGACCGTTGACGGGTCCTGGAGCTCGCTTTTGAGTTACGTGGGGGTGCCTTTCGTGAGCACCGGAGTGCGCGTCGGGTCGTCGTCCTTCGTCACGCCACACCACGTACCCCCGCTGCAACAAGGCGTGCTTCCCGAGGTTGAGCTCTCCGATTTCGACCCGTACCTTCGACGAAGCCGAATCGGTTCGAGCGCTTACCGGTACAAAAAAGGCGTCGATGACACGAGTGACACGAGTGCCAGCGAGACCGGGGATGAACCGGCCGGGTGCTCTTTTGTGGAAGACCCGGGTTTTTCATCCCCGGAAACCGCCGGCGCGTCCCGACGCGACGACGCGCCGGGCGACGATTCGTGGAGGGACGTGCCGTCGTTATTTTTCCAAGAACAGTTCTCGCTACAAGACCCGGAGGTGTTCCATACGGTGTGCGGCGACGCGTTCGTGTGTGACCCTATGTTCGCGAACCTGAACAACGGCGCGCAGGCAGCGTTGGTATCACGGCGGTACGAGCTGCGATTACACCAGCACGAACACATTTCCGACGCGGACGCGGACAAACTCTGCGAGGAACGCTGCGCCGAGTCGGCGCTGCAGTCGCGGTTGGCGCGGCACTTGGACGTGGTGGAGACGCTTCTTATACACAAAGTCGAACGCAAACAAAACCAGTTCATCGCCGCGGCGCTGTTGATCAACGACCTGGTGGACGCCGTGGAGAAGGCGCAGGTGGTAAGTATTTCCCACCCACCACGTTCCGCCTCCCTGATTGCCCATACTC
>TARA_B110000971_G_scaffold148403_1_pt1 | contig 17103 bp, 25 predicted proteins | sample TARA_B110000971 | Tara Oceans TARA_B110000971 (sample SAMEA4397842) | marine metagenome | biome: Polar Biome; feature: [SRF] surface water layer (ENVO:00010504); material: water (ENVO:00002006), including particulate matter (ENVO:01000060) such as... | depth 5 m | reverse complement strand
GTTTATGGTTTATTGTATTAAAAAATATTTTTGGAAAGGTTTCTTTTAACTCAATTTCAACTATTACAATGTTAATAACAATAGTATTTATAATATGTAGTAATGTATTATGGATTAGTAGTATGGTATTTAAAAAATGGCAAATAACTTTATCATCATTTATAATTGCTGCATTTTTATTTATAATACAAGTAATTCTTTATTCTATTAATATGCATATAATTATTCATATACATCAAGATTGGTCAAACTAATTAACTTAATACTTACAAATTAATCTATACATAAATATAATGATAGATATCTTACATTATATTTTATTTTGTTGTGCATTTTTAACTATGTTTCTATGTTGTAGAGTATTATTTGAATGTTGTAAATTAGGTTGTTATATTTGTAATAATTCATGTTGTAATAAAAAGACTGATCTTCCAATGGAAACATCACTTATACCTTAATTACTACTATTATATAATGCCGAACTATATAACAAAACGTGGGTATTTTATAACAATGGCGGAATATCCAGATGAAAAAATTAATTCAGTTATAAAAGAATTAACGGTTAAACCAAAAATAAATGAAGACTTTGGGGGAAAACCAATCCCCTTCAAATTGTATCGTAAAGGTGATCGACAAATGATTTTACCTAAATTTTATGGTATTAAAAAGTTTGGAGAAGCTGAAAATAGAGTTCCGGATGGGGATAATATCGAGGTTGAGTTTGAAGGTGAATTACGAAGTAATCAGTTAGAACCATTGAATAAAACATTAGAGGTTTTAAACACAACTGGTGGTGGATTATTATCATTACATTGTGGTGCGGGTAAAACTGTATTAGCACTTAATATTATTTCTAAGTTAAAGAAAAAAACATTAATTGTTGTGAATCAAGAGTTTTTAATGGATCAATGGATTGAACGAATTAAGCAATTTTTACCAAATATGAAAGTTGGTAAAATTCAACGAGATAAAATTGAAGTGGACGATTATGATATTTCACTTGCTATGTTAAAAAGTTTAGCTAGTAGAAAATATGAAAAAGACACATTTGATAGTTTTGGATTTGTTATTGTCGATGAGTGTCATAATATTGCAACAAAAGAATATTCCAAAGCACTTCAAAAAATTAATTCGAAATACATGTTGGGATTGTCTGCTACACCAACCAGGGTCGATGGATTAACAAAAGTAATTAAATGGTATATTGGAGATATTTTTTATAAATCTGTAGTTAATGATAAATTTGATGTTCAAGTTGAACGTTATATAATTAAATCATCAAATAAACAATACACAAAAGTAGATTTAAATTGGAAAAAAAAACCATTAATGGCTAGAATGATTAACAATGTGGCTGAATATTCAGATCGAATTGATTTTATTGCTGATAAAATCAAAGAGATTACAAAAGATAAAACGAGACAAATCTTACTACTAAGTGATAGAAAATCACTACTAAACGAACTTGAAACAAGAATTAAAGATAGTTGTGAGTGTGGGTTTTTTATTGGTGGTATGAAATCGTGGCAACGAGAACTTTCAATGGACAAACAAGTTATTTTAGCTACTTTTCATATTGCTCGTGAAGCACTTGATATTAAATCATTGAATACTTTAATTCTAGCAACACCAAAATCGAATATTGTTCAAGCCGTTGGTCGTATTTTACGCAAAAAACAAGGGAAACATTTAATTGTTGATATTGTTGATAATTTTTCTATATTTGGAAACCAGGGTTATAAACGAATGAACTATTATAAGAAAAAAGATTATAATATATCAACCTTTGAAGTAGATCTAGAATTAAAAAATTGTATTAATCTAAGTGAACCATCCCCTATTTCAGAATCAGACAATGAAATTGATAGTGAATCGGATTATGAAAATGACTCTATCTTTTAATTAGTACTAATACAATACAGTGGTAGTGGAATATTTTTAATAACATTAAAGTCCTCTTTATCATAAATTAATCCAGTATATCCGATATTATTTTCATATCGGACATAATAAGTTTTAATCTGTTTATTAGAAGGGTAAGTCTTTACTTTATTGCCATTTTTAATTAGATACTCTGCCAGTTTACCTTCAACAATCAGTCTATAAATGTTTTTCTCTGTAAGAGTTTTCATTATTAATCATATATACTTAATAATATACTTATATTATTAAATATTTTTCATTTTTAAAAATATTATTTATAGGTAAGCAAACATAAATATACATAAATGTCCTTTAATTTAAACGACTTTAATGTATTAGGAGATAATAGTGTACAACCAACTGAACGAACTCGACCTTTAACTGGTGGATTATATCGAATACCACCAATGAAAAAATCAAAGCTAGAAAAAGGAATAGATTGGGTATGTACCCCTAAAACACTCAGTGGTGTAACAGCATTTTCATCAGTATTAGCTTGTTTAATGATATTTGCATTATCCATATCATGTACAATTATCTATGCCGATGTCTCAAAATTAATGGTAGATGGTAAAGATACATTAACGGATTTAAATATAGTTTTACCAGAGATATCTAAAACAATGACAATGCTTCAAAACCTCTGTAATACACCCAGTTTCAAACAGTATTGTTTCCCAGAAGAATAAAAACGATTTAATTTAATGTATATAGTAGCTATTACTATCATCTACTATCATCTACTATGACCAACCTTTCAGTTTCAGCTACAATCATTCAATCTAGTTGGCGGCGAAAGTGTGCCAAAGATGGTAAAAACACCAACACTTTACCAAAAATATACAATATTATTATTAATAAAATTGAAAAAGTTAAAATTGATTAAAATTGAAATATAAATGAATATTTATATTTTAATGCTTATTATAAAAATGTCAGCATATACACTTCCAGTGACATTACAGCCCCCACTTTCAGTGACATTACATTCAGTAGATGAATATATTAAGTTGAAATCGCATAAGAGTATCAGTAGCTGTCAGAAGAATAAATTCGTTGAGATTGTTGAGCTCGATGAGATGATATTAAATTATGACTATGGTTCTAGTACAAGTGAAGAAAAAAAAATAATTGATATAATCATAGGTTCCTTTCCGGGTAAGTATGAATGTGTATTAAGACGCACATGCACTGATTTAAAATATAAACCACACATGGCCAAATATAAATCTATTAACCGGCATCGGTTGCGTGGTTTAGATCGTTCCGGGGTAGAAGAGGAGTTATCTTGTATAACTGAATATTATTCATCCTGGATCATTACTGCGGAAATTATTGTAAAATGGATGAACTCTGGAGCAGCCAATTCACAGACTAATACTATATATAGAAACCTAATGAGGTATCACTCTCATCTTCAACGTCTTATTCATTTAGCTACTCGATGGTACGAGTTCCCTAAATCTAAAATAGAATGGTCTATTTTAGAAGATAGTAAAACTAATGCAATTAGCATAGCAAATAAAGCAACATACTGTGCAAATAAAGCAGCAAATAATGCAAATAAATCAGTAAATAATGCAATTCGGTATCTGAAAAAAAATCGTCAAAATGCTTGTAAGAATGCCACTAAAGCAGTCCAAGCAGCTCATTTAGCCGTAAAAGAAGCAGATGAAATTGTAGCAACTGCTCTTTTAGATCACCAGTTTGGAAAAAACACACTAACATATAGTAAACATCATGATATGAGTACTGCTAGATTGTTGGCACGAATGGATAGTTTAATTAGTGCTGTTAGACAAAGCTCATTAAATGACCCATTTGCAAAAATACCTTCTCCTGATTTCAAAGAAGATATTGATTTTGAAAACCTGCTTAGCCCGGCTGAAATAAAGAATATTATGTCAGAGATTTAAAAACGATTAATTAAGATTTAATTAATCATTTTGACTTATAAACTCAACAATGATTGCTGACGGAGATTTCTCAGATCATTATTCCCCCTCAACGGAGGATGGTGTTTTATGTTGCACTATCTGTTGGTCTTCTATGTATTATCTAGAAATGAAATCCATTGGATCACGTGGTCAGATTTTTTCAGGTGGTGTTGTCTGTAAAAATCAGAAACAGCACCACTGGTTATGTAATGACGATGAAGATAATACTCTTGTAACAGTTGAATATTGTTCACAAAAGTGTGCTAAGAAGAAAGGTTTAGAAAAAGAATATAACCATTATCAGCCATGGCAGGACCCACGTGTTCCCGACATTGATGGTTGTGGTGGTGGTATGAAATTTCGTAACACGCGACCTAGATTTTGCGGACCCACCTGTAAAGGAGACTGTGTTCGGAAAGAGTTTGATGCTCGTATTACAATTGATTCAGATGATTATTAATTATCTTATTATAAATATATATGAATTGGTATAATTCATTAAAGAAATCAAGTTTAACACCACCACCATATGTTTTTAAGATTGTATGGCCGATCTTATACACAATTTTAACTATTGCTTTTATAATTATATGGTTGAATAAGAGATGTTTTCCATTTTGTTATCCATTAGTATTTTTTGCAATTCAGATGGTATTTAATCTTATTTGGACAACACTCTTTTTTGTTTATAATAAACCAGTATGGGCTTTAATAGATGTATGTTTAATGATTATTTTTACAATTGTATCAATGATCATGTTTTACAAAGTCAATAAAGTAGCTACTTATATTATGATTCCTTATTTACTGTGGATTTGTTTTGCTTCTTATTTAAATTTGTATATTGTGTTAAACCAGAATTATTAAGATCTCTATTTAATAAAACAATTACCACATATTTTTTAAATTTGTAAATATGGAACTTATTTGTATATTTCGAATATTTAAACAAATAACTAAAATCATAATTGAATGGAACCTTTAATACAATAAGCTTTGATTTATCTTTTAATTTATTAATAAGTGCTTCAATAAAATGATGTCCTAATTTCAATTTAAGTAATTTTTTCTTCTTATAACTTGGTCCTCCCCATGGCGGATCCATAAAAACAACATCTTGTTTTAATGTCAACATTATTTTAGTGTAGTCTTCATTAAGTGTATCAACATTTGTGATACCATATACTTTTAAATTATTAACTAATATATCATATTCAGTTTTATCTATTTCAACTGATTGTACTTTTTTAAATGTTTTTGCAAAAGCTATTGTATTACCACCATTATTTGCGGTTGCATCAGTTATAGTAATATTTTTAGTTTTAAAATAAGAAGCAATAATATTTGCAGTAGTTAGAGCGTCCTTTGGGTGTGATACCGAATATCTACCGATATTTGAAATTTGTAATTTATTTGTTTTAATATTGGTTGTGGGAAAAAAATCTTTTATATCTTTATTATTCCTATTAATAATTATTTTATTTTTAATAGTTTTAATTTTATTGTTTATTTTTAAACTCATATATAATTAAGTACATAATTCTTTCATAGCCTCGTCTAACTTCGCTTGATTAATACCAATAAAAATTATTCTAGATAATGCAATAATTATCTCGTATAAATCATCTTCTGGAAAAGAAATATTTTTACATAAGTATTTTAAAGTAGTTAAGAGATATGTTGAATCTATATAATTTAAGTTTTCGCCTCTTAAATAAAAAGAGTTTATAAAAAGGACAATTGATTTTCGTCGTTTTGTTATATTTTTAGATTCAATTAATTCAGTATGATTTAAATAAATTTGATATGCAACCTGACATGTTTCTTCCATTAGTATAAGTTATTATATTAATGAATAGTTTAAATGTATTTTATCCCAAAGCGATTTTATAATTTCTTATAATTTCTTAACGGTTTTCTTAATCTTTCGGGTTGTTCGTTTTACAGTCTTTTCAGCTTTTTTAACCGTTTTCTTTGCGTTTTTGGTAACACGTTTAACTGCTTTTTTTGCTTTTTTAACAACTTTCCCAACGGTTTTCTTATTTGTTGTTGCGACAACTACTAACCCAACACTTGCTAAGAATGCAGATAGTCCCTGAGGAGTTAAAATAGAGGAAAGTTCACCAATCAGTGTTGTTAAACTACCACCACCACGCTGTTTACCAAGTTTTCTTTTGAATAAATTATTTAATAATACTAAAATACCCGCAACTGAAAAGGAGGAGGCTCCGACAGGCATTGCCAGGGTTTGAACTTGTGATAATACACCAGTTAATACACCGCCTCCGGTTTTAACACCCGATAACCCACCACTTAAGGCAGTCAAGAAAGATGAAATTGTAACATTCGATGAGGAGGCTTTACCTAATATTTTAGATAATTGAACTATACTTCCACCTCGCATTTTTTTAGATTTCTTCTTATGAAGTTTCATAAAGTAATTAATTAACAGTAAACTTGATAATACAAGTAACTGATTTTTTCCTAATGGAGCTAATGATTTTCCTAAAACATCAATCATACCACCTCCCTTTTGTTTTTTACCTAGTTCATTTAATGCTAATAAAACAACTGTTGTAATTAATTTAGTTTTACCGACAGGTGCTAGTAACTTACAAATAGCCGCAATGAGTGGTAGTATAGCGACCGATGCACCACCACCGTGAAGAACTTGTCCAATAGTGGGGGAACATTTGTCGGCATAACCAACATGTTCTAATACCTGTGCTACACCAGCACCCGCCAATGGTTTGGCATTACTATATCCACCACCACCCATAATTTTATTGTGGTGTTTAATTAAACCATCTAGTATTTTAAGATCCTTATTAAATTCCGCAGTTGTATATTTAACCATATATATATATAAATTATATTATTTTTAAATTTCTGTTAAACTTTCATCTGTTATTTTTAATGGAACATATTTATTAAAACTTTTAGAATAACTACATTCAAATCGTAATATTTCTTCTGTTTCTGAAAATAACTGCTTTAATTTTTGACTAGTTTCTAAATTTGGTATTGCTGCGATTGAATGTTCTACTATTTTATTATTATTTTTACAATATAATTTATAAACATCTGGTAAGTTTGTTTTTTCAACATTAAATATAAACTTTTTAGTTTTTGTTCTATTTTCTTTATATATATATAAATAATTTTTATTATTGTTTATATTTTTAAATAAAATCCCTGATGTTTTGAATTTAAAAATGGTATTTTTATTTTCAATACAATCTATAAAATAATTTAATGTATAATGTTCAACCAAAATAATTTTAAATGTAGCATAATCATATTTTGTTTCAAAAATCGATTGTAATATCTTTATTCTTAGATCTAATGATTTAAATCGATAATTAATATTATTATAAATAAATAAATCATTTACTTGATAAATCCATTTATCGTTTAATTTATATAACTCACCGTCTAATAAAGTATTATCATACAAGGCATCATCTAATTCCATTTCAATCGAAATTAAATCTTTCTTTTTTTTATTAATCATTATTGTGTATTTTTTATTATCTATTTTTGTTAAAAATAACATGAACTTTTTTCCAAATGATACTGGTGTGAACTGATAATCTGTTATGTTATCCATAATAATATTTTTATTTCCTTCATTTAAATATTTATAATTTTTGTAATTACTATAAATATTTGTTATATTTTTGATTCTAGATTTAATCAGACTTCTAATATTTTGAGCTTTTATTAAAATTGCATTTGTTTTCGCAAAACGAATAGTTTCCATTAATATATGTAAGTAGTAATTCATATTTAAATAAGAAAAAATATATATTTATATTATGAATGAATTATCATACCAAACTGTATTAAGTTATTTAGATAACTGTAAAGAAAAATTACCGGAACTAGATTCCTTTATGAATGAATATAAAGAGATAATCGAACTTGATAAAAAAAAACCTCGATTTAGTTTAACTAAACGCTATAGTAAATTTCCAAAATATCAAACATTCCAGCGATCAACAAAGTATGTTAAAATTAGAAGAAGTAATAATGTATGGACTCCTACTATTAAAATGGAAATAAGTAATAAAATTAAAACTATCTTAAATAAATTAACAGAACACAATTATAAAAAACTATGTAATATTTTACTGACCGAAATCAAACTATTAGATAATATAACTGTCTTTGATATTTTAAATAAAGAAATATTAGAAAAATGTACATATGACAAAGAGTTTCATTATATTTATATTCATTTATGTGAAGTATTTTGGAACAGCGAAGATATATATGTAAATTATATTTCAGTTGAAACTATTAATCACAAATTATATTGGACGATTAAGAATGATACAACTACCCATGGACCATTTAATAATAAAAAGAACTTACATAACAATATCAAAAATACGCTATCTTATAAAAATAAATTTTTAGATTATTTTATGGCGGCTTTTAAACATAAAAATCAAATTCATAAAGATGTAGCTGAAGGTAGAATGGTTGGAGAAGAGGCATATAAAGAAAAAATTAAAATACAAGCAATTCTTCAGTTTATTATTAAATTATATAATTCAAAAAATCTAACCTCTACTGGGTTGGAGAAGTTTTTAAGCTTATTTTTAAGTGGTACAATTAAACCGTATGACATTGAATATTTATATAACTCATTACCGCTTTTGAAGAATTATGAGAATATTAATCATTATATTATGCGATTTAAAAAGAAAATAAATTACAATGGTTTAAATAAACGAATTCAGTTTTTTGCAGATCAGATTTGTAATTTATCAACTGCGGTTGAAATAGAAGAAGAGTTGGATTATGAGGATTATATTAATATATATATTAAAAACAACCTTTCATTAGAAGAGTTATTGGAGAAACTAGATAATTCGTATGAAATAATTTTATCAGAAATGTTTTACAATTATCAAAATTATCAAATATATATTGATATTATCAAGGATTCTTATAACAAAGACCTTGTAAATATTGATATTATAAAGGAAGCGACTTATAAAATTATTCAAGATTACGATGAATTAAAAATTGATATTCCTAAAATAAATATATATTTTATCAAACTATTAAATGATATTGCTGAGATAGTTGATTTAAGTGTTTGTGATAATATTTTGATACAAAATATTAATAAATTTTTAAAAGAGTCTTCCAAAAATGAATTATTTAATATAATTATAAGCGATGTTGATAATGTGTCTGATGACGTTTATGAAAGTATTTCAAAAGAACGCATATAATATATTTATTTTATAAATGATATATTTGGAATTATATTTTAAACTAGATAATAATTCAAGAATTTGGTGAAAAGAGCTAGTGAATTTTTTTTGTAGTCTATTTAAAATAAATCGAGTAGTATTAGTATTAATAACATCATATTCTAAAAACAGACTAGCTATTAGAATAAAGATACTATACAGTGGAACAGATTTAATCGGAGACTGTCCAAGTGGCCATATATAATAATTTTTGTAAGAATAAAAAATATCATCATTATTGAATTTCTTAATCAAACCGAAATCAATCACTTTTATATTATTATTGATATCAAGCATTATATTATTTAATTTAAAATCTAAATTAACAAATTGTAGTTCAGTTTCCAAATAATCTTCTACTACTAATAATTTATAGATTAGTCTTATTAATTTGGTTTCTAACGTTACACCTTTTACATATTTAATATCAAACTTCTTATATTTGTTTAATATTATAAATAATTGGGTATCACGTGTTCCATATGATATTGGTAAACCAATTAAGTGTGATATATACGATTCATTTAATTTTTTCATATATAAATTATAAAAATCATATTCAAATTGATGACCCTGTTTTAATATTTTAATAATATAATTGTCTGATATTTCATATATAATTCCAGAAGACCCTTCACCTAATTTACGACCCACTTCAAAATTATTATAATTAAGAAGGAATCTGTTATATTTTATATTGAACTCCATATAAAATATATATTAGAAAATTAAACCATACTTAATGTTACATGTTGATTCGTATTTAATATGGAATATATTGTGGAAAATCATCATCGTATAATGAAACTGAATATATACCAAGTTTTCCCCTCAACGTAATATTATCATTCTCTCCTACTTCATAATTATTATTTTTTCTTAAAACTGGTATTTTAACGCCGTTGTCTAATATAGTATAATAGTCCCATTTACTATCAGTTGGAAACTTTTTTCTACCAAATAATGGATATATTTCATTTTGATTACTAAGTATCCGTGAAATTGACCCAACTTGTTGTGGAACACCTCTTGGACCTCTTGTTCTAATATTAATGGGACTAATGGAAGAGTTTGATACGTTAATCGATGGTAAATAATTTCGTATGGGTATTTGGGTGCCTCCTAAACAAGGCATTCCTCGTCGACCACAACCAATAACATTTGAGGGTAATGTCATATTTGGATATAATCCCTCATTGAAATATGGAACTGTTTTATATGGAAATCGGACAGGATTATATATTCTATCGAGTGAGTTTTGTTCTTGTGGATCTTGGAAGGGTTGTTCTTCTTGGCGATTAATTATAATTGTTTGTGGTTCAATTTTTTTATTATTTGTAAGTAATAAGATTACTATTAAAATTATCAATATACATAATAATATTTTCATTATATATATTATTGTTATAATTTTTTATGAGAATTGTTTATAAGTATGTAATATGTTTTTAGCTTCTTTTAAGGTAGGTCCAAGTTGTTGCATTGTATCTTTTAAATTTTTAACAGTTTCAATTAATTGGTATGTTTCTCTTTGTGCCTCATATGGCTTAAGTTCGGCTAAATTTTTAATTTTAGTTTTAGTATTCGCATCATCGTCATCAATATCTTCTTTGTTAATTTTATCTAATTCGTCGATTCTATTTTCAATCGTATTTTTATCCTTTTTATCGGTCTCCTTATGTTCCTTCTCATCGTCATCATCCTCGTCTGTTGTCTCATCTTCTTCTTTATCTTCAAATAATTCAAACTCATTTCTAGTAAGAAGGTTTTCAATTACAATTAATCCTAATAAAATACCCAATCCGGTTAATAACAGATGAAGATTATTTTTAATTAATTTAAATTCCATTAATAATGTAATAATTAAAACAAATCCTAAAATATTTTTTAATAATGGAGTATTTCTAATTATATTTAATGTTGACAATATAATCAATATTGCTACTAAAATATAAATATTTCTCATAATATAGTAATTACATTATATAAAAGTTTAAATTATAAAACAAGGAAGATAAAAAATCTTTATTTTATAATACTTTTTTAATAAGAAAAAATACACCCGACGCAATAATTGCACGAACAATTAATCCTAAATATGGAATATTTATTTTCTCTAACAAATTATCAACTACAAGGGTAACCGGTTCATAATTAAAAGTAATAAATATTATTAAAAAAATTATAATATCTTTTGCAGCTGTATATATTTTCGAAACAAGTGATGGTTTCGGTGGAAAATACTCTTCAACTTCCTCTTGACGTTGATGTTGAATTTCATTTATGATAGGCTGTGGCATAACAGTTTGTTCAGTATAATCCTCTTTGATATTTCTAATAAGTGTATCTTCTTCGTCATCCTTCTGTCGCAACGTATCAATTGAGGTGCCCATATCAGTCATATTATATTTATATTGTTATTTTAATTTATTTTTTTTTTAACGCATTTTATATAATCATTTAACGGACATATACATATAATTGTGGTGAATTGATAGTATTTATTATTTATTTTAAAAATCTTTTCTTTTATTTTATTTGAGTTTGGTCCATGTATATCATATTTCTTAAATAAAAAAAGCCCTATTATAAATGATATAATTAAAAATACTAAATATATTAACATATATTATTTACTATATAAATTTCCAGTTACTGAAACTATACTTGCTTTATTTTTTGATTGGGTTGAGATTCTATTTATATTTTTATATTTTCCTAATAAATCAAATAGTCTTGCTAAATTTAACGTTTCTGAAAATACTAATATATCTTTTGGAATACGACGGGACTTATAAATAGCTCTTAAATATCTTCTTGAAAGCTGTTGACATTTGATATAATTTTTTAAATCAATATAATCAATGACTATTGTAAATAAATCCTCAAATAATGGTGATCGCACATTCATATATTAATTTGACTAGTGAATACCAATTTAAAAAGCATTTTTAACCTTAATTTATAATCTGTTCCATAGATATTTAAGAATTACTTGTTACTATTCTATATGCATATTGTTCGTAAATCAAAATTGTTATATCAAAATATGACAACCTCTGTATTTATTACTCCGGCACAAACAATTCTAAAACAGGTATCAAAACATTTAAATTACAGAATGGAAGAATATTGTATAAAAAAGTTTGATTCTACTGTTACACCCAACTCATTAAATATAATAGATGAAGAATATTATATTTATTTTGAAATGGATTATCTAAAAGGTGGAGATTTAATGAATTATATTCAATTGAGAAATTATAAACCATATTTCGACAATGGATTAGTACTACCTGAACAGAGTAACTCTAATACATTTACCGAAAAAAATAAAGTTATACTTAAATTAATGATTAATTTATTAACTAAATTACGAGATGAATCGATTATACATTTGGACGTGAAACCTGAAAATTTTGTATTTACCGATAAAACTCATACAGAGTTACGAATAATTGACTTTGGTTCAGCTCAAACATATAATTTTGAAACAAAAGATTCATTTACACTATCACAAATTATAGGAACACCCTTTTATATTCCACCAGAATATTATTTGGATAATACAATACATTATAATAGTGATATATGGTCCCTTGGTATTACTTTACTAGTATTAGAGACTGGTAAAAATATATTTGATAAAAATACAAATTATGAATTAGCGTTGCTTGAAAATCAACAGGACTTAGATGACACGATAGATAAATATATTAAAGTCGACACGGATTCAAATAATCTAATTAAAAATATGTTAAAATTAGATTGTAGTATTAGATTTGATTATGACGATATTTTAACGCACTCATATCTTAATTAATTTATTTTTTGGATTTTTTGGATTTTTTGGAAACTTTCTTACCGTTTTTGAATACACCGAACTGACCTTTTTTGGTAGTGTATCCTAGTTTTTTAAGTCTAGCCATTGCTTTAACACCTGCGGCATGCTTCTTTTTAGAGATAACTTTACCTCTTTTATTCTTCATTAATTTATCTTTAGTGAGACCACCTGATGTGTGTTTTGCCTTACCTTTCCATACTTCTAATTTTGTGCCGACTGCTTTGACTTTTTCTACCATTTTATATATTAAGCTTAGATATTAAAAGTGAAAAAATGATATATTACTACTTATATCGTATATTATAATAAAATGACTTTATCAGAAATTGAAGAAATTATTCCATCTCTACCAATTAAAGAGTTTGATAATATTCTAAAATGGTATAATCAAAATACATCTAAATACACTATAAATAGTAAAAAGGGTGCTTATATCGATCTTCAAACTATGAAGAAAGATTTCATGAAAAAAACTTACAGAAAGATTGTAGGTGTGGTAACATCAAAGAAAAAACTAATCAATGTATTTAAATATTATATTTCTATCAAAAAAGATTTTGATAAAAATGTTATCTATCTTCTTCGAAAGAAAGATGAATCTGGTGTCTTAGCATTTGCTGTATTCACTTCATCTAATCCAACGGATCCTACAACAGGTGTAACCCAAGCATTCAGTTGCAAACACGATTGTTACTATTGTCCGAATGAACCTGGTCAACCTCGTTCCTATATACACGATGAACCTGGTGTTCTCCGTGCTAATCGCAATGAGTTTGATCCAATTCGACAAATGAATGATCGTCTTGTTTCTTATGTGGAGTGGGGACAAACAGGTCTAAAACTTGAAATTAAGATTCTGGGTGGTACTTTCACAGAGTATCCCGTTATGTATCTTGAAACTTTTATTAGAAATGTTGTATACGCAGCAAATACATTCTTTGATACAATTAAGAGAGATGCTTTTTCAATTGAAAAAGAAATTACCTTAAATGCTACCGCAGATATTCGTATTGTTGGACTTTCATGTGAAACTCGACCAGATACTCTTATTGCCGAAGATGGCGATGATTGGATTCGCCGTTTTCGTAAATGGGGTATTACTCGCATTCAAATGGGAGTTCAGCATACAAATAACATGATATTAAAAAAGATTAACCGTGGCCATACAGTTGAGGCATCCATCTTAGCCTTACGTAAGCTTAAAAATGCAGGATTTAAGGTAGACATTCATTTGATGCCTGATCTACCAAATGCAACTCCCGACATTGATACGTTAATGTTACAAATAGTCTATAATACCGATTATCTACAAGCAGATGGTCTTAAGATTTATCCTACTGCTGTTACTCCCTGGACAACAATTCAGAAGTGGCACGATTCAGGTAAATATAAACCGTATGCACAATCTGATCCAGAAGGATTTCTGAAAATGATGACCTATTCAATGCTCGGTGCTAAACCTTGGATGCGATTGGATCGTGTTATTCGAGATATTCCAGGACAACATATTCAAGGAGGTAACAAAGTTACCAATCTACGACAAATTCTAAACCAACGAATTACTAGATCTGGACAACAGATTATGGAAATTCGTTATCGTGAATGCGGACGAAGACATAATAATATGTACAAAATTGAAGATGCTGACTATGTGATTCGTAAGTACGACGCTTCTGGTGGAATTGAATATTTTATTTCACTTGAATCAAAGGATAGAAAATGTATCTTTGGATTTATTCGTCTACGAATTAGTAGGAATGATGTATTTGCTGTATTACATAATATGGGAAAGGTTCGTGAACTTCATGTTTATGGAAATGTTACTAGAGTTGGCGTACACAACAACAATATTCAACACTCCGGTGTTGGTAAAACCTTATTGAAAATGGCAGAGAAAATCTCTTACAAACATAATTGTGATGGGATTGCTGTAATTTCAGGAATGGGTGTAACAAAATACTATGAAAAACGAGGATACTATATGAAAGATACATTTATGATTAAGAGATTTTATCTTACAAAATATAAATTAATTACACTTTTATTATTTATGGGGTTTCTGTTAATTCTACCATATCTGTACGAGCTGCGATGAACGTCTGAATATACTCCGGTTCCGGTGTGAATAAAATAATATTTGAATATTCGTGATCTTTATATTTCTTTTTTATAAAACATTTTTTAAATATTTTTTTCAGATACTGAATTAGATTCATTATAGTTAAATTCATTAGATTTATTTTTAAAGATTCTATCGAATAAATCAATAATTGTATCAATTGGATAAAGTATTATTGGTGAATAAATCCAAAAGAAAAAATCACTATTTCTATTCATATACTAAATATGTTTATTTTAATAACAAAATAAATCATAAATCGTATCTTTCATAGCACCATCCAATAAATTACGAACAGTGCTACTAATAATATTAGAAATACATTCTTCGCCAAGTACAACGTTAAAATTACCTTCATCGAATGCATCATATAATACACTATAACTATCTAATGCCTCACACATACCTTTAATCGTACCAGCAATAATACTTGCTTTTTCTAAAGCCCAGTCCTCATTTTTAGATAATGAAAATAATAAATTATAAACAATGTCCTTTAATCCGGTTACATCTAAGTAAAACATATCTACCCCATCTACTCTTTCCATATACTCATCATATTCTTCGTCTTCTCGTTGATATTGAACAAACTCTCTTCGAATAAATTCTTTCCTCATTAATTCATCAACCTCTTTTTCAAATTCTTTAAATCTTTCTTTACGAAAATTATCACATTGTTCAATTGTTTCAAAATCACCTGTAACAGTTGGTTGAATTATTTGATTTAATTTATAATTGCGTTTAGTTAATGTCCTAAGCTGTTTAATTTTTAATGCCATATCATGATCATATAATGTTTTTGAACAAGCTAATAATTTATGCATTTAATAAATATATAAATTAATTTTTAAATATCAGTTTTATTGATTATTTAACGAATTTTCTTTTTAGGTCTCAATTGCGAGGAACGACCACACTTTTTCTTTCTACAATTTGTTGCACGGGGTGGAAGCCTCGCATAGCACTTACGACATATTTTCTTATCACAATTTGTTTTTCTTGCTAATTCAGCTAGTGTTGGATCTATTGCCATTATATTATAATAGATTTTTTATTTTTAAATTATTTTATAAAAATGTAATTCAAATCACTAAACTTTTGAAACTTTATAGAACCATGACATAGTACGACCAGTTTTATCAATAGCTGCATTATCAGTCATAAAACTTTTAATACCATACTTTGATGTTCCTTTAGTTTGAAGTTTAAGACGAAGATTTGACGGAGCTTCAATATTAGAAATAGTATATCCATATTTGGTTGCAATTTTTTTTAGACCATTATTTAAATGGCTAAATGACTTTGATGTTTCACCACGAGGACATACTGTAATTCCAAAAATTCCACCATGAATTACAAGAGTTCTTTGAAAAACTATTTCAGTAAAATTCTTCATTTTTTTTGTACCATTAATAGCATCAAGCCATATAACACCATAAATTTTTTTTGTTCTTGAAAGAAAATCTTTTAATTCTCCTTGATAATGAAGTTCATCCGAAATGAGTGATTCACGATCAACTGTCTGAATTAAATTATTTGATACACCAATATTACAAAGAGTCTTTCGTGTGATTTGACGAGGTCCATCTAAAATCAGTGCTAGTACTGACTTAATAGGTATATCAAGTGTTTTAATACAATCTCCAAGGAAATGATTAACACCACGTTTTTGAGTTTGAATTGGAATACTTGTAGATTTTGAACGCTCTAGATAACTAGAGTCTCCAATTGCTTTCTTTGATTGGTTATTTTTTTCTGTAAATGAATAAAATTTAGAAAATAATAATAAAATAGCAGAATTTACTGTTCTAATTAGATTCACCCGAGAGAAGGCCTTTGTTTTATTCTTATTACGTGTACCTATGTGTTTTCGTGAAGGAAGTGCTTTCCCCATCTTGTAAAATAGTTAGTAGCATAAATAATAAAATAATGTAATATGTATGAATATATATCGTTTTTAATTTATTGTATAAACCCATTCTTATTGTATTTACCTAATTTGATTAA
>TARA_B110000971_G_scaffold220781_1_pt1 | contig 17222 bp, 10 predicted proteins | sample TARA_B110000971 | Tara Oceans TARA_B110000971 (sample SAMEA4397842) | marine metagenome | biome: Polar Biome; feature: [SRF] surface water layer (ENVO:00010504); material: water (ENVO:00002006), including particulate matter (ENVO:01000060) such as... | depth 5 m | reverse complement strand
GTGCCACCATCATTCGTACGTGCATATACGCCGCCACGGTTGGTAGGATTACGGTAGTAGAAGCCGCCAAGCACGTCTTTACTGTTGTGGTTAGCTGTACCAAAGAATTCGATTTTGTCGTTCAAGTCGGCGCCAAAGTTCGCCCACAACTTGTAGTCATCGGCAACTTCTGGAGAACCCCATACTTGTGCAGGGTTGCCCACTTCTTGAAAGCCAGCGGTGATGAGTGCAGCGGCATCACTGCGCTGCACAGCGCGATCGGTCGCTTCGGTATCAGCCCATTCAGCTGTAAGATTGAGGAAACCGTTGTCGCCGATAGCGAAACCTTTGTTTACTGCCAGGACGTACTGATCGCCGTCACCTTCTTGGTAGCTACCATATTTTGCTTCAAAAGAACCGCCAGAGCTGTCGTTCTTCAAGTTGAAGTTGATTACGCCAGCAATAGCGTCAGAACCATACTGAGCAGCCGCGCCGTCGCGAAGTACTTCAATGCTTCGCAATGCCAATGCTGGGATTGCAGATACGTCTGGACCTTGTGATCCATCAGACAATCCATTGCCTAACCAGGTAATTACAGCAGCACGATGACGTCTTTGACCATTGACCAAAAGTAGCGTGTGATCTGGAGCTAAGCCGCGTAGGTTTGCCGGGCGAACAAGCGTCGCAGCATCACTGATAGGTTGATCGTTAACATTAAAAGAAGGCACAACATTACGCAGTAAGTTGCTGGTATCAATACCACCTTGGTTAATGAAGTCATCACCTGAAATTACATCTACAGGTGCAATTGATTGAGTTACCGACCGAGGCTTACTGCGAGTGCCGATGGTAACTACTTCTTCGATTACGTCTGGGTCAGCTTGCTCTAAGGCATATGCCGAAGTGCTGATTGACGAAAATAGACTGAATAAAGTGAAAGTAAGAATGGCTGAAAAAGTCACCCCTTTTCCTTTAGTGTTTTCCAAAATAGACAATTGTTTTCTCCATGGCGACGATTCAGTCGCTCTATTTTTTTGTGGAATTATTACGCCCACACCAAAGGTGTGCTTACGGTTACGTAACAGCGCGAATTATGCTTCAAAATGTAGCGATGTAGTAGTCATGGCGTAAGAAAAAGTGACAAAAAAAGCAATAACTATGGAGAAAAATGAAGAAAGAATGAAAAATCACATCTGCACAGCTACTTGATTCGCTCAAGGGGGCTGTCATGCCGTTCTTTTGCAGGGGATTCGCTCTCCATGTTTTCTGCGAAGGCTTTGCGTTCCATTCATCCCTAATTCCTACCCGCTCGACGGAAATAGATACTAAAAAATTCCGTCGGATAGAGAATCCCTTCCTATCAAGTTGTTGCTGAGTTTTTTCAGCAGAGTTGAAAAATGAAAAGTTGAAAATTGAAAAAATTGAAAAATGAAAGTCATTTTAAACTTTCAGCTTTCTAGGCATTGGCGATATTGGTCATGCCGCAAAGTGCAACTGGGCAGATAGTTTCAAGAGTTTCAATAATTAATAGACAGTGAATAGAGAGATTATAATGATTTCAGTAAATAGATATGCGGTCACCAAAGCTGACTTTTGCGGGAAAGCGATGCGTGCTGTTAAGGGTGTTTTTTGTAGTGCAGTTCTTGTCATGGCCTGTATAAGTCAGCCAGTATTAGGTGATTCGAATTCCGGAGCTAATAACTCTAAAGCTGGAACGAATGCGGGCGGCGCAGGTGGATTGTCGGTTGGAACGGCCGTTGCCCTTGGTGTTGTTGGTGTTGCACTGGTCGCAGTAGCTGTGAAAGATTCCAGGGACTCTTCTGTGCCAGCTGACGAGGCTACAGCTACCACAGCTACGACAGCTACAACTGCTACGACAGCTACAACTGCTACGACAGCTACTACAGCCACTGCAGCCACGGCTACATCAGGTACGTAAGAGGTTTGACGGTAAATTCTGTTTAGAGTTTGCTCAAGACTTCGGCGTCGCTAACCAAATGCCTGCCTTTGCAGGCGTTTGTCGTTTCCCTGTCTGCTCAACGCGCTAAAGAGTGGCGGGTGTTCAAAAAATGATCGGCTTTCATTAACTGACTCCTGCCATTGCTAAACCCTTTAAAAAATTTAGGTTGTTTCCTTTTTGGGGTTTACTCCATGACTGCACCTACCGACGTCTATTAGCAACGCATACACCCTCGGGCTCTCCTCTACATACTTTAAACCATGCCTTTGCAATTGCTGTTCGTCATTGAGCAAGGCTCCTTGTCGAATAAATATATAAAACCAATTGCTGGTTTCTTCGCCCACAGGTTACAGATTGTAGTGCCAGTTGCCGCCGCAGTGGTCTTAGTACTTAGGTTTCGCGGCTGACTAATGGTTAAGCAGGCTACCTTCAGCTTAAAGTTGTTCTTTGGGAGGTGACGGGGCTGTAGCGCTCGCCATGCACGTTTACTTTATTTATTTATCGACATATTACGTATTATGTAGTTTGCCAAGATACTCGGCTAAACATAGAGTTGGTCGTCAATTGGTAAAATGATTTTGTAAGTCTCGATTCAACTAGGTGCAAAATGTTCTAGGACGGGAGAATGGAAGTGATTAGAGAAGAGCAGATTCAACACTATAGAGATCATGGGTATGTGATCTTAGAAAATTTTTTATCTCCAGAATTGCTTGCTGGGGCCCGCCAAGAAGTTGAGAGTTTCATCCCAGGTTGGCTTGACTACGCAGCCAACCCAACTGGACCCAAACCACCGAACTGGGATGAAGTTTCACGATCTAGGCGTACTAGGAGGTTTCCATTCAGCGGTCCACACCTTAACGCGATCACATTACACCCTGAGCTTCGGCGTTTCGCTTCGTTAATGGCAGGTGGCGGGGATATTATTTGTGAACAGTCAGATCTGACCTATAAGTGTAAGGGCCATTACGCCGATGCAGATCAAGAAATGCATTTAGACTATGTTAATCATACATTGACCTACCCACCTAAAGACCCTGCTTACTGGCAGACCGCTTTCCTGATTTATTATACAGATGTGGCAGAGCATGAAGCACCCACCGCAGTTTGCTCTTGGCAACATTATGCGGACGAAATTCTCTGGCCTGCTTTTCATAAAAGGCAAGACCGTCCAAGCCTTTACGATCATGAAGTTAAAACCACCATGCCAGCAGGTTCGGTGCTCGCTTACAGCATGCGCACGTTTCATCGGGGTACCGCATTTTTGGATGAAGGTGCGCGCGTCGCGCATTTCGTTTCATATGCACCAGCTAAGCCGCGGTGGATGGGCATTATCGGTTGGCCGGAACAGGGTATTTATCCAAGCTTTTATAATTGGCTGGAAAACGCAACACCGCAAGAGCGCGAGCTTATTGGTTTTCCATCTCCAAGCGATGCCTACTGGACTGAGGAAACCGTTGCAGGGGTATCAGCCCGCTACCCAAATATGGATATGACCCCTTACAAGAAGTAGGCTAGGAGCAAGGTATGGTGCTAGTGCCAGTTTCTAGGCTGAGTATTATTTTGCATTGATATGAAAGCCCAAGGGCTTTTACTGAGAAGGGGAACTAAACGGTGGCGGAATTGAACAAGGCGCAAGAGCGCCCAAATGTTGTTGTACTGTTCCCGGATCAGTTGCGAGCCCAGTCGTTGCCGCTTTACAGTCAAAAATACGGCGCGCAACAAATTTGCACGCCAAATATTGACCGCCTGGCCAGCCAAGGCGTGACGTTGGATAACGCAGTCTCCAATTGTCCAGTATGTACGCCAGCTCGAGCTATGCTGGTAACCGGTCGCTATCCTCAGACTACCGGGCACCTGATCAATACCACCCGTACCCGTCACTCAGAAATATCCATTGCCGATGCGTTTGCCCACGCGGGTTACAAAACCGCTTGGATCGGTAAGTGGCATTTGCACACAGGCTTATGGCCGGCACTAGACCGTATGCCCCAACATCCTGATTGGGTGCCCGAGGGGCGGGACCGGTTGGGTTTTGAATACTGGCGCGCCTATAACCAGCATATGGTCTATTTCAATGGTTTTGTTAATAAGGACGACTGGAACTATGAGCGCTGGGAGGGCTATGAAACTGACGGGCTTATGAATTACGCCCGGGAATTTATTGATGAAAGTGGCGACGAACCTTTTTTAATTTTTCTTTCCCCGCATCAACCACACTACACCCCTTTCGAGTTTGCGCCGCAAAAGTTCTACGATGCGCTGCCTGAAGAGCTGCTGTTGCCCGCTAATGTGCCCAGCGAGCAAACTGAAAATGCGTTAGAAATGATGCGCCACTATTTGGCGATGATATTGGCTATTGATGAAATGCTGGGTAATTTGCTTGATGAATTAGAGCAGCGCGGCCTAGTCGACAATACAATTTTTGTGCTCGCTTCAGATCATGGTACTCAAGGTGGTTCTCAGGGCGTAAATCCCTGGTCAAAAAAGAATCCTTACGATGCGTCTATACATGTGCCAGGAATTGTTCGTTTCCCAGGAAGGATTGCGCCGGGCAGTCGTATAGATACTGTTACTAGTATGGTGGACTGGTTTCCGAGCATTTGTGCACTGGCCGGCATACCCGTACCGCGTTCAATCGAGGGCAAAGATTTGTCTGCTTATTGGCGCGGTGAATCTTCTAATCTGAATGTTGGCTCTGAACCAGACAATGCCTTCATTATGAATTTTTCTAAGTACTTTGACTGGTTTAAGAACGGTGCGGAATGGCGCGGCGTGCGTTCCAAGACTCATACCTACGCACTTTGGCTAAATGGCAGAGAAGAGTTATACGACCTAAAAGCAGATCCATTGCAGATGAATAACCTGGTCGCACAGGCTACTGCACATAATTTACTGCTAGAAATGCGTAGCCAGCTAGATGCCCATCAGCGGCGTCGCAATGATCAACTATTGCCTTGTGAAGAATCAAAAAACTGGTTGGATGAGCAGCGTCGAGTAGTGAAAAATGCCTTTGGTGAATTGAGCCATCCTGAATCTGTGCCTGATTGGTCTTTGCTCAATGGCTAGTTCACGTCGCCTCGGCTGTTGTACTTCGTTGGATTTTTTGAAAGGAAAATTATATGCATAAACAAACGGTGGATTTCCCCTATTTGGTAAGTGATTCTGTCGTTGAAGAATTTCGACACAAAGGTTTCGTTGTCACTGATGGTGTTTTTGCACTCTCAATGCTGGAGCATTATGCCAGCGCCGTCGATACCGAAGTCGCTTTACGTACGACTGATGACTTGCGCAAGGTTGAGGAAAAAACTATTTATGAACAATCTTTTGTTCAATGTATGCGCTTGTGGGAAACCAATGACATTGTTAGAAATCTTTCTTGCGATGCGGGTTTGGCGGGTATCGCTGCGCAGTTGCTTGGCGTCGATGGATTGCATTTATGGCAAGACCAAGCCTTGTATAAAGAATCTGGCGGGCGCGAAACCGACCCACATCAAGATCAAACTTTTTGGCCCATAGGCGATGCTGATTTAATCAGTGCATGGATTCCATTTGACGCTGTGACGTTTGAGAACGGCGCTATGGCTTATGTGCCGGGCTCACATAAAGCTGGTGGGTTGAAGCCAGTAGACATAACCCACAGCACTGAACCTTATGACATCCTTGCAGATCCTGCTCTTGCAGGCGCCGTCCCTGAATGGGTAGCTGTGAACCCAGGTAATGTGGTTTGGCACAATGGATTCACCGTACACCAAGCTGCCGCTAATACCAGCGCCAATCTTCGCCGAGTCTTTACAGTGGTATTTGTTGCAGCTGGTAGTAGGCGCACCAAGCCCTGGCCGGCGTTTCCAGTGGATCGCGCTAGAGTGCCCGTTGGCGGATTGATTGAAGGGGATGGATTGCCGGTTGTATGGCCCTCTCCTAAACAGCCACCTTCTGCGCCAAACGTGATCGGTGTGCCAGTTGGTCCGCAATATAAGTTAGACACTTAGTCGCGATCGAATCGGCTAGCTGATTTTTTCTTTGTGCCGCCGCTGCGCCAGTGGTTGGCAACAGGCGACGTGATGTGGCGACATTATTGGTCTTTAGCGGCAGCCCTAGGTTTACTCACAGCCTTGTTCTTGTCCTTGTAGGGAAATCCCTGGAACGACTTTGCATTCAACTGATTGAAGAAGCGGCTTTGATCAAAGCTGATATCGATTTCCAGCTGCCTATTTGTAATTACCCGTAAATTCTCAGTCAGGTTCAATGTTGGGTAGCCGCCACAGACCTCTCCTGCATCACAAATAAATCCGTCATTGTCCATGTCGGAACCCACGAATAATTGATATTCCCCTGCGGGTACGGATATAAAGTTGAGGGTATAACTGCCGTCGGACGGATCGGTTAGTACTTCTTGAAAAATGGTGTCACCGGTGCTTGGGTCGCCCAATAACGCGAATAGAGTGCCGGCTTGAGCACTAAAATTTCTCTCACTCACACGAATGTTTACTCCAACTAGGCTTGCGCCAAGCGTTGATTGAATTGCGATGTTGGCCGTGTGTGAGCCAATAGTGAGGGCATCTCTGTCTGCGCTGGCGGTATATGCACCCAAGTTATTGGCGTTGCTTGAGTTGTTTGTAATAGTTAGCCAGCTGGCATTTTCGGTGACGCTGCTGATGCTTAATGTACCGCCACCGGAGTTGGCCAAATTAAACGCTTGCTGAACTTGGGTAAGACCAAAGTCGATTGTCGACGGTGAGATTTGCAGGCGAGCCGGCAGTGGGGTGAGGGTTCCTGAAGCTAACTCTCGAGCGGTGCTCACTGCTTTCATGGCATTTATCAAACCATAGCCAAAATCATTATCGCGACCTTCATCACCAAGGTCATCACTGATTCTTCCCTCGCTAAGAACCTGATCAAATTCCGCTGGGCTTAGGGTTGTGTCTACTGACTTCATTAAGGCAGCGACGCCTGCAACATGTGGTGAGGACATGGAGGTGCCTTGATAAAAACGATAGCCGTAAGTTGTTGTAGAGCCGCGATCATTACCGATTGTGCTGAGGACGCCATCCGGCGCGCCGTCTTGATCGGCATCTTGGTCTAAGTCACCGCCGGGAGCGGTTACATCGATACTTTGGCCGAAGTTGGAATAGTTGGCCCGAATGTTGGCCTGGTTCACTGCTGCTACTGAGACGACGCCATCATAGGCTGCCGGATATTCTAGATTGCCACTGTCGCTGTTGCCAGCAGCGGCGACTATGATAACGCCTGCATTGCGTGCGGCGCCTATTGCACTGGCTTCACTGGAAGAAAAGCCGCCGCCGCCTAAGCTCATATTAATGATATCAGCACGTTGTTGAGGAACTTGTCCGCTGGCGTTTTCCAGGCCAGCGGCATACAAAATTCCCTGAATTAGGTCGAAACTAGTGCCGCCTTGTCGCCCTAAAACTCTAATTGGCATAATGCTGCTTTGCCACGCGACTCCCGCAACCCCAATGTTGTTGTTGGTTGCTGCTGCCACTGTGCCGGCGACGTGAGTGCCGTGGAATGAGCTGCTGCCATCGCCAAGTCCTAGGTCTCCTGTATCTTCTGGGTCGCTGTCAATGCCGTCGCCGTCGCGCGCATTGTTGGCATCGCTGATCATGTCGTAACCGGCCACCAATTTACCCTGAAAATCTGGGTGGTCGGACAATATGCCGCTGTCAATAACCGCAACAATTACGTTAGGGCTGCCTGTCGTAATGTCCCAGGCTTCTGGCAATTTAATGTGCGGAAAATGCCATTGTTCGCTATACAACGGGTCGTTGGGCACTACGCGCCTACCACGCATAAAGTTGGGTTGTGCGTCGCTAATATCTGCTCTTTGTCTTAATGCCTTTATGGCCCAAATAGTTTCTTGTTTGTTTTTTTGTGCATTTCCCGTAGCAGAAGTAATCTGTTGTGAATGCAGAAGCGGGTTTACAGAATTGATCATTCGATCGCGTTGTTTGACGCTGCCAAAACTCATAAGTTGTGGTTTATCTGCGGCGACATCGGCCATGATTAAACCCTGGGATTTTAGACTGTTCAAATTAGTCTGCATCTCGGCGGTTAATGCTTTGCCTGCTAATTGAAATACCGCTTGGTTAGGCACGAATTCATCGAAACTCGACATTGCTCTAGACAGATCGCTGAAAGCTGTATTTAGTCCTGCCCTTTGCCCCACGCTCAGAACATAGTTCGAAGCGCCAGAAAATGCGAAAACTTCAACGAAATAGGTGCCCGAAGCGGTTACGTTAATCACCTCTGTATTACCTGTGCCGATAGAGTCGGCGACTAGCTCGCGGGCGTTGTTGTACAGATTAATATCTAAGTCGGCGCTATCATCGCCGATGGTCAAGATGATTTGGTCACTATTGATGAGTTCTAGAAAAAAGAAATCTCTGTCGCCAGAAATCTCTAAATGTCCGCTTTCGCCAGTATTGGACTGGTTTACGTAGCCGCCCAACATGCCGGGGGAAAAAATTTGTTGGGCGTTGCTGAAGTCATTATTAGTAATTATCGTGGTAGTGATGTCATTTACGTCGGAGTCTATTTGTGTCCCCGGAGAAATGCGCGCAGCACCTGTTACTGCAAACGGGCCTAGGCTACCGGTTTTATTGAGTTCTAATGAGAAGCTTGTGGAGCTATTTCCGGCATCATCAGAAAGTACGAGGGACGCGAATAACTGTCCGTTGGCAAGATTTGATAGATCTACTTGTATAGTCGTTGCAAAAGAAATGACGATTCTACCGGTTCTTACTATTTCGGAGGTGTTGGGATCAGCATCATCAATGACTATTCTATAGGTCGATCCAGTTTCGCCGTTTTCAATGCTTAATGAGAAATTTGATTGATTATCGGTGCTAACGACGGCGGTAGCACTCGTAAGGGCATGGTTCATAGGCGCTAAGGTATCTATTAGGTAAGTTTCTCTAATCACTTGGCTGCTCTGACCTGTGCTGCCAATAGCGATAAAACTCAGCACTGTGTCTGTTGAAATTGCGATGGGGCCGCTATAACTCGTTGAGGAGTTGTTTGGTGTGGTGGAATCCGTAGTAAAGAATACGTTTGCTCCGTTACTTGCAGTGAGTTCTACAGTTTGAACAGTGCTAAATGTGCCACCAGTTATTGATGCGCGCACAGTAGGCGACGTTATGGGTATCGCAGTGGGGGTAGCTTGTGCAGGCGCGCTAGAACCGCCGCTACCGCCACCGCAACCTGAGATAAGGAGAACAATTACCGCAATACTCTTCGGGCTGAAGAATTTCATGGTCGCTACCTCTAATACACAGTATTTAGTTATTCACTTTCGCAGCTAGATTTAGATTCGGTAAAAAGCCATGGCAGAGCATGCCTAATACTTTGCACTTGTTAATTTTGAATCCAGACTTAACGGCATTTAGTGAGCCAACAATAGATAGCGCTATAGAGGCGAGAAATGTCAAGGGCATCCCTATGTACGGGCGCTTATCTAGACTAGGCGTCTGCTTGGGTGGGGGAATCTATCAACTAAGGGCACTACCTTAGGGATATAAACCTGCACAAATTGTTCTGCGTTTTTATGTCTATCAAGGTCTTCTTGGCTAGTCCACCATTCGATAAGAATGAAAGTTTGGGTGTCACTTTCAGACTGGTACACTTCAAATCGCTGGCAGCCCTGCTCAGTGAGAGAGACTTCGGCTTGTTGCGTTAACAAACCGCTGATTTTGTCGATATCTTCTGGTCGTTTTGCGCGCAAGATAACATTGTTGTGAATCATGCAATTACCTCTTTCGTTTGATTGGGTCAAAAGTTGTTTGGAAAAATTAATGCGGATACGCGTGTTGTTTGCGGTCGATCAGCTTGACAACATTAAGCCCAGTACATTTTTAGTTTGCCATATAAAACTAGAATTAGTCTTGTTGATTATTACAATCACGCTCATGTGCGGTGAGGCTCGCAGTAGATATTGGAGATGACGATGGAACGTATTGCGGCTCTTTTGAGGAACTTGGGTTCGGCGCAGGTTATTGGCGACACCTTATCCGAAACGAATATTCGGTTATGGCCGCACTCTGCACCTGAAAGCTTGGACGACGAGATCATAGATCAGCCTATGTTCAGTGTGCACCTGGCATCATCGGGCAATGGCTGTGGTGTCATAGTTTGCCCTGGTGGTGGCTATCGCAGTTTGGCTTCTGATCATGAAGGGCTACAGGTGGCTCATTGGCTTAACACACAAGGTATTCATGCTTTTGTGCTGCGTTATCGCTTGGGGCCGAGATATCATTCGAGTATTTCTCTACTCGATGCGCTGCGCTGTATGCGGGTGATTCGCTATCATGCCGACGACTTGCAGTTAGACCCGTCCAGAATAGGCATGCTTGGGTTCTCTGCCGGGGGGCATCTGGCGCTAGCAGTGGCCACTCATGAGCCGCTAGTTGACTCAAGGGCTAGTGCTGCCGATCCAATTGATAATATATGTAGTCGGCCAGATTTCGTTGTGCCGGTTTATGCGGTGACCAATGGTGCCGTGAGAGGGCGGAAGGCAGACGAGTACTCGCCTACAGATACAGCAGTCACCGCCAATACCCCGCCGGCTTTTATTGTGCATACCCATCAAGACAGTGTTGTGCCAGCCAGTCAGTCGACCTTAGTCTACGATGCCTTGTTAAAGGCCGGTGTAGCTGCTGAGCTGCACATCTTTAATCAGGGTGATCACGGCCTTGGGTTGGCTTTGGATGATCCGGATGTAGGGCACTGGCCCAGGTTATTGCAGGGGTGGCTTCGTCGGCACTGCTTTTTTACAGATCAAAAAAGAATAGCGATTAGTGGGCATTTGTTGGTTGAAGGCGAACCTTTAGGTATCGCCGCGGTATCACTGGTGCCGGTGAATGAAAGCCACCCCTATGCGCACACGCGGCTTACTAGTGTAGGGGGCGGCGCTTTTGTAATACCAGTTAGTCATGGACCTGTCGCTGGAGAGTATTTGGTCGAGGTGCATTTGCTGTCTAACCAATATCCTCCAGCGACTACTGGTCAGTACACTTTAGCTAAACCGTTGGTATATCAAAGCTTGACTGATCTAGGTGCAGCTGCTGAGAAGAAAATGACATTAAGTATCGAGGCTAACAAGCTAGTCGTTACCTGGGTGGTTATCTAGTCGCCAGCTCAGCTGCTAATTAGTTGCTAATTAGTTGCTAGCCAGCTGCTGGGTCAGCGGTATGCCATTTTTTCAGTTGCCCGGTGTTTATTTAGTCTCTAATTAGGCATTTAAACTTACTCTAATTTGGTCCTGTCTATGTAGAGATTTTGCTCGTAGCACAGGTTGCCAGCGGAAGCCGTCAAACTAGCTATCTACGGGGAGCAAATGCAACTCAGAGGTGTCTGAGTTAACTGAGTTCCAACCCTTGCATATCACCTTGGGCGCGCCAGTCTTCCAAAATTTTGAAAAACTTTACTGGTCCTGCGCCATGCATATTTGAGAAAAACCCTGCGGTGTTGCCGCGCTGACCTTCGCTGTTGTAATACCCAGGCGTGCATTCGGCATAGAACCTAGAGCCTGTACTGGCGGTTTTGCGAATTTCTGCAACGTATTCATCTTCCGCTATGGCTGAGGGTTCAATAGTAGGTTGGCCTTGTTTTTGAGCTTGACCAATGACGTAGGCTAAATGTTTGGCCTGTTCATTCAGTGCGTGAGGCACATTTACGGTAATAGCCGTCTGGGTGAACCCTAGAAAAAAACAGTTTGGAAAACCGTGGCTGGTTAGGCCTTGGAATGTGCGCAAGCCGTCTGACCAATGCTCGCTTAAACTTTGGCCGCCTCGACCCACAATGTCGTACCCCGCTCGTCGGGTATAAGAAGTACCTACTTCAAAGCCTGTAGCGAAAATTAGGCAGTCAAGCTCGTACTCTTTGCCGTTAGCGATAAGTCCTTTGCTGGTTATTTCATCAACACCTTTGCCCTCGGTGTCCACTAATGTGACATTGTCGCGATTATAAGTGTCTAGGTATTCATCGTGAAAACACGGACGCTTACAGAATTGTCGATACCAAGGTTTGAGTTTTTCCGCGATGCTTGAGTCGTTAACAATTTCTTCAGCTCGCTGGCGTACGAAATTCATTTTTTTATAATCCGATAACTCCATTAACTCGGCGCGTTCGCCCTTGGTCAATTTTCGCCCCAGTTTGCGGCTGGCAATTTTCGCTGCAATGCCAGTTAGGTTGCGCATGATGTCGGTCCATCCGTCTGCAACCAAATCTACCTCTTGGTCGCCGCCACTGACTAACGTGTTGAAGTTATCCATACGTTCTTTTTGCCAACCAGGTTGCAGCGTGGCTGCCCAGTTGGGATCGGTGTCGCCATTGTTACGCACGTCAATGGAAGAGGGCGTGCGTTGAAAAACATACAACTCTTTTGCCCATTCGCCCAAGTGAGGAATACACTGCACGCCGGTCGCACCAGTGCCAATAATGCCTACTCGCTTATCTTTTAGGTTACTTAAATTGCCGTAAGAGTTGCCGCCAGTGTAGTGGTAGTCCCAGCGGCTAGTATGAAAAGTGTGGCCCTTATAATCGTTGATGCCCTTTATACCCGGAAGCTTGGGGCGGCTAAGTGGGCCGTTGGCCATGGCTACATAGCGTGCGCGCATTTTGTCGCCACGGTCTGTTTCAATAATCCATTTTTGACTAGACTCCTCCCAGATCATGTTAGTGATACTTGTTTGCAGGCAGGCGTTTTCATAAAGCCCGTAGTGACGCGCAATATTTTTGCTGTGCTCTAGAATTTCTGGCGCAAAGGAATATTTGTTTTTGGGCATGTAGTTGAGTTCCTCTAGCAGAGGAAGGTAACAGTAGGACTCAACATCACACATGGCGCCAGGGTATCTATTCCAGTACCAGGTGCCGCCGAAGTCACCTGCTTTTTCGATCATGCGCACATCATCAAAGCCGGCTTCTTTCATTCTTGCTGCCATTAATAGGCCGCCGAAACCGCCGCCGATTATTGCAACTTCTACTTCGTCGAATAAAGGTTCTCGGGTAAAGCCCGGATCTACATAGGGGTCATTGATGTAACGAGAAAAATCCGCTGTGATCTCAACGTATTGTTGATTGCCATCATCGCGAATGCGCTTGTCTCGCTCGCTGAGATATTTTTCTTTCAGTGCTATCGGATCAAAATCTAAATCACCGAGTAACTCGGCCATATTTGCTGCTTGCATGTCGGTATCCCCTGTTTTTCCCCTTTCACTGCACATGTTATACAAAGGTTTTACCAAAAATAAAAGCTAGTGCATTGTAGATTTATCTATTCGCACTTGCATATAGGTGGTCTTATTCAGCACTTTTGCTTAGGCTAATTCGCTGTCACAGCACTTTATTGTTGATAAGCAGTACGGTTCAACCAGAGGAATAACAATGACAAATGAAATTAATGCCCAGTGGCGCCTAGCGGCCACTCCCAAGGGTGGACTGCCTGTTGCTGAGGATTTTCGATGGACAACGGAAGAACTCCCAGAACCTGGGCAAAAGCAAATGCTTACGGAAACCCTCTATTTGTCATTAGATCCGTATCAGTGGGGGCGGAGGCGCTCAGGGGTTGAGCTGCCTGGAGAGGTGTGTCATGGCAGGACCGTGTCTCGTGTTGTTAAAAGTCGTATCCCAGATTTTTCTGAAGGGGACATTGTCTTTAATACCAATGGCTGGCAACAATATGGACTGAGTGGCGAGGGTGTTGGCATTTTTGGTTATATGCACCCACGTAAGCTAGACCCGGCTCTTGCACCTGTATCTACGGCCATAGGTGTGCTGGGCATGCTAGGACTCACAGCCTACTCTGGTCTAATTGTGCAATGCCAACCTAAACCTGGTGAAACAGTAGTGGTCTCCGCTGCCTCGGGTGGCGTTGGCCAGGTAGCTGTGCAATTGGCTCGGTTGGCGGGTTGCCGTGTGGTAGGTATTGCTGGTGCCCAGCATAAGGTCGACTACTTAGAATCTTTAGGCGTTGATTGTGTGGTCTCCCACTTAGATCCACAGCTGCCAGAAAAACTCAGCGCAGCCTGCCCTGATGGCTGTGATGTGTATTTCGAGAATGTCGGAGGTCCGGTGTTTGACGCGGTACTGCCGTTACTTAATAAAAATGCCCGAATCACTCTATGTGGTGTGATCTCCCAGTATGGCAATACAGATGGTCAAGATCCTCGAGCAGTTTGGCAATCTACTGGCCAAGCGGTTTTTCAGCGTCAGCAGGTAACCGTCCACGATTTGTTTGTGGGCAACTTCGTTGATCAATACCAAGACATTTTTTTGCAGGAAATGGCTGGTTATATTCGTAGTGGTCAAGTCAAGTATAAAGAAGATCTGCGCTTGGGGCTGGAGTGCGCTCCACAAGCTTTTTATGACATGTTAACTGGCGATAACTTCGGTAAAACCCTGCTTGCAGTAGGCGATTATTCAGTCCGTTAAACGATGCGTTTTATATCGCGATGGGTTAACTTAATGGTAAATGTGCTGCACTAAATCAGCGCATAGTCGCTAAATATTTGGTCAAGACTAGTCTGAAATAGACTAGGAGCAGTACAGGTACTTAAGGCCCTCTGCTCTGAAGTTTGGTTTGTACCCTGGGGGGGGATTTGTGTCAGAAGTTGCGCCACCTAAAGAAGGCTTTTGGAAAAGCCGTTATTCCGTTATCACCATGTGTTTTTTCGCTACTTTTGTTTGCTATATAGACAGGGTCAATATTTCCGTAGCAATTATTCCTATGGCGGAAGAGTTTGGTTGGGACATAGAAACGCAAGGTTACGTTCTGTCTTCTTTCTATATCGGCTACCTATTTATGCAAATTGGTGGCGGTCGCCTTGCGGATAAGTTTGGTGGCAAATTAATCCTCGGTATGGGCGTGCTTATCTGGTCGCTATTTACCATTATTACGCCCTGGGCTGCATTGGGTGGGCTGTTTGTTTTGTACTTGGCGCGCATTGGTATGGGGCTTGGTGAGGCGGTGACTTTCCCCTCGGTTTACAGCCTAATTACGCGCTGGTTTCCTGATGATGAAAAAGCTAAAGCCGTCGCTCTCAACGCCAGTGGTATTCCGTTGGGTACTGTTTTTGCGCTGATTGTGACGCCAATTATTGTGTCCACGCTGAGTTGGCAATGGGCGTTTTACCTATTTGGTTTAGTCGGCGTAGTTTGGTTTGTCGTATGGCAGATTTTGGTCACCACTAATCCTGCAAACCACCCGCGTATTCGGCAAGCAGAACTAGACTATATAACCGCTAATGCCCCAGCTTCTGGCGCCGTGGACGACGCGCCTCCGCTAACCTATTTTCTGAACAACAAAGCTACTTGGGCCATTATTGTGGCGCATTTTTGCAATAACTGGACTCTATACGTCATTCTTTCGTGGCTTCCCAAGTATGTAAACGATGGCTTGGGTGTGCCTTTTGCCTCGGTTGGTTTAATTGCCATGCTTCCGCACATCACACACTTCTTCTGTTTAAATATTGCCGGCAATGTTGCTGATCGGTTGATCAAAGGCGGTATGGATGTGACCTTTGTGCGCAAACTTATGCAGACTATTGCCTTCGGTGGCCTCGCCATCTGCCTATTGTTGATCGCCGGTGTAGAGGACGTTTGGACCGCCATTGCCCTTTTGTGTTTGGGTAAAATGTTTGGATCTGCTGGGGTCGGCGGACACAGTGTGAATCACATGGACATTGGTCCACGCCATGCAGGTACGCTCATGGGTATAACAAATACCGCCGGTACTATTCCGGGTATTGTTGGCGTTTCGGTTACGGGTTTAATTTTGCAATATACGGGCTCGTGGGCGTTGGTATTTCAGGTCACTGCTGGGGTTACATTGTTTGGTATGGTTTTCTATTTACTTTTTGCCAGTGGCGAGAAGCAATTTGACTAATGGCAATGACAGTAGCCGCTTCACTGGTTGGGTTGATAGCCAAATTTATGGATAGTTAGATAGTTAGATAGTTAAATAGTTAGCTTGGCAGAGATAATAATAGTTAGGTGATTGGTAAGTGAACTAAATCTTCGCGTATCGCGTGTGGCGCGCAGGGAAGATCGGGTACGTAATTAGGTTGGAAAAATGAGAGGGACCAATGAGCGAAAATAATAATAAGCCAAAGCTAGGAGGGGCGTACGCACACTATGTGCTTTTTGTATTATTGATCGTCTACGTATTTAATTTTATTGACCGCAATATATTGTCTATTCTGTCGCAAGAGATTCAGGCTGATCTAGGCGTTTCCGACGCAGATATGGGTTTCCTTTACGGCACCGTATTCGCTGTGTTTTATGCCGTGTTTGGTATTCCGCTTGCGCGCTTTGCTGACGTTTGGGTACGCCGCAGTTTGATTTCCATAGGCTTGTTATTTTGGAGTGCCATGACCGCGCTGTCTGGCTTTGCTCGATCTTTTCCAGTACTTGCGGCCTTTCGCATTGGTGTAGGTATTGGTGAAGCCAGTGCTAGTCCCGCCGCATACTCCATGCTCTCCGATTACTATTCACCCAAATTACGCGCCACAGTATTAGCCATCTACTCTTCTGGTGTTTACATCGGTGGTGGCATCGGCCTCTTTCTGGGTGGTTTCATTATGGAGACTTGGAATACCAGTTATCCAGACCCCCTTGTCGCACCCTTGGGTTTGAAAGGCTGGCATGCAGCATTCCTTGCAGTAGGTATTCCCGGTGTGCTGATGGCCATTTGGGTACGCACGTTGCGCGAACCCACGCGTGGAATGTCGGAAGGCATAGTCACCGAAAAACACCCTGCGCCCTACAGTGTGTTGATGATCGAGCTTATGGCAATGGTGCCCATCTTTAACCTCATTGCCTTGAAACGGGAGGGCGCATCATTAAAAGCCAACCTATATGCAGCAATAGCCATTTCTGTTGTTGCAATCTTACTCATGAAGTTAACTGACAATATTCCGCAATGGTTGGCGCTAGGTATTGGGATTTATGTGGTTTTTTCTTGGGTGCAGTCACTCAAGGCTCGAGACCCAGTGACCTATCACATGATCTTTGAATCGAAAGCAATGATTTACACCATGTTGGCGTTCCCAACTATTTCCTTTGTTACCTACGGCATTGGTTACTGGACTGCGCCATTGCTTATGCGTATGCACGATGTGTCTGCTACAGAAGTGGGTATGTATATTGGTTTAGGCAATGCATTAGGCGGCCTCATCGGTGTCACCATGGGTGGTGTTTTGGGCGATAAGTTTCGTCAGTGGCATCCCGCTGGACGATTGATTATTGGCTATATTGCGGTCTTTGGTACCGC
>TARA_B110000971_G_scaffold67196_1_pt1 | contig 17371 bp, 7 predicted proteins | sample TARA_B110000971 | Tara Oceans TARA_B110000971 (sample SAMEA4397842) | marine metagenome | biome: Polar Biome; feature: [SRF] surface water layer (ENVO:00010504); material: water (ENVO:00002006), including particulate matter (ENVO:01000060) such as... | depth 5 m | reverse complement strand
CACAGCCTTTTAGAGAAAGGATCCCCTTATAAAGTATTGGAAGGTGCTCTTGATGCCAGAGCCAGAATATTACTATGCGCTAATTCCTTAACCGCGATTAAAAGCGAGTTAAGGCTAGGGCGCGAGCGGCTGTTTAAGAAGTATTTTGATACAGCTTTTATTATCGAATTGAGTACTGAGTCAGGATGGTTAGAAATTGATCGCTATGATGTGGCTGATTTGGACGGTGAAAGTATCGGGTTGCAGATCATTACAAGTCTATCTTCTGAAGCTCCGCCCATAGTAGGGTGCCAGCCTGAGTTACATGGAAAGCAGTGGGATACTGAGCTGCCGATATTAAAACTTAAAGTTAACCCTGAAACTACGATTAATGTCCATTCGCTTCTAGAACAGTACTGTATAGACACGGTGACTGTGGGTGTCGAAGTCACCGGCGCGCGAAATATTGTAGCATTTAACAATATTAGCCAGCTTGATCCTTCTAAACCCTTTTATCCTTTTGGGCCGATACCTACGACTAGTTCATATTTAGCTATTTCAGCACCGGAACCTGCTAGGAAAAAAATAGATAGTTTTAAAATGCACCTTCACTGGGGAGAGTTGCCTAAAGGAGAAGAAGGTTTTGATGGCCACTATTCTGGCTACCCGGTGAAAATAAAAAATAGCAGTTTCACTGCAAACGTCAGTATTCTTAATAACGGAAGTTGGCAGCCGCAATCAAAATTACAAGTTCAAAATACTAAGCTATTTTCGACGCTAGATAAAAGATTAAAAGATCAGCAAGTAATTGACGTCAATTCAGTAGAGTATTTTCGGCCTATAAGAGTTGATATGGCTGATACCGAGCTTGATTTAGGTTTGAAAACGCGGAACGGTTTTATAAAGCTTACAATAGCATCGCCAGATGTTGCTTTCGGACATCAGATATATCCCCAACAGCTGTCGACTACAATAGAGAAAAATGCGAAAGCTCGGGCGAAGAAAAAGAAAAATTTACCCCAAGCTCCTTATACTCCTATTTTAGACAAAATCTCTATCGAATACACCGCGTCTAGTACCATGTCCATGAGTTCACCTAGTGGATTGCATGCTGAAAATTCTCCCGAAAAAGTGTATCGCCTACATCCCTTCGGTACAGAGAAGGTCTATCCAAATTTTGGGGGCGGAGCGGTTTCTTTTTTTAAACCTTTTGATCACGACGGCAACTTAATTATTGGAATTACGGCATCTAAAGTCCCGGAGACGATTAGCATATATTTTTCGCTAGCAGATGATTCAGTACGCAATATTTCGGCTGACCACATAAGCCATTATTGGTCTTATTTGACATCTACCGGCTGGATAAGATTAAAAGGGGATCGTATTGTTAGTGATGGAACCAAGGGGTTTCTTTGTTCGGGTATAATTATCATAGAGATTCCCAGTGATACTTCGTGCTCTCATGATGATATGCCTGGTTCTGGCTTTTGGCTGAAAGTATCAAGTAATGCAAATTCGACTAATTTTTGCAGTTTACAGGGAGCAAAAACTCACGCTTTAGAGCTTACTCGAAGCGCTAAGGATGAGGCGAGTTTTGATGCAACTAATTGTGAACGGTCAAAGTTAAAGTGGGAGCCAAAGCGATCGGTTTCCGGTCTTCAATCTGTTGTTCAATTAGGGCATTTTTTTAACATTGGAAAAGACGAGCAGCGTAACCAATTAATTACTCGGGTCAGTGAAAGGATTCGGCACCGATCGCGAGCAATAAACCCTTGGGACTACGAACGCCTTGTTCTCGAACGCTTTTCATTTGTAGGAAAAGTTCTATGTTTGCCAAACACATCAAAACTTGTGTCCGGCGCAAGACCTGGCAGTTTATTACTAGTGGTGACGCCGACAGTATCAAAACCTGCGGATGCCACCTCTAGAACTCCAAGATTGAGCGCGGTTTATCTTCAAGAAATACATGATTATGTCGCCCAATTGAGTTCACTTTTTAATAATATTGAAGTGATAAATCCAAGCTATGAATGGGTGCAGGTTCGATGTTGCGCTATATTTCAGGACAATGCTGCTGGAGGATTTTTCGTCGAGAAACTTAACGCTGACATTGGTCGTTTTCTAAATCCTTGGGAGGAAGTTGGCTATGGTCTTAATTTTTCTCAGAAGATTAAGCGCGAGGACATATACTCCTATATATATAGTTTGAATTACATTAAGTATGTAACTGATTTTTCAATGTTACACGTTACTCGAAATAACGGTGGGCAATATCAGCTTGGTGATACCGTTAGAAAGGATATTCGTGGTGACGATGATCGAGACATCATTCCGCTTCATCCTTGGAGCCTTATTATTCCTTTAGAGCGGCACTATATCGACGTTAGTCAAGTTGTCGCACCTAGGGAGCCTGATGTAACTGGTATTCGAGATCTTGAGATTGGTAGTACATTTATTATTGGTGGGATGTAACAAATGGCGAAGCAAAATAGAGAAACGCTCAAGCGCTTTTTTGGTGCGGGCAAGTTGCCCACAGAAGAGCATTTTGCCGATCTAGTCGACTCATCGTTAAACATCATTGATGAGGGCTTTGATAAAACTGGAGAGTTTGGCTTTGAAATAACTCCTCAGAAAGGCTCAGATGACACTGAAAATCTTATTAGCTTTTTTCGCAAACTCACCGATAAACTGCCTTCTTGGTCTATCAGTTATCACGCGAAAAATGCGGCCCTTCAGTTTATCCATACTGATGAAATCACTAATGAGAGAAGAACTGTCCTATCTTTAGATAAAGATGGAAAGGTCACAGTCAGTGGTAAAGAATTTAACGAGCACGATCTTGCTGACTCAGACTTTGGCGACAATCCAGTTCGGCTTGATGTGGGCGGTGCCATTCGATCGCCAGCACGGGTAGGCGTTGGATTAGACTCAGGATCATCGGTGCCGGCGAATGGTGAGTACCAACCGATAACTGAAAAACTTTATGGGGCTCAGGCACTTGAAATAGTAGCAAAAGTTGAGCTGCGAGAAGAAAAGCGCTTCGCCATTGTTCATGCTATTGCCCTTAATGCTCATAATCCCTCATGGCGCATACTGAATTTTTGGAACCGATCTAAGCGGATCAAAATACACCAGTCTTATCATAGTGGGCCTAGAGACAGGCTTAAATTAAGATGGGAAGCAGTGAAGGACGAAGAAGACGCTGGCGTTGCTCTGTATAGGCTTTGTATAAAATCTGCTTTCAGACTTCCTAATGACGCTAAGATTGAATATCACGTCACTAAACTGTGGGAACCAGAATGGTTCTCCATAGTTGGTGCTTCTAATTCTGGCTCCGGAGTAACTGACGAATGATTTTGCTTACTCATAGGATAACTCGGGCGGGCAAAGGCGTCTAAAATGAAAGGCAGTCAGACAATAAGCAGAAACATAGAGGCTTCTCATCCTTATGGTTTCGATCGCCTTAGAAAAGATGGGATTGATATTTCACAGGACCTTTCCGGTTTAGAGTGGACTGACTATAATCACCACGATCCCGGAGTCACGATTTTAGAGCAAGTCTGTTTTGGGCTTACCGATCTAATCTACCGCACAAAATTTGATGTTGCTGATTACCTCTGTGATGAAAGCGGATCTATCTCTATGTCGTCACTTGGGCTGCATGCGCCGCAAGATGTTTTTTTTGGCCGCCCAAGCACAGCAGTAGACTACAAGAAGGCACTGCTCGATATGTCGAGTGATATTAGTGATGTTGAATTTTTTGGAGGTGCGAATGGGTCTGATTCAGATGCTCATGGGCTCTACAAAATTCGCGTGAGGAAAAGCTCAGAAGGAGTGTTAGAGAATGCAGAACTAGCAGTTCAAATTAGATCTCACTTTAATAAGCTACGGAATCTTTGCGAAGATATCGATGGTGAGATTGAAGTCATAGAGGAGGTCGATTGCTACCTGTCAGCAGAAATCAGTGCAAAGCCTGGGTATAGAATAGCCAACGTTCTCGCAGAAGTCTTTCATAAGGCTGCAGAAGAGTTAAGTAAATCGGTTGTTTATAAACCTTTCAGTGCGGGTCTATTAAAAGGCGAATCCATTGATGAAATATTCGAAGGCCCCTACACGCAAAAAGGATTAATCGAGGACGAACAGGTCGCTCATACTGGTAGCTTAAAGAACAAGCGCCTTCTTGAGTCGGACATTTTATCTTCGCTACGAGAGGTCGATGGTGTTGAGTACATTGACTCATTGAATTTAAAATTTTTTGATGAGGGATTGGACGAAAGCAAACTTTCGGCGAGCTGTATGTATCGTTTGATTGACCCAAGCAGTGCTGAAGCATTTAAAAATATAGTAGTAAAATCATCAGGTAGACCTGCCACTTTTGCTTTAGATGAGTTTAGAGCACAATTTGATACATTGCGGTTCGCCAACGGGAGCAAGTCTTATCCACTATCCGAAGACCTGTTGCTGTCCAAGCCGTTTAAAGGGACTCACCGAAAACTAGCCGCTTACCAATCTGTTCAAAACCACTTTCCTGACACCTACGGAATTAACCAGTTTGGTGTGCCAGAAAGCTATTCAGCTGAACGAAAAGCGCAAGCGCTTCAGCTGAAATCGTATTTATTGCTGTTTGAGCAAATAATGTCTAACTACCTAGCTAACCTAGGCTCAATCAGACAACTTTTTTCAGTTAATGGGCGCGAGAAATCGACCTATAGTCCTGGGGTTCTTAGCGGGGATGACATTTCAAACCTAGATCGAATTTATCCGAAAGATGCAGAAGAAATTTTAAAAGGTATTTTAAGCAAAGTAGATAATTATGTTAACCGAAAGTCTAGGCTTTTGGACTATTTGTTGGCTTTGTATGGGGAGAGTTTTGATCAGGCTCATTTTAGGGCATTTAATTACTATCACTCCGATGAAGAGCTTGAGAAGTTTATACTTTTCAATAAGGTAAGGCTTTTGAATCGAATTAAATTTGCGAGTGGGGATCGTGGCTCGGCCCAGAATATGTATGCCACTATCCATATTAGTGCGGATAGCGCTCAGGTCAGCAATGCCAAGTCTAATCGCCTTGAGCTTGTCTCTGGATTACAGTATCGAATTAGCTTGTTTCTTGGGTTTAGAAATCTAGCTCCGTGCTCCTTAGTGTCAGAGATTTTTAGACATGATTTGACGCTATTATCTCACGATCAGTTTTTGCAAGAATCTAGTCAAACTGGCAATTCCTCTTCATTGTTCGAGACTAAATATATTCAATTAGCCCGAGAAGCAGCCAAAGAAAAGCTTGAGCCAAGTAAAGAAGATGAGACATATTATCGTGTGGTGCGTGAAAACACATTCGATTTAGATCCATTTAAGAATCGTTTGCTTAGCGAGTCAGTGCTTCAAAATGGTGTTTTTGATAAGAACTACACTCACAAAGACGATAGTGATGAGCTGCTGTTATCCCTGAATAATGTAAAAACCGCTGCCACGGGGGGCAGCACTCAGATACGCTTGTTGGCTGATGTCGATCAACGCCACGCTAACAAGAGTCAAAGGTTCCTGCGCCGCTTAATGGTTTACCTCAATAATGAGAGCGAAGGAATGCATGTGCTTGAGCATATATTGCTGAGGCCTGCTAACTTTGGATCTCTTAATCATGAAACTAGAAACAAATACACAAATGTAGTCAGTGTGATATTCCCTTCTTGGACAGCGCGCTTTTCGGATGTGCAGTTTCGGTCTGTGGCGCAAGATCTAGTTCATAGTAACTGTCCCGCACACATCCACCCGGAGATACATTGGCTAGACTTTGCGAGCATGTGCGAATTTGAGGTGCTGCACTCACAATGGAGTGCGCTTTGTACAGAACCGGACAGCCTAGAAAATTCAACTAAATTAGATTTGGCCAGTAGACAGCTTATTAGATTTCTTGAATTACAAAAGGCTAGCCACAAGTCTTCTAAAGATCCAATCGCAGGGTGGAGTACGCTAACCGGAACAGTAGAAAAAGATCTGTCTCATTACGTAGATCGTCTTAGTCAGCGGAGGAAAGAGCTTGAATTAAGTTTTAGAAGGGGTGCTGATGAAGAACAGAAATATCTAAAAGGTATTGAGCTGCTGCAATCAGAGTTGAAGAAATTCAAATTCTTTACTGTGGAACATATGCAACTGATGTCCAGTGACTGTGAATTAGAGGAAGACGATTGGGAGTTCTATGTCTCTAACATCACAATTGTGCTGCCGAAATTGTTTTCCTTCCGGGTTGTCAATGAATACAATTCGCAATTCCATGAAGTTAAAAAAATTGTAGAGGCTGGTCTTAAAGACCTTTTAGCTGCTGGTTTGAACGTGAGTTTTCACTGGGTCGTGCCCAATGATATGAGGGAATTCGTTAAGGTAAGTCAGCGCTGGGAAAAGATGAAGCCGACCACCAGCAGCCATAATGATGAGTGGTTAAATTCAGCAGGAGATTTAAAGAGGCTGCTTAAGGAGCTCGATAAGGCAAGTGATTCAACCGGAGATATTCATGAGTGGTTCTCTGTGTTTGGGGAGTCAGCATGAGCGAAAGGCATTTGATCGAATCGGCGGTTTTAAATATCTCTTATGCTAACGAAGAGCTAGCTCTCTCCCAGAACAGCGAACTGGAAACCTTTGCGAAGTCTCGGTTTCTTGAGATCGTCGGTGAGGTTTTCGACGAAATCTCTGGTCCTGATACGGTGCTTTATTTTGATAAGCTGGAAATTGACCTAGGGGAGATTTCCTTAGCATATTTCTTCGATGATTTTGGGGTGAGGTTAAAAGAGAAAGTTAGAGAAACATTAGAACATGAGATTCTCCAATACCAAATAAACGCAACCGAAAATCATTATCAAAAGCCAGTGAAGCGATCTGAATTTGATGTTCTCTGTCAGTTTCTTGCAACCGGTAGACTTCCCTGGAATGCAAATTTCACACAAAGAAATGATGTAGAAAAACTTCTTCACAAGAATATAGCAAACAATAGCAGCGAATTAATTGCGTTCATTCGGGGCATTAATGATCGTAACGAAATGCTTAATAGGCTTTGTTCGCAGTTTCAGCCAGATCTATTGTGCCAGCTATTGGGTGTTGTTGGAAACGTGCCTCAGAATGAGCTTCATGATGTTGTTGATCAGTTCTTGGTCATCACAAGCAAGCATTTTGGAGTGCAGCGGCGTGAAATTGAAGATCGTGTATGGGTGGGGTTGTTTCAATTTGCTTTATTAAATCAATCAAGGGTTTACGGGGTTAAAGATTATTTGGCCTGCGTCGTCCGAGCGGTATCACTTCACGTTCCACAAAGTTATCCGGTGTTTCTAGATCGAATCGTGCAGTTTTTGAAGCGGGAAGGTAATCAAGGTCAATTGCTGACATTTGTTGGTGAAATGGCTTCAGAGTTTTACTCCAAAGAATCACGCTCTCTTAATTTTTCTGAATTGAAGATCGCCTTAGGACGGTCGGAGGGGGAACAATCTCGGTCGGTATTGCTCAGTAATAGGGCGCGGCTAATCGAATCACTAAATACAGGGTCAACAACTAGTTTAGTACCAATTTGGCAATCTCTACTGTCGAATTATCCTCTTATGCTCAAGCAGGTCATAACTACCTTGGGGCAGGATGTTCAAGTCCGAAGGAAGATAGCCCGTAACTTTCAAGAATATATGATTCAAGACATCGTAGAGCTTATTGAGCCCTTGAGTTATAAATTTGTAGAACAGCTTGTGAATGAGCCTAAAATTACTTTGTTAGCGGATGAGGAATTGCACATGCAAAAGACCGACGCTAGGAAATCTCTTTGGGAGTTCACGTTAACTTATTTGCTGGTCGAGCGGGGGAGCCGGTTTAATCGCAAATCTTATATTGCCAGTATGATGATTAAAATGGCCTCTCATTTAAATATTAATCCAGGAGATCTCTACCAGTCATTAATTGCCATGTTACAGCTTGTAGCGAAAAATGACTCAGTGAGATCTGAGATACTGACACTGTTAGTTGAGCAAGGTAGTGAGTTTGGTGATGGCAAAAGGGTTGCAAGTATTGAGAACCGAAACAATAACTACTCAGGACATGAATCAGCTGCGCAGCTTCAGGATAATCAACCCGATAAGCTAAACTTATATTTCACTATTGAAGCCGATCAGCCGCCCACTGTTGAGGCAGTTGAAGCATTGAATCTGGCTTTCTCTGGGAAAGGGTTGTCAGAACTTAAGCTGGTATGGAAGCTTTTACTTAGTCGGCACGGTATCTGGTTCGCTAGTACCCTTAGGAAAGCTGCACAATCAGCGTTGGTTCGTCAGAATATCGCTAAATCTTTCTCAAACCTGATGTTTAAAGAATTGATATGTCTGGTGGAGCCCAGCAATTGGGGATTTGTTACTGAAGTTGTTCACCGCACCACAATGCTTGCCCTTAAGGACGGCAAAAGGTTAGAAGTCCCGCAGAAGACGAAACGTATCGTTCGGGAGTTCACACTTACCTATCTATTGGTGGAGCGAGGTAGTCGCTTTAACAAAAAAACCTATTTGGCAGGCATATTGAAAAAAATGGCTGCTCATGAAAATATCAGTTTGCAGTCGTTGTATCGCTCTATACGTGACTCAATTCAGTCTGTTTCTTTCATGAAGCCGTTGCAGAAGGAGATTTTGCTATTACTCAATGACGTGGCAATGGAGCTGCGTATTTCAAATACCCCTGAAAAACAAAGTCCGCAGAGAAAGCCTGAACTAGGGCTGGCAAGCTCTCAAGGCGACCGGTTTGCTAGTAAATTGAGTTCGTCTAAAGGCCAGCTGCGATCCGCTGGCGATGATAAAGAGTTAGAGCAGCTTGAGCTAATTAGAGCTTATCTGCTTTATGAAAAGCTGGTAATTGCAGTTGGGGAAGCTGCGAATACAGTAGGAAATATTTCTTATCATGTGGTGCGATTAATACATGAGTTGATAGAAAACTATCCTTGGATATTGCATCGCTTTAATCAAGACGTGAATAGTGGCATGTTGGCACTATCACCACTGGTATCGAAGTTACCCAAAACATTGCAAAGAAAGCTTGTAATTTGCTTTTTCTTTAGCTTTGCAGACAAGTACCCGTTTGAAAAAGCAGAGTTTGTAAGGCGCTTAGAGGAAACCGAGGCGCGGAATTCAAAAACGGGCCAATTTTATGCTGTCATTCTTGAGAGCCTGATAGGCAATCGAGTAATGGGGATTGATGAAATATTCAATGATACAAGTTTGGATAGGACGTCACTGCAAAACACTAAAGAGCTGGGGGCTTCAGATATAACAGTTAAGCGTTTAATCGCGTTGCGCACTCATCACTTCTCGGTGGGTCTGATGACAATCGCGAGGGGAGCTGGCAGCGCGGTTGCTGATTTTACTGTGGCCGAAATGAGGCAGATCGAAGAGATGATAAGGCGCTTTCCCGAAATACTGAAGCAGTTTGAACAGGATAGAAAAAGCGGACTATTGTCGTTATCCCCCCTCATTACACAATTACCAAAAGACCTGCAAAGGAAATTGTTGTTGGTTTGTATCTCGGGGCTGCGAGAGAAGTGCCAGTTTGATTTTTCACAATTTATTGTAAAGCTAAAACAGACGGAGTCTGTAAGTTCAATTAATAGCAATTTCTACTCCTCTATTCTCGATGCGTTACTAAACAGTAAATTGTTGGAGCTAGACGGCATTTTTAGAACTAGAAAATCAACTCTGGCATTATCTCAAAACGCTCTAAAGCAGTCTGAGGCTGGTGTTCTTGAGCGGCAGGCAATTCAGCAGAAAGAAATAATGGATTCTCAGGCGAGACTGCGGGATTCGGCCCCTTTGTCGTTGAATAGAGAGACTTACGATTTTATTCGTTCGCATTTACTTGGGCAGCTGAAATTGGCTGAGCAGGATAAAATGATGATTGTCAGTACGTTGGAATTGTTTCTAAGCACGCAACCCTCAGTGCTAACCCAGTTGTTACGCGAATCGTTGCTTGATAAATCAGGATCTGATCGATTGGTTAGTATTCTTCCGGAGAGTCTGCTGGCTAAGCTAATGCTGCTGCTACGACCAGATGAGTATTTCAGGGTGATTCTTTATGCAGACCTTATGACAATGGCGGCTGTAGAGATTGATTCTTCAACGGCGTCTATATCTCGATTACTTCACCTATCTAAATGGCAATTTATTTTCGATTACATGGTAATTGAAGGACGAAAATTCAGCGAAATAAGCTTTGTAAGACTTTACATTGAGTATCTAGGCAAACGAAGTCCTATTAAAACGCAACCTGAATTTATCGATCAGCTGGCGGCTAGTATTCGATCAATTTCTTCTCCGGTTACTCATGTGGCGGCGGTACGTATAGCCATGATACTTGGCAGTGATTCAGCCTTTGGTCAGGAAAATCCCAAGCCAGACCTTAGTCTAAAATCATCGGCATCTGCTAATGTGGAAAAGGGCGGCTATTCGGTCCTAGACGCTGACCTAGCAGTGGGACCGTTGGATGAAAGCCGTGACGCAACATTCGATACTTATGAAGAGGATATAGACTCGAAAATTGATGAAGACATTTACATTGATAACGCAGGCTTGATTTTACTCGCGCCTTATTTACCACGTTATTTTGAAATGTTGGATCTATTAAAAGACAATAAGTTTAAAAGTCGTGCGGCTGCTGAGAGAGGAATCCATTTACTTCAGTTTTTATTAAATTCTAGAACGGATAGTTTTGAATATGAGCTGGTGCTCAATAAGGTACTCTGTGGGGTGGAGGCTGGTAAACCGATAGTGAAGAGCATAGAGATCACAGACAAAGAAGTGGAGGCTTCTGAGGGGCTATTAAAAGGTGTGGTCGCCAATTGGCCTATACTCAAAAATACGTCAATAGACGGTTTGCGAGAATCATTTCTCCAGCGTGAAGCCCATTTACAACTTAAGAATGATTCATGGCAATTATTAGTTCAGTCAAAGGCTTTTGATATGTTGATGGATTCCATTCCTTGGAGCTTTTCAACAATCAAGCTCGGATGGATGAAGCGTCCGATACACGTGGAGTGGCGATGAGCACAGACAAGAGCCACGTTAATGCGAGCTTCCTAGAGCGAGAATTGTCTTGGTTTAATTCTGTTTTAGATGCTCGCATAGCTTTATATTTTGAGCATGAGAAGTCTGCTGATGATTCGGATGCATCTATTTTGGAAGTGTCGGATATTACCCCGCCTAATCACCAAGGCGATGAGTCAAACTACGCTGAGCTGATAGATTTGGCGGGTATCGGTTTTGATGAGCGGATTCTATTAATTTTGGCATTAATACCTCACATTAAACCTGACTTGTTAGATCTTCTGTTCACACGCAACAAAAACTTTGACCGAGGATTTACCCAGTTTGGGGGTTGGAAAGGGCAAAGCCATGGCGGGTTTTTACCTACTTGTGAAACAGCTGCATTTCTAATCTCTGGTCATGACCTTAAAAAGCGCTTTACATTGACCCGTTATCTTGAAGGTGAAAGTTATCTTATAGAAAAAGGCATATTATTTGTCGAGCACAAGTCACAAGGTGAGCCGTTTATGAGCGGCGCATTAAGAGTGAGCACTGAGTATTTGAATAAGCTTACCTCGGGCCTCGATCATAAGCCGGATTACAGTATAGATTTTCCAGCTAAATTAATAACATCTAAACTTAACTGGGATGATCTTGTTCTGTCAGATGAAGTTATGATGGAAATAGAAAATATCATTACTTGGATTAATTACTCTAAAACTATAATGAAAGACTGGGGACTTGAAAAGGTTATAAAGCCTGGTTACCGGAGCTTGTTCTATGGTCCACCTGGGACCGGCAAAACACTGACCGCAAGTTTAATAGGTGATACGGTTGGTGCTGATGTTTATCGCATTGATCTATCAATGGTGGTTTCAAAATACATTGGGGAAACCGAAAAAAATCTTGCCAATGTTTTCGATCAAGCAGAATCCAAAAATTGGATATTATTCTTTGACGAGGCCGATGCGCTATTTGGTAAGCGCACGCAAGCTTCGAGTTCGAATGACCGCCATGCAAATCAAGAAATCTCGTATTTATTGCAACGTGTTGAAGACTTTCCGGGTGTAGTGATTCTGGCTTCAAACATCAAAGCTAATATTGATGAGGCATTTTCGAGGCGTTTTCAGTCGGTCGTTTACTTCCCAATGCCAGACGCTGAGCATAGGTTGTTACTCTGGAAGCGTATTCTCGGGAACCTTAAGAATCTGCCTTTAGATATATCTTTTAAGAGGCTTGCAGAAAGCTATGAGCTGTCTGGAGGCGCTATCACCAATGTTGTTCGCTATGGGGCTATCAGTACGCTGCAAATGAAGCGTACTGTAATGTTAGAAGACGATCTGGTAGAAGGCGCGACCAGAGAATTGCGTAAAGAAGGGAAAACAGTATGAGCAGGTTGATACCATGAGTATTTTAAAGTCTAACACTATCAAAATGCTGGCCTCAGCGCTTTGTTCTTTGGTTATCGCTTGCGGTCTATCTTCGAACGCCTTGGCTGCCGATTCTTCTTCAGATGACGACCAGGTTATATCAAAGTATTACCAGATAAGTAGCGGATCCCTTGGCTCTCTCAAACAAACAATTGCAACTGAATCCGATGCGCTTGCAGTCGACCTTAAGAACAGTGTTGTTCTGGAGGACTATATTGCAGCGCTGGCGGCGCCTGGCTATGATCCTTATATCAAAGAATATGTTAGTAAAATAAGCATTAACGATCTCAATTTACTAATTGATGCAGAGTTTTTAAAACTTTATAACATTTTTGTTGACAAGATTAGTGATGACGAGTTTGCGGCAATATTTAAACAGTATTTAGGTGAGCTTACGGCCAGTTATTTAATGGCTCCGACCGACCAAGATTTTACAGAGTTTGTGTTATCTCAAACTTTACGGCTCACCAAGCAGGACTATTCGAACCTCTATCGTGATTATATTTCCACTCTGTGGAAATATTACGTGTCATCAGCAACTCCTCAAGAACTTACTCAAATTCTAGGTGATGATTACCTGAACACTGTGAGCAGCGCTAATATGGCGGTTGAGGATGACCGGTATTTCGCACTATTAGCAGAACATATTACCAGCATTAGTGAATCTGATTTTATAACTGACTACGGAGTTTACATAACCGAAACGGTTGGGGGCTTGCTCGTTGATTCTTTGACCGCGTCGCCTAAGGAGGGTTTGCAGGTTGATGCGGCGGCTCCACAAGAAGCTGTGGCTTCAAGCAGTGGTGTTGAGACTGCAGGAGAGTCCAAGCCCCAGCCTCAAGCTGAATCTAGCTTTACGCAGCTGTCAACACAGGAAAGTGTCCGGCTGATTAGACGCCACATTGCGTCAGTTGCTAGAAGCTATTTTCTAAAGTCCTTCAAACAGGATTTGATTAACGTCACTTCCAGTTATACCGTCGAATTGGACAGTTCGCTGTTGATTACTCTGTTTGGCATCGAGGACTTTAAGTCGATGGTCGGTACAGAGCTGGCGGCTCGTAATGCTAGGAATCAGAGGGAGATTGATTCACTAATCGCGCTTTCTGACGATAGGTTCGTTGGTGATTTGAGATTAAAACTTCGCTTGGTTGAAAACATACCTTATCCGAACCGAAGGCTGTTAGAAATAGCTGTCAATCATGCTCTTGAGAGTTATAGCGCTGGCGCAATTTTGGCTGAGAACAAGTTGCCGGACGACCAATTTAATATTCTCTTAGACGCCATTCTCAATACGATTATTGTTTATGACGCCTCTGGCCCAGTTTCAGGTAGTGGGTTGCTTGCAACTAGCGTAGGCGAAACCGTACCTGCTTCCTCAGCAGCTGCTATTCCTGTCTCCGTCCCTGCTGCGAGTGGTGATATTCGATGGAAATTCCCTGGTTGCGGCTGTGAGATTAGTGATGCTAACTCTATCTATGGGTTTTATCCAAGCTGGGCAGCGCCAAAACCTGGCAGTGAGCCGCAACAAATAGATCTTCGTTATTATAATCGCGTGGCATACTTTGGAACCAGTATTGATGAGCAAGGTTCTATTTTAGATGACGATGATTGGAGAGAGAACGGTCCTTTAAACGATTTCATTCTTGATGCGCATATTCGTATGACGGAAATAGATCTCGGGATTCACGCGCGCAACTGGCAAAATTGGCAAGGCACAACACTTACCGCAAGAGTTGATAACATCATCGACAAGCTTTCAATACCACTCAATCCAGGTTTGTTGACTAGCTTTGCTTCTAAGTATCTACCGTATATATATCCGACCCGCTCGGAGACTATTGGCAAAGCCAATATGGGTGACGGGGTGACTATCTATTTTGATGATCTTGATAGCTCTAAATTGACTGTTATCATTCGCTTTATTACTCAGCTGTCTAATGCGTTGGAACGAACGTTTCCTAGAGATGTGCCTGGAATCAATTTGATGCTTGATTTAGACAAAGAGAATACGCAGGAAATCCTTGGGCTGCTAAAACCCCTAATTCTTGGTAGCCAGACTCATATGAACCGCTATGTGAAAAGAGTTTTAGTTTTTCTAGAGCAGGATACTTGGAGCAGTAGTCAGGGCTTTACCGCATCCGTGAAAACAGTTTTTAAAGATGATGACAGTGCAGCAGTTCTTAAGAAGATCATTCCAATTCTAATTCCAGCAAAAGACACCTCAAATAAATTTACCTTCCTATCTCGGGATTTACGTAATCTTCGCGGTACCTTCGGGAATGTGGATGATAGGACTGCTGGTGGTGCCGCTATTTGGCCTATTCCCATTGATAACCCAGAAGTGGGCCTTTTAGTTAATAGTCTCGCTATTAAAGGAGCCCTAAATTCTGCTATGGCAGATGAAGCTGGTTCGGCGGGTGGGTTTTGGAAAAATTTGCGGGCTAGCATAAGGGTGTTGTATTTTGAATCTAGGCTGTGGCTGATCTTTTTTATGACGGCGATTTACTCGATATCGATGCTAATACTGTTGTGGTCGATTAGGGAGCCAATACGACCGACGATTTTAATGACTTCGAAGATACTAGGAGGCTTTAGTTTCGTGCTGTTTATGGTTTCATGTACTTTCATCGATCCCTATATAAACCCTTTGCGAATAGCTTTCTTTGTGCTGCCAATAATTATTGTGTTTTTTATTGTGCCTCTGCAAAGCTCCGCACCAGCGGTCAGTGTGAGCCCGAATATCACAGGCAACCGGTATGTGAAACGCGAAATAAAAAAGCAAAAGTCTCGAGTGCTCCGAGGTTTGAGAAGGAAAGTGAAGCAGGGCATCTGGAGTCAGAATGACTCTTAAGGATACGGCCACTGTTCGGGCCTATCATAATGATCGAATAGGAAGGTTTGGTGTAGAGGCCAGCGAGGCTTTGGGGTGGAAGGGCCAGGATAGTCAGCAACAAAGGTTTCAGGATGTTGCAGGATTAGCTGATTTTTGTGGGCACACTGTGCTGGATGTAGGGTGTGGTCATGGCGATCTATACGATTTTCTTAAGGGCCAAGGCGATATTCAATATACGGGTATTGATAATATAGAAGCTTTTCTTGAAGTGGCTGTAAATCGTTTTGGTGGGCACCGTGATGCCAAGTTTTTGTTGGGAGACTTTAATACCGTAGAGCTCCCAAGGACAGATTATATTATTTGCTGTGGTGCTCTGAATTACCGAAACAGTGACTCTAAGTATTTGTTCAAAACTATCAGTAAGCTCTTTGATGCTGCAAGTTTAGGCTTGGGTTTAAACCTTCTGAGTAAAGTGGACTTCCTAGATGGTATTCTTAACGTTGCAGATTTTGATGAAGTGCTGGCTTTTTGCCGGGAATTATCACCACAGGTTCACGTTGTGGCTAGGCCCGACGAGGATAATTTTACTCTGCTTCTGTGTCGTGATGGCATATGACTTCAGTGGCAAAGCTTCTTTGCTTTTTTTCTGTATCTCTGTTTTTTTAGTCCATCTTTCTACCCCTCCGGTCTACCTCCTAGCTTCTAATTCCTAGCGTATAAGTGTTACTGTGCGTACTGCCAATAAGTTCCTTCAGATGTATTGCGCTGAATCAAGTTGCGTCTGTCGCGGGCTCTAAGTCTATTGAAAATAATATTTCTGACATCGGATACGACAGTGTTTTTGTCGAGGTAATTTGTATGTGATGAGAAGCTGGTATCAGCATCACCTACATTAATAGTCTCTACATGCTTGGATATTAGAATGCTGCCGCTTCCATCGCTGCCTTCTTCATAATTCTCGATGCATTTGGCAAGGGCGAAGGCTGGGTTTTCGCCGGGGCTAATTGGGAAAATTGGAGATTCTAGGTTGTCACTGTTATCTCCAGCCAGTTTTTGATTATTGAGGCACCTAGACTGGGCTAGAGACGGATTTTTCCCCGCCACATATAAAGTAATAGGTGAGTACTCTGTGGCAATGCTAGGGGCCAACTCCTCGCTGAATTCAGTCGTATCTATATCTGGCACGACCAATAATATTTCCTTGACCCTGCTTCTAAACCTAGGCTCTGAATAGAAAACGGATTTCATCGCTCTGCTTACCAAGCGGGCACCCATACTGTGTGCCACAAGATATATTTTGTTGGCTTGGGTTAAATAGAGGATATCATTCATCATCGATTCAAAGTGTTGTTGAGATTTTTGCGCGCTCTCTACATCCACAATATAGGCTGCAGTGTCGCCTCTAGCGGGCCAGCTATAAAAAACAGTAGTTCCAGTAAAGCCAAGGTCATAATTTAGCTGTGCGCTTTGGGTGGCTGCATCTTCAAAGCTGACCGTTGTTCCATGGACAAAAATCAGTATGTCATTGTTGCCAAATTCTTCCATTGCTGAGTTTAGTTCTTTAGAGAAATTTTTCCGGGAGATGAGTTCGTTGTGAGAGAGAGTTGCGTCTGCTGTAGGAGCGTCCTGAAGGGCTACCTTGATCAAAGACTTAGGTTCAATGTCAAAGGTGTCCCCTGAGCGCTTAACGGTGATATAGCTTCTGCCGAAAACGGGATCACTGCCGCGACCTTCTCGAAACATTTTGCCCGGGATTGCTTCTTTATTAACGGTTCGGTTGGTGGCAAAAAAGGCGTTTAGTATGGCATATTCTCCATCTGCAACAACGGCTGCATTGGGAATGCTAAAATTTTTGTCAATTCGTGCAGTGCTCTCGAATACTCTGGGTAAGATGGTAGAGGGTATGTTTTTTATTCCGGTTGCGGCACTTGCGACAGTCTCTCTAGCCTTGTCAACGATAGCTAATTGGCAGCTAGTGATCGAAATTGCTATGAAAATGAGTGGTAATTGGCGGCTTACCATCTGGTAAAACCAAGTCGGCCAGGCTAGCTTGTTTTTTACTGGATTAATGAATCCCATCTGTCTGCCTCGTTTCTTTGTTTTTT
>TARA_B110000971_G_scaffold16825_1_pt1 | contig 17472 bp, 14 predicted proteins | sample TARA_B110000971 | Tara Oceans TARA_B110000971 (sample SAMEA4397842) | marine metagenome | biome: Polar Biome; feature: [SRF] surface water layer (ENVO:00010504); material: water (ENVO:00002006), including particulate matter (ENVO:01000060) such as... | depth 5 m | reverse complement strand
TCCAGCAGTTCGAAGCACACTGTTCGTAGTTGTCGTCGTCGCACGCGGAAATGAACCGGGCGGCGACGAGCTCGGCTTCCACAGAGGATGCGGTTTCCGGGCCTAGGATAGATAAAACAAAGTGTCAGTCTTGTAAGGCCGTGTGTATATCCGGGATTGGAAACAGGTCCGACGGAGTGGGGTCCGTACTTTCCGACTGTACTCCATACAGAGCAGGAAACAGTGGTCTATGATTCGGGTTTGGAAAGGCCCGTACCGAACGTCGCGACTTTGGCGGGGATGGGAAACTCCAACCCGTTCGGACCGCCCGCCGCCCACGGTTCTTCCAGCGATAAGTACGTAAACGTCGGGTTTGGGTATTGCTCATCTTCGGTGCGGTACATCGGGGCGGTCGTGGTGTCCACGCTACTCAAATTTGAAACCTTGAAAGTGTCAAAATCCGACTTGCTCATCGTACACACCGGCACTAGTTGATTAACGTTTGTTTTGTGACCCGTCATCTGTTCGGGAATCTTGCCGGGCTTGCCTTCGCCCCAAATAACACCAACCGCCCCAGCATCAATCACCTTGTCCACCCGTCTTTGGAAATCATTCAGGTAATAGAACCACGGGTCTTTGTCCTCCTCGCCGTCGTGCGTGCCGAACGCGCAGGGTGAACCCGGCACGACCGCGATCTTTCCATTGACTGCCGTGAGATTAGAAATCGTAAAGTTGCTCGCGGTGACGTCGCCGGCCGCGTTCTCTGGCTCGCATGATTCAGTAAACGTCACAAGAACCGCCTCCGCGTTTGTTTTGTGAAACGCGGCGGTCGTGTTTTCCGTGTTGTGCTGTGGCGCGCACGGGTGCTTGGTCACCACACCGCTGGCTGTCGTGCTGACATAAACGAAATCAGCCCGGGTCACCACGGGCAAGATCGCAAGCACCGCGAGTGCTAACGTTGCGCCTCGCGCGACCGACCGACCGGAACGTCGCACCGACATCACAGGCGGTGACGACGTGAACCCACCCGCACACGCGCAAATCACCGTAGCGCGGTCCGCACTGCGACGCTTCAAGTGAGGTGACGTCGGTCGGCAACCTTTCGGAGGTGACGTTCAACTTTTTATTCTTTCTCGAAAAAGTGCACCGAAAATAGCCAACCGTCGTTTAACGTGAGATCCTGTGTTGCTGCATTGCGACCGGCGCGGCGCGGAGCGCGGTTCGCGCTTCCCCGATGTTCAAGAAATACGTCCCTTCCGGAAGCCACACCTCGCTTTTGAAATCCGACGTGAAGAAGTTGAAAAAGAGCGCGTGCGAGGTGCTTGGCGTTGCCGATGTCGACCTCGGTTGCTTGGTCCCCGCGAAAACAGTACAAGTCGTGGTGACCGCCGCTCGCGAACAAAGCGTTGGTGTACTCTGTGGGAGGCCAGCCTTGTTCTTTGTTTTTCGACGCGAACGGCGTGGGGGGGCGGGTGGTTCCCACGGTGTACACGCTGTGGCGGCTACCGCGCGCGTTGCGGTGCGGGGTGGTGACGTTTTCCGAGGTATACCCGAAAGTTTTACGTGCTTGGGGGTGCGGCTTTGATGCTGCCGGGGTTCGTCGACGACGACGAGACGGACGGCGGATGGAACGACCCGCGGTTCAACCCAGGAGACGTACGTACGCGTTGAGACTCAACGGCAACCCACACCCCTTCGCGGTTGGCGAGGCCGTGGTCCCGCAAGTCCGACGCGATTGCGAGTGAAATGAAAGGCGGACGGGTTCCGAGTTCGTTCACCGCTTTGGCGACGCGCTTTGGACCGCCGGCGACGCGACGACACCCGGCGCCGAGTTTCGCGCGGGGCGGATTTTTCCGCTAAACGCGGCGGCGTGTGGAGAAACGGCTGAAGAAACGGCCACGCCGCTGACTCCAACAGAAGCGACCACGGCGTTGATTTCCACGACACGGGAAGATTCGGAAACGGACAAAGCACAAAGAATCGGACTCGCCGCGATGTCACTCGAAACGAAAGAAACCGCCCACGAAAGCGTCTAGGCACGAAAAAGTACTGCCCTTTCTGACGCAGACGCGTCAGCGCCACACGAAACAAACGTCAGCGCTCTGGCCACGATGGATGAAATGTTCGAACAGAGTTTTCTCGCCGGCCTGCGGTCCGTAAGCGACGGCGAGTTGCCCATGCGTTGCGACATGTGTTACACCAACTGCGTTTTACCGCGACGACCGCGTGGGGTTACGCTCGACTTGAAGCGGTCGGGGTTTAGGAAACAGCAGAAACTGTTTTCGCTCTTCGAAAAGAAAAAAGTCATTACGACGAAGCTGATTCACAAACAAGAAAATGTAGTCGCGGTGGACCGAACGCACGCGCTTTGTGTCGCGCATTGCGCCGTGGAGGATGAAACCGCGCGAGAGGACGGTCGTTTTGAAGCGAACCATGCGCAACGTCAAAGTAAAGCTCGAGCGCCGGGGCGGGAAAAAGCACGTTCGTGACTTATGTTTGCGGGCTCGAGGATTTCGCGATCGAACCCGAAACGTTCGCGCAAACCGCGCAACGCAAGTTCAGCGCCAGCACGTTGGTTTCCAAGCTTCCAGGGAAAAACGAGGTTGGCGTGGAGATAGGGATTCAGGGCAACGTGTTGCGAGAGTTACTCACGGTGCTGAAACGGGACTGGGGGATACCGGGGAAGTTTCTCGAGGTTGAGGACAAGACTTGATTTTTTTTTCGTCCAGTTCCCTGAATTCTTTGCTTGCTACAAGTCGTTGCTTTTGGCTTTCCCGCCTTCGCGGGGTCTCACTTTTCGCCGCACGCGAACCATGACCTCCCCCAACCGCGCTTCTCTCCTCATCAACGGCGTTGGCGGTGGTATACTGTCCTGTGTTCTGTTCAACAACGCGCTCGAGTCCGTCAAGAGCTCGCGCCGCGCGACTCGCGGACGAGCCAAGCGCCCCAACGCCGTGGTACGTTTCTCGTCCCCTCCAACGCTTTTTGAAGGTTGCCGTCGCGCAGAAGCTGACCTCCCCCTCCCGCGCGACCGCGTACTCCACCCAAAACAGCTTCCCTCGTGGTTCAAAATCGACATGGACAACGCGGACGTGATCGGCTTCGGCAACGTGGGCGATCCCGCGAAGAGGAACGGCAAAAGCCGGCCCAAAACGTTCACCGCCAAAAGCGTCGCGAAAACCGCGGTGGTGGTGTGGGCCTTGCCCCTGTACGGCCTCGTTTTGCTGGGCCGTCTCGTGAAGCGCAAAGCCTGCAAAGCCGCGCACCGCGTCGCGAATCACGCCACTGACCACGTCGCGGAGCGCGCCGCGCAGATTCTCAGGGAGGAATTCAACCAGGAAACACTCCTGGAACACGCGCGCGCGAGCGTAGCGAAGTGCGAGGGTGATATCATCAAGCGCGAGGCGCGAGTGCGGGTGCAAGAAACTGACGACGACAACGTCGCGGCCTCCCCTTGCGTCGTCCCAACCACGGACAAGTCTCTGCAGTGCGAGATTAGTGACGACGACCCGAAAAGCACGGCTTTTGTCACCAAAAACGCCGGGTACGGGTACGAAATCGCAACCGGTGACCAGACCGGGGTCGCCGCGCGCGGTCCCGGCGCCGGAGGCCCCGCCGAAGGCGTCTTCGTCCCCGCCGAAATCTTAGGTCCCGCCGAGTGCGTTTCGACGCCGACGCCCGAAACGCCGGCCGCGCCCGCCGCCTCGAAAAAAAACGCAAACCCGGTTCCCTCGCCGCCCGAACCTGTCGGGTGGGACCTCGTGGACGACGGCAGCGACATGGAGTGCGCATGAGCCCCGACGAGAGTGGTTGGTGAGAGGGAACACGATCAACCCCTCCCTGTTTGTGTAGTTTCAAGTTTCTTGTTTTTCACTGTCTCGTTGTGAGCCTATTTCTCCGTCACTCCGACGGTTGGCGGCTATGCACCGGGGCGCTTTTAAGTGACTCCTGATTTCGCGTGCCAAACACTCGCCGCCGCCCGCCGCTCGCGACTCGCGACTCGGACGGGACACCATGGAGATGGAATTCTGGGGCGCGATCATCCCGCCTGGCAAGACCCTGAAGGTGGAGGTTGACGAGGAGGATGAGTTCGTGCACGTCACGCAGGTGGCGCTGCCCGCGGATGCGAAGGCCGGCCGATGCGCGCTCGTGATCAAAGTCGGCGACGGCGGTTCGTTTGTGCTTTGCACGCTCGACAAAACCGCCTGCGACCAGGCTGGTTTAGACATCGTGGTGGACGAGACGTTTTCCCTAACCAACCACGGCGTGAACAATCTGCACCTCACCGGGCTCAGGCAAACCACCGACGGCATCGACGAAGCCGAGGAGGAAGCCGAGATCGAACGGTTGGCCGCCATGCGCGCGATGGAAGACACGGACGACGAGGACGCGGATACCGAGTCCGAGGATGAGGAAGACGGCGATGCGATGGCCGTGGACGGCAAGGATGCGGAGGAAGAGGATGCTGAGGGCTCGGAATCAGATGAGGAGGAGGAGGGCGCAGAGTCAGAATCTGACTCGGAAGAAGTCGATGACGTTCTCGGGGAACTCGTGCAAATGTTCAAAACCGAAAACAACCGGGACCCGACGGAGACGGAGATGTCGCAATGGGCGGACACGTTACGGGACGCCGCGGCTGCGGATGGCGAGTTGGGCGAAAACGCAGACGACGTGCTGGAACAACTTGTCGAGATGTTCAAGGCGAAGAACGGACGGGACCCATCGGAAGCGGAACTCGCGCGGTGGGCGCAAACGCTGAAAGACGCGAGCGGCGACAACGAGAACGACGACGACGACGACGACAAGGAGGACGCCGACGCCGAGTCCGAATCCGACTTGGTCTTCGGCGCCGACGACGTCCCGAAAGACCCAGAGGAGGACTACGGGGACTCGGATGAAGAGGACTCTGACCTTGAAAACCTGGAGGACGAGGGCGTGACCTTCTCCAAGGTGGAGGAGAGGAAAACACCCGGGGGCGGAAAGGGAGCGAAGAAAGCGCCCGAGCCCGAGTCGTCCGAGGAGGAGGAGGAGGGTGATGACGATGAGGATGACGACGATGACGAATCCTCCGAATCAGAGGAAGAAAAACCCGCCGCTAAGACTCCTGTGAAGAGTAAGACTCCTGCTAAGAAAGCGCCCGAGCCTGAGTCCGAGGAGGACGAGTCCGAAGATGACGACGACGACTCCTCCTCAGAAGAAGAGGAAAAACCCGCTGCTGCCCCGACTCCTGTGAAGAGCAAAACCCCCGCCCAGAAAGCGCCCGAGCCTGAGTCCGAGTCCGAGGATGACGACGAGGATGACAAGGACGATAACGACGATGACGACACGGACGACGACGACGACGACGACGACGACTCTGATTCCGGCTCTGAATCCGCCTCCGACCCGGAACCTCCCGCGAAGAAACCCACGACACCTGCGTCTGCGTCTAATAAACGACCCGCGTCCGCGGCTCCCACACAGGCTACCCCCACGCCTGCTAAAAAACCCAAGTCCGACCCGGTGACGCCCACCACGAACACGAAGAAATCCTTTGACGAGTACGCCGACGAGATTTCCGCGTTTTTGAAGCAACACCCGAAAACGCAAATGGCGGCGCTCGGCGGGCGCGTGCGGAAACCCAAAAACATGATGATGAAGGTCAAGGAGTTTTTAGTGACGCACAAAGACCGGTTCCTAATCGAAGGGGATCTGGTGAGCAACAGGTAGGTATGGTACGTGTCGAGAGAGTTTGGAACTCGGTCCATAGTCCAAGTTGAAGTGAACGTGAACGTATTTAAAACGTATTTCGTCAGTCCTACGTTTCTTCAGACTCGTTTCTTCTCCAAGTTTTTACCTGTTTGTCTTCGTGAAAGCCTTTTACCTTCAATCGTCTCGCGTGCTCGCCAGAACGGGCGGGTTCTCCGCCGGAACAGCGAGATGTCGCACCCTCGCCGCGACTCGTTTCACGCCGCGCCCGCGACCGCCGAGCCGGCGGTGCTGAACAAGCGCGCGTTCCGGGAGAAGCACCGAACCGAAACGAAACGAAGTCGGCGTTCGCGGGGGGGGGCGCGGTACGTGGATGGGTTCGGCGCCCCGGGGTTTAGCGATTTGGATACCGCGGAAGACACGGACGGCGCTTTCCACGGCCCGAGTGCGTGTGGAATTGTTGCGCTGGTGCTCCTGCCGCTTGTCGTGGCCGCGGCGATCACCGCGTGCAGAGCAAGACAGGAGACGACGTGAGACGGGACGAGAGATGGATGCCAGTCTTTGTGAATTAAATATGTAGACTAGTCTACTCGTCGTGAACGCTCATCGCTGTGATGAGACGGGGGTGGATGGATGCCAGTCTTTTTGTGGCGCGGTATGTATGGACAATTTAAATGTAGGACTAGTAGTTTCGTGAGTGACGCTCATCGCTTGCCTTTCTTCTGTTTCTGCTTCTTCGCCGAGCTTTCTGCACCCTCCATCGTCTCAATCATCTTCTGCACTTGACTCAACGTGTTGCTCTGTCCCGGTGATGCTTCCCCAGGAGACCCTTCCCCGCCCTCCCCGCCTTTCCCAACGGACCCGTCCGGAGACGCCCCCGAGACTGGCGAATCGTCGCCGGCCTCGATTGGTTCCGACTCCAGGGTCTCGACGCGCGATTCAACTTCTTCGCTTTCATCCACACCTGGAGAGATGGCCCCGGGCTCGAGGACGGTTTTCGGAACAGCCGGTTTGCGTTCCAAAACACCCACAATGCCAACCTTGAGCTGTTCTATTTTAGTGAGCTGTTCCCGTTCTCTTGATGCGTAAGCCGCTTCTCTTGTTTCCGCCGCCGCGCGGAACGCCGCGGCTTCTTCTCGCAAATTGCTCATCTCGCTTCGCGCGACGTTCTTCCGCCACTGCGAGTCCATCTCCGCGAGCTGCTTTTCGCGTTCCAAAACAAGCGCGCCCATGACCTCTGCGATTGCGAAAGAAAAAGGTCAGTCGCGAGTCGGCGAGTGTGGGTTCGTAACAGTTACCATAGTAACAGTTACCATAGTAACAGTTACCATGGTAACAGTATCACTAGTACTGTGTCACTTCACCACAGTACTGGTAAATGTTACTAATAGGAAGTACTTCCTTTGAATGAAACTAGTGTAGTCACGTAGGGGCATCAAACCGTGTGCCTGGATTTGGGAAATGCCCAGTACGTACCGTCGTGTCGCGCCCTCGCCTCGCCTTCCTGATCCAGGGCTTTGTGCTGCAGCTGTTCCTGTAAGGCTCGGTATTTTCCCCTTTCTTCTTCGACAGAGAGTTTCTCCGCGGTCGCGAGTCGTTCCGCGTGCGCGATTCTCTGCGCCAGCTCCTTGGCCCGCGACTGCATCTCAAGCTCAAGCTCGGCGTCCCGCCGGCGCTGCGCCTCCACGAGCTGCGTCGCTTTGCGCACCGCGGCTTCCTCTTCGTGAGAAGCCGCGGCTAAGACTCGGTGGCGCTCCGCGGCGGCGGCTTCGAGCGCGGCTCGGCGGCCCGCGCGTTCGGTTTCGCGCATGCGCGCCGCCCTTTGCTCCGCGTCCCTCCCGGCGGACGCCCATTCGCCGTCCACGGTTTCCTTGCGCGCCCTGGACGCTTCCGCGAAGGCTTTCTTCTCCGCCGCCGCTAACTGTTCTAACTCGTTCATCTCCGCTAGTGCCAAGGTTTGGTCGCGAATTCGCGCCGCTTCAACCATCTCGCTCGACAAAGCCGCTTCCGTCTCCGCGGTCACCCGCAATCGCCGTTCCTTCTCCACCAGCGCCGTCTGCGCTTCCGTCTCCCAGCTCTTGCGAAGCAGCATTTCCTTCGCGCTGGCGATCGTGTCCGCCTCCTGTTGCGCCGCCACCAGACGCACCCGCCTCGCCTGTTCGTGCGCCCGTCGCGTCGCGGCTTCGTCGTCCTGCGTCTGCCACTCCGCGGCTCGGCGTTTTTCGTCAGCGCTCTCGATGCCCTCCGCGGACGCGACCTCCCGCTTCACCCGGTCCAGCGCGGCGACGTGCGCGCGCTCCTCGTCAAGCGCCCACAAACGCTGCTGCGCCTGGAACTCCAGCGTTCGCAGCTGCTCATCCTCGCCCGCGCGTTTCATGAGCTTGGCGTGCGACTCGCGCTTGTCATCCACTTCTTTTTTCAGTTTCAAAAGCTCCGCGTTCCACTCGCTTTTTTTTCGCTCCAGCGCCGAGGCGTACGCCGATTCAATCGCCTCGACTTGTTTCAAGCGTTCCAAACGTTCGCATTCTTCCCACTTTTTCTGTTGGAACCGCATGTCGCTTTCCAGGCCTTCCACTTCGTTTCGTCGCGCGAGCTCAATCTCGGCCATGCGCTGCGCCTCCGCTTCCCAGGCCATCTCCATGGCTTGCAGCTCCCCGGTTCGTTTTTGAAGGCTCTTGACGGTTTTCTGCCGCGCAAGCAACGCGTCCTCCTCCCCCCTCAGCTTGTCCCGTTCGCCCGACGCCCAGTCAACCGCTTTCTTGGGGAAACCCTCAAACACGGGGTAGGTCATGGCTTTGGGGAGCTGCCACATGGCGCCACCGCGTATTGGTTGATGGCCAGGCCTGCCATCGCCAGGCTCGCCCCCCCCGAGATCCACAACCCCAGTGGGCTGAAGCGTGGTCATCCCCTCCGGCGACGCGTTTTTCAGGACGTACGCTTTCTCCAGCAAACGCGTTAGCGACGTCCCCTGATTGAAATAAAATAAATGTCAGTCGTGTATGGGCAATCAGTCGGCGGAATGTGGTGATTGGGAAATACTTACCGCGTCCCTGGCGAAGAGCTGCTTGATCGCGTTTGACCCTTCCGGGGCGTTCAGAATGGAGTCCCTCCAAATCAACACGTACGCCGCGGCGAGGTGCGTCAGCATGTCGCGGCCCATCACCACGACGTGGTCGAACAAACGCAACCACTCGTCCGCGGTGGTCACGTCGGTGAACAGCGTGCTCAGCAGTTGCCAAGCCGCGCCTTGTGTTTCGTAAAAAGAAAAGTGTCAGTCTTGTATGGGCAAACAGTCACCTGGATTTGGGAAAGGTCCAATACTTACCTTGCAACCCGCCGGGCACGCTCTCCATCCGTTTCGCCACCGCCGGGTCGTGGTACTTCACCACCGCTTCCACCTCCGCGAGGTGTCCGTACGGCGGGTCAGGGAACAGCTCGAACCACCCTCGGGCGTGGTTGTTTATTAAAACCAGGAACGACTCAAACGCGAAAACCTCGTTTGTTTTGAACGCCTTGACGAAGGGGAACGCCATGCCGGGCACTACGGGCGATTCCGCGAAAACGGGGGAGTAGTGCGCCAAGCACGAACACACGCGTTGCAAACGCAACAGCAACGACCGGTCGGAAATCGGGAACCGATCGGGCAAGTCAACCATGGAAGGGTGAATGTCCTTGCCCGCCAACGCTTCGTACGCTTTTTCGTTGTCGGGAATTTTCAAAACCTTCCGCCACGTCAACAGCCGGTACTTATCCGGGAACTCGCCGTACACTTTCAGGAGGTCTTTCAGTTTAGTGAGCTCGTCACTGGACGCAGCGTTGCGCACATCAAGGAACTCGGCTGACAGCGGCTTGGGGAGGTCGAATTTCGCGCCCACGAACGCGGACGCGGGCGGCGCGCTCGCGGTGCCCGGGAAAGGACCGCGTCGGCCTTTACCCAAACGCGGTTTAGTTCCGGGCGCCGGGCCAAAGCCAGGCCGGTTGGGAGTGACGTTTTCATCGCACCCATGTTCCAAGGGAACAGCGGGCGGATTGGCGCCTTTTTTGAACCCAGGTACGTCCGTCAAGATCGTAAGCTTCAGTGGGTGGCCGCTGGCTCTCTGCGCGCGCGCCACGTGCACGTCGTACAGGCGCATTTGGCCCTTCCCCAACGTAACGGCTGCGTATCGCCCGCTGGGTTCCACCGCCAAACCTTCCGCCATCGTTTGTTTGTCCTGATTGTTCTCCGGAAGCACCATGGTGTGCGACACGAAGCCGTTCATCACGTCAACCACGCGCACGGCGCCGTCGTCGCACGCCACGGCGACGAATAGCGATGCCGAGTCGTTCTCGCCCGACGAGTCGCTCCCTGCCATCAGCTCAACGTCGCACGCCGTTTTGACGCTCCCCGGAAGCTCCACCGCGTGAAGAATCACCCCCTCCTTTGTATCCCACACGAACAGCAAAGGCGACCCGCCCGCGGTGACCACGTACCGGCCGTTTGAGGATATCGCGATGGATTGGCAAAGAGGCGCTTGGCCTTTCGCGGGCGAGCGCGCGCCCAAATCGGGCGCTTGCAACTTTTGCGTCAGCGATCCCGATTTCACGGAAAACTGCCACACGCTTTCGTCGTGGAACGCCACCACCGCGCTGTCCGCGTTTTTCCCCGAGAATCGCGCCTGCACGCACCCGTACGCACCCCCGGACAGGTTCTTCTTGGTGTACGTGCCGCTGGTTAAATCCCAAAGCAACGCGGCGTCGTTTGAGGTGGAGAGCAGAAAGTCGTTCCCAGGCGAAAGCTCCATGTGAGTCACCCGTGACCTGTGGCCTTTCAACGTCGCGACCACGGTGTCCCCGCTTTTGTCCATGTCCAACACCTTAATCACCCCGGTGACGAACCCGGCGAACACCTGGGTGTCGTTGACGCACACGCTCGTGCCTTCGTCCCCCTCGCGCGCCAGAAGTTGGTACCGGTTCTTCCTGATGTGAAAAACGTACACATTACCCCTCGTGTCAACGGTGGCGACGGAATCCGCGTTCCGTGTCCACGCCGCGCTCGCGATTGCGGTGCGGGTCACCCCGGACCGGACCACGGAGATTAAGCCGTCCTTCTGAACGTCTGGGCGCTTGGACCAGATTTGACCTGGGGATTTGGGAGGGGGGGACGGAGGTCAACATCGCTACGCAAATCGAAACAACATCTGCCTCGTTCCGCGAACGGGAAATTGGGAAATCTCGGCACGCGGATGGACGTCGGGTGCGCACCAGCATCGCCGGTCGGCGTCAGCGTGTACGGTTCCTTCGACATCGTCGATGGCACGCGCGCACGGTCGTGGCGTGCGGCACACAGTGTTCACGGGTAAGGACCACCCGACAGCCTGGGCTCTCACGGTCTCGGAAGCTCATCAAAGCAACAACGACTTCGTTTCCCGACCAACGGATAATATCTCGAACAGAAACGCTCGCGCATCTTCCGTTTCCGAGAAGATTTCCTCAGATGCGATGGCGCCGCCGCCTCGTCTCGCGGCGGTGTCCGCGGCAAGCCTGGACGAGGACGAGGCGTGCGCTTTGCTTCTGGAGCATGGGTGTTTTGTGGTGACTGGTGTTGTTCCAAAAGCTGTGTGTGAGTGCGCGCTTGCGTACGTCAACCAGAGGATGCTTCACGCACTGACGCAGTGCGGGCAAACCTCCACTGCGGATTTTCCAAAAGGCGCGGGTCAACACGATGACCCAGCGCACGTGGATGCGTCTTCGTATCACTTCGGGGACGTCCTCGCCCCCCCTCACAGAAGGGACTTGAAGCTCCCGCTAGACTCTCCGGTACGTCATTGTGTGGGGGCCGCGTTGCGTGTGTTAAAGCCCATCTTAGCGAACACCCTGACCCCCGATGCGCAGCTCTGCGAGCTTTCGTGCTTGGTTTCCGACCCAAACGCAGCGGCGCAGCGGCTGCACCCGGACACCCCGATTGCGGAATCCGGGTTCAACAGCCACTGCGCGTTGCTCACCGTGTTCGTGGCGCTGCAGGACATTACGTGCGGCATGGGCGCGACGGAGGTTGTGCCGGGCACGCACTGCGCCGCGGCGCATGTTTTGTTGAATTCAGAATCAAACCGCGAAGAAAATAAAAAGTTACAAGCGTTACGCGCGGGCGGGTTCGGCACGCAAACAGAGGTCACGCTTTCGACGGGCGACGTGTTCGTGATGGACTCACGGTTGGTACACCGTGGAGGGGCCAACTCAAGTGAAAACCGAAGAGCGTTGTTGTACTCGAGCTTCGCCGTGCCGAACAACGCGCCGGGAGGGAGCACGTACAGTTTGCTTGACGAGTTAGCGGGGGGTCGAAAGTTTCGGGTTTCGAATTTGGAAACGTGGTGTGGTTGTTAGGAACCGTCTTCCACAGATACTGTAGTCCCTGCTCAATTGAGAATAGGCATAGTCAACGCTAGATATGGTGTAGTTAGGAATAGTCTCTGCTAGATTGAGAATAGGCATAGTCAACGCGCCCGATATTTTCCGCATCACACGAGTACCTGCTTACCCGTAAGAACTACCCTATAAAGTTCCCCGGTGCTCTTCCCCCCGCCACGCGAAGGTTCGCCCCCGTGGTGTAGGCGCTGTTTTCTCCAATCAGAAACGCGACCGCGCTGGCGATTTCGTGCGGCTCCGCCATCCTCCCCAGCGGTATTTTTGCAAAGTCGAACGTGGCCGCCACGTCCTTCACCAAGTCCGTGTTTGTCATTCCAGGCGAAACGGCGTTGATCCGTATGCCGTGCTGCGCGAGCTCCTCCACGGCTCCGGCTTGGAATGAGTTCAAGGCACCTTTTGACGCCGCGTAGAGCAACGGGCGGCCGATCACGGCGCTGCCGCTTGAGACGTTGACGATGGCGCCGCCCGCGTTTCCCTTTTTGTCGCTCATCACGCGCACGGCTTCGCGGCAGCACAAAACAGGCCCCACCAGGTTCACCCTCATGATTTCCTCCAGGTCATCCACACTAGCGTCCTCCACTGTTTTACTCTCGTTCGCGCCTAGCAAGATACCCGCGTTGTTCACCAAGCCTTTAACGTTTTGTCCCCACGCCCGCGCGGCGTCGAACAACTCAATGACTTCTTTCTCGCACCCGACATCCGCGCAAACCGAAATCGCGTGCCCTCCGTTTCCGCGAATCCGCAACACCAACGCCTCCGCCGCCTCAGCACTGCTCACACGGTGGTTCACCACAACCGCCCATCCCTGCTCCGCCAGCACCTCGCAACACGCCGCGCCGATGCCCTTGGCGCCTCCGGTGACGATTGCTACGTCACGATCAGTTTTCTCGGGCGAAACACCGGCCGCCGCGAAGGCCACAACGCGCGAGCGCGAAAAGACGTTTTCGCGGCGAGCGGATACCCGTCGCGTGGAGTACGCGCGCCCGGGGGAGGGAACCGGGACGAAGGCACACGTGGCGGACATTGCGAAACTCCACGTGCGGGAAGACTGGTTGTGGAAACGCAAGATCTGAAGGCGACGTGTTTCGGTGGTGTCGGTGTTTTTTTTCGGAAGGGATTTCACCAAATCCCAAGCCTGTTTGCTTATACAATACTTTTTTTTCAAGGTGCCTACTCAAAAACGCTACACAACCTCGTCCCCCGCTAGTTTCCGCAACGCCCGCGGTGTCCTTAGCTTGGCCATGACTTTCGGTGGTAGGTTTAGAAACATCTCCACGCCGTTTTCCCCCGCGGCTAGGCCATTCGACGGCCGACTGCACTGGATCTGCACGATATCGTTCAGCTCGGGCGGAAGCGCCAGCGTGGGCGCGCCTGATTGTAAAAGCCGAAAGTGTCAGTCTTGTCTGGGCAATCAGGGAGGCGGAATGTGGTGATTGGGAAAGGCCCTTACCTGTTCCGAAATCAAGCGCGTACAGTTTCAAGTAAATATCAGTCAAGTTGTTGCACCACACCGTGTTGCCTTGCATGAAGTTGTTGATGTCAAAATCGAACGCGCTGACGCCTGCTTGAAAGGTGCACTCGGTGAGCATCAGGAACTTCGACCGGCGCATCAAGGCCCGCATCAGTCCCGGTCGAATCGCGTCGCGTACGCTTTTGATGGAACACAAGTCAGGATCGCCAACTTTCAATCTCCCAGTACAAACGCCGATACTGGCGTTGCCAAAGTACATGTCCGGCAAACCTTTCTTTCCGCCGCGACATGTGACTACGGTGACGTGCTCCAGCACCGAACCGGCGGGCAAAAAGTCACCTTCCAGCAGCTCAGCAAGCGTGAGCCAGACGTGCGCGGAGAGGGCTTCGTTTCGGGAAACGCCGTCGCCCGCGGCTTTTATAATTTTTTGTAAATTCTGGGAAGAAACCGGAACCATCGCGCGGTTCCCGGGCGGGAACCTTAAGAAATCGGGAACCAGCGTGCGCCCCGCAGCCACGGCTTTGGCGAGCATCAGCACCGGGTCCTTGCTCGCGAAGCCTTCGGATTGCAGCATTTGAATCATTTCGTTTTTTTCCAATTTTGGTGTCGCAGGTAACAGCGCCCGGTCGAAAACCGGGTCGCCCAGCGGGTGGTCTTTCCCCTGCGCTCGCAAACTCCACGCCACTAGAAACTCGATGAACCCCTGGCCGTCGCTCACCGCGTGCGACATGCACACCCCCAGGGCGCTGCCGCCGCCACTAAGCTGCGTTATTTTCGCCGTGAAAACAGGACTCCCGCCGAGCATGATGTCTATCCATGGTTCGTAATCAAGGAACTTCCGGGTCTTCTCCGCGTAGTCCTGTGGCAGGTTTTGGAATTTTAGTGATGACGCCACCACCCGCAACGGGCACCCGTCGTTCGTGAGCCGCACGCCTTTCTTTCGCGCGTCCGGGTTGGACAAGTCCAATCTTCCCGCCAGAAGTGGGTATTTGCTTAACACTTGTTTTAAGGATTTCTCAAGCGTTTCCACATCTAAGGTTGTTGGGTAGTAACATACCGCCTGCATCACGAAAGGCACTTCGCCGACGTCGTACCCGCTTAAGCCTAGTAACGGCGCCTCGTCAGACGCAACAACGACCCCGGCCCCCACACGCACCGTGGTGGTATACACAACCTCCTCGTTCGCGGAAGCGCCGTCCATGAACCGCCGCGCCGGGACCATCACCGCCTGCGCGATGCCCCGGGTGAACGGGATCTCGATGAGCTTCGTGAACGCGCCCGCGGCGAACACGCGGAGGGTGCCATCGCGTCCGTGCCGACCGCGGTGACGATGCGCACCGAAACGAGCACAACCACCGGGGCGTTTGGCACTCGCCCGGACCCCGAAGGACGCGCCGGGGCAGGCCACGAACGACGAGCACGCCGCCCCGAGCGCGAGCGCGGGCGACATCGCACCGGAGACCCGCAAAGCGCGCCGCGCGAAGACGAAGTGAGGAGAGAAGGACCGAGGGAAGGCCTTTGGAGGCGAAGACAACTGGATTTCCACCGGAGAGAAACCACTTCCCAATTCTTTTTTCGCCGCTATTTTTTCCACGCCGCCGACGATCCCGGCGTCACTCCTCTCCGCCCCCGGAAACGCGATGGAGGCGCCGTCGCCGGACGAGGACCTGGAGGGAACCCCCGAGGAGGGTTTCATTTTCGTGTTGGAAAAAGCCAGCCTCGAGACCGCGAAGGTTGGCAAGGGGTACCAGATCCTGAACTGCGACGACCACCCGAATTTCCTTCGCCGCCACGGGAAGGATCCGGCTGACTACCGCCCCGACATCGTGCACCAGGAGCTCCTGGCGATTCTGGATAGCCCGCTAAACAAAGCAGGTTTGGTGAAAGCGGTGTTCGTGCACACTTCGAAGAACGTGCTGTTTCGGATATCCCCGCACACCAGGATTCCGCGGACGTTCAAGAGGTTTTGCGGCTTGATGGTGCAGCTGTTACAGAAACTGTCAATCCGCGCGTCAAACGGCCCGGAGAAGCTGTTCAAGGTGGTGAAAGGCCCGGTGACTAAATACTTCCCCGCGGGTGCCCGGCGGGTGGGGTTCTCGTTCAGCGCGCCCGAAATCAAGGACATGAAAACCTACGTAAACGACCTGCCAGAAGAGGTATCAGTGGTGTTCACGATTGGCGCCATGAGCCACGGGAAAATAGAATCAACCTACACGGACGACTTCATCAGCGTTTCGCAGTACCCGCTGTCAGGAGCCTGCTGCATAGGAAGAATCACGAACTGCTTGGAAAACAAACACAACATAGTGTAGGGTTGTGTTATTTAAATGACTGTAGACTAATCAAGCAACAACCTTAAGAGATGACGTTTCAACTCAAGGCGTCTCTTACCTCATCACGTCCTTTTCCCGTTTTTTGTGATATTCTGTCCCTTCAGTTTCGTCCGTTCCGAAACACATCGTTGACTCACTCTCGGGGCCCGCCGAGACACGCCCGGTCTGTGTCTGGGCTGGCGGGAGTGCGTTTCCTGGCGGACCGTGGGCGCCGATGGGTGGCTGTAATTCCGTCCCCAAGTACGTGCCGTCTTACCCTTCAACTGCCATCCCGTGGGGGTGACATCGTCCATCCCGTGAATCCTCGCACCTTACTAATTCTCACTCTCTGCCGTCCCCATCTCGTCTCCACCCACAGGTCCCCCGATGCGCGCTCTGCGGTCAACGACCAGGCCAGGGCGTTGCAACGGGTGTTGCAACCGTCATCGTTGGTACCGGTCGGCACCGGTCCGTCCCCCGACTCAATACGCGCGCTGGCCAGCGTGTTCGGAGGCGCCAAAGGTTTCGTGTCGCACGACGTTATCGTCCAACTCGTCAGGGTCGAGGCCTCCGTGTTGACGCGGAGGCTGTACCGCTTGTTCCCGCGACACACGCTAGAGGAGTTCCTCTCCGCGCTTGCGAATGTGAAACACCTCCGCCGGCTTCGAACCCCACGAAGCGCGTTCGCAACCGCGGCAGTGTTGACGGAAAAAGAAGCGCGCCTGGAGTTCGCGTTTGAGCTGTACGACCTGGACGGCGACGGTTTCGTCACGGAGGCGGAGCTACTGGAAGTCGTGGATAAAACCATGCTTGGGAACGCGGCGAAAATAGCAAGCACGTTGCGAGTCGCGATGAAAGTAGTTGGGGATGGAAGCGATGCGAGTGAGAATGCATTCAGTAACCCGGTGGGGGTGGGTACTTCAACCGTCTCCGACCATCCGCGCTTGGACTTCCAGTTGTTCAAAAAACTCGCGGGACGAATTCCATCGGTGTTGTTCCCGGCGCAAACGCTTTACGAGCTGCTGTTTGAGTTCGGGGGGGGGGCTAAGTTTGTGCTTGATGCATTGCGGGCGCTGGAGGCTGACACGAGGTATTCCCTGTCTCGAGACGGGAGTGGCTGGGCCGGGCCGGATTCAAACGGAACCCCGAGCGTCTCGGGAAACACGTCGCCGAGAAGCGGGTCGCCGGGAAAAGGAAACGGAAACGGAAACCGCTTTGTGAAAACGGCGCGAGACGCGACGTGCGCCGTTCGCGAACGGTGCGCGATGATGAGGAAACCGGAGCTGGTAAAGTTTCTGGAAACCCTAGGCATGGACTTGGGGCTAGAGCTCATGACATTTGACGAGCTCGTGGACTTAGCAGCCGCGGGGGCGTTGAGCACGGGGCGACTCGCGGAACTGCCGCGGCAAGCAAACGGCGAGACACAAAATTCGCCCTTGTCGTCTCCGTCGCGTCGCGCGCAAGTAAGAAAGCCGCCCGGCCGACAACCGCGCCCCGCGCGCGCGCCTCTTAGCAGTACCGGTAACTTAGCGGACGACTTCAAGCAAAGGAGTGACGACATCATCCAAGGTAAGTATTGCGCGTTTCCCAAATCCAGGCACACTGTGGAGGCCCGATTAC
>TARA_B110000971_G_scaffold9409_1_pt1 | contig 17597 bp, 16 predicted proteins | sample TARA_B110000971 | Tara Oceans TARA_B110000971 (sample SAMEA4397842) | marine metagenome | biome: Polar Biome; feature: [SRF] surface water layer (ENVO:00010504); material: water (ENVO:00002006), including particulate matter (ENVO:01000060) such as... | depth 5 m | reverse complement strand
TACATTGTCTACATTGTCTACATTGTCTACATTGTCTACATTGTCTATCAAAACAAAATCATCAGATTTATCCTGTCTCATATTCGTTGAGAAAGATGTCGCTGGAACAAAATTACTTAATTCCTCTCTTAGCATTTGTTTCAGAGTTTCTTTCTGATTTAAAATACTATCTGTTTCGCCTTCTAAATGCTCTTTGAGAATATCTTTAATTGGTAAACTATTTCTAATCGTATTTTCTATGCATCGCTTGATAATTTCCTCTATTTCCTTGTTATTTTTCTGGAATTCATGACCCGGAACATTTTCATTGAAAAGATAAGGATTTTTCCATAACTCTCTCGCTGTATTAATATAACATTTATGAACAAATGTTCCCGTTTTCGGAATAGTCAGATTAATTTTCTGAAATGATTTATTCTGACCTATTGAAGTTAAAATTTTGGTATGACTTATAAATACCGCCGTGATTAAATCCTCAATATAATCGCAATTACTATTATTAATGATCCGACTACACTCAGAATCTATGATTTCACCATTCCATATCGGAACCTTTTCTAATAGTTCTCTAAAAATTAATAAGATTGCTGTCCCTTTAGATCTATATAATAATTTAGATTCATCATAGATACTTTTTACACCATCAAACATATGAGGGTATAATATATCAACTAGCTGAGATGTATACTCAACCTTCGCTTGAGCAAAAATAGGAGTATTTAATTCTTCCATATTAATGATACGATTTATTATTAAATTTAAACTTAAACTAATTTATTAAAAGATATCCTGAATGCCTCGTTATCATTATTAAAGACTTCATAATAGAAATCTTCTAACTTGGTTTCAGGTCTAATGTGGATCTATTTTATTCTGTGCGGGAGGAAACTCTAATTTGAGCAGTTTTTTCCCCCTGATTAATAATCCAACCATAATCAAAAATTTTAATGGGGGAAAAAACAACTAAACAATTTGTGTTTTCACTTATTACTTCTTTCCAATCAGCACTCATAGTCGTTGTTTCCACTAGTATTTGTTTAAATTTCACTCCCGAGGGATTATCATTTATTTTATAAGATTTATTCATATCTTGTAATAACATTATACCAGGATTTTTTTCTTCTATTCTACTTGATATTTCGCTTAATTTTTCCTTTATTCTATCAAAGCCCGCTGAGAATACAAAAAATATAAAATTATCAGGGTTTGTTATATTACTATTTATTAATTCTAAAAAATTTGTATCATTATTAGCAAGGGATATATCTCCTACGTGTGGAGGTCTGTGATATCCAAAAATTTTGTTTTCCTTCATTAATTTTTTATCTATTAATACAGCTATAATACCATTACAACTTTCTATTCCTGGAAATAATATTTTATCAATACCATGTTGGATATCTTCAATAAAACCATATTCATTAGTTGATAATACTAAATGTTTAGATCCATTAGGGTTTGTTACATGGGATCGATATCCGGGCCCATCTGATTCTATAACTGGTTCTTGTGAAGCAGCGGCAGCTTGTGTAGTCAGTCTTGGATCTGTTTTATCTGGATCTAAACCCTGTCTAAGACGATTCCCCCTTCTATTTTTAAAAGGATTCACACGACCTGACCCTCCTCTCATTTTTCGTCTAATTCTCCTTGTTTTTCTTCTTTTAGTCTTATTATTCTTTTTAGAAACTCTACGCCTAGTATTTCTTCGCTTTGTTCTTTTTGCCATTTATACTTATACTTATATTATAATTTATTAAAAGATATCCTGAATGCCTCGTTATCATTATTAAAGACTTCATAATAGAAATCTTCTAACTTGGTTTCAGGTCTAATATGTTCTTGATTATTGAAATAATTAGGAAACTTAAATACATAATCGGTTACTGAAGGGAAGACTTTTAGATCTACCGAATAATTCATTGATATAAAGTATTCATTGACTTTTTCAAAATCGGCTAATTTTAAATCATTGATATCAACTTTACCATCTTTGCCATAGAAATATTTTAAACCATCTACAAAGATCATTAGCAACTGTTCAAAGAGATGTAATCCGATATTCTTACATTTTTCAGAACCTTCTGGTAAAGGTAATTCTAATTTGATTTCACCCTTTTCCTTAGGTGAATCGGAAAAGATATATTGAATAAATTCTTCATGGCGTCCTTCTTTATATTCTGGTTCGGAGTTCATTTATTACTTAATCATCAAATATTTTTTAAATGATAAACTAAATATGATAAAAGATAAATTGGTTGGGAAAACGATTTATCTTTCTTTATTCGTCCAGTTATTAACGACAATCGTATCGTTGGATGGTCTAAACTATGATTTATCTGCCGCAGATGAAATTTTAAGACATATCCTTATCTTAGAAGCATTCGTTCAGTTTATAGAAGCATTCTTTTATATCTGGGTGATCTATGCTCTCAAAGATCTAAACTTAATGACAAGTAGGCGATACATAGATTGGTTTATTACTACACCCACTATGCTTGTATCCACAATTATCTTTATGGAATATCTAAGAAAAAAAGAAAAGAATGAAAATATATTGAATTTTTATGATTCCTTAATGATCACATGAATAATATCATTAAAATATTCTCCTATAATTTCTTAATGTTACTCTTTGGATTATTAGGAGAACTAAATATTATTGATAAGAAAATAGCTGTACCTATAGGATTTATATTCTTTTATTTATCATTTAAATTAATTTATGATGACTATGCTAAATATACTGAAGGTGGTAAACAATTATTTGGATTCTTGGTTTCGGTTTGGTCATTGTATGGCGTAGCAGCGATGATGCCTTTAGTAATGAAAAATACATCCTATAATTTATTAGATATCGTTTCTAAGAATTTCTATGGCTTATTCATTTACTACTATATTACAAAAGTCGGTAATCGCAAGGGATATTTATTAAAATTATAAAAAAGGAATGATAGATTGATTCGGTTTTATATAAATCATATCTTCTTTTAAATCTAATCTATTTATTGTATTCAATGTAGTTATTAAATATTCTTTATCAATAACTTCATTAATATTTTCACTTAGCCATAGATAAACTGGTGCGACAGGTGATTGTAAAGTGAAAACAAGATCTAATAATCTAAGTATTTTTTTATCATTTACTAAAATAAGACTTTTTTGCAAATAATGATAAGGTTGTTTTCTCAACTCTTTTATGAACATGGCCATTTTAATAGCATATTTAATATTTATATTTTTCATAGTACGTGTATCAAAGATAAATGAAAAATCTCTACCATTGTGATAGAGAAGTAGCCATTCATTTAAAAACTGATCAAAATAATTTTCAGATTCAATAGATTCTGAAAAGTTTACAAAGACAATGGGAAAATGATCATGATTATATTCGGCAAACATATTATTAGTATGATAGATAAATTAAATAGGTGGTCTATATATATCAAATATAATTAGTTCAGAGCGAGAGCGAGAGCGACCACGGCCCCCGCAGCCAATCCTACAAGGGCACCGCCTTCGGCAGCGGTAAGCGCGTCTTCTTCTATATCGGAACCTGCCGCTGCTGGTGTTACTACTGCTCCTGCTGCTCCTGCTGCTGCTGCTGCTACTGGATTTACTACTGGGTTAACCGTACCCTCCATTCCTCTTATATCCGAACTCAAATCATTTTTTAAATTATTAATACTTTTAAGCAACTCTCGGAGAGTATTATATACATTATTGAGATATATTAATTTATCATCATCCGTCATATTTAAATCACGCACGGCCGCGCCTGCCACCGCTGTGGCGACAGTAGCTCTCTGCATTAATCCGATTATCGTGCCTGGCGCCGCGTCCACAGGTAAGTGTGTTGCATTATCATATTGGCCGTCCGTATTATATAATCCTTTTAATAAATTTCCTTTTGCCACTTCTAAACCACCTAATCTATTTTTATAAGTATCATTTGATAGTAGACCAGACCTAACTGCAACAACACCAGTTAAATTTAATCTTTCTAAATATACTATGATTTGATAAACAGATATAATCATATTTATATCAGTTGTCGCCGATATGTTCGTCTTATGCGCATTGATAGCAGTTATAGCAGTTTCAACGTCCGCCTCTAAACCAACATAATTCCCACCAACAGGAGTTTCAGGGAGACCTGCCACTTTTCTGGAAGAATCATTGTTACGCTTGAATAATCCTATAAGGTCAATAAGTCGGTCAGTCATGGTGAGCGAGGTATTTATTATGTTAATTTTATGGATACCAATACTACCCGGGCTAAAGGTTGCTAAACCTGTTCCCGCTGTCCAAGCAAGAAATTCTTCACTTGTTAAAGCACCATCGCCATTCGTATCCAGTCCTTGAAGAGCACTTCTCATTTCTTCAGTCATTTCAGATAATATAAAATCTAAGGTAGTATTAGTAGTAGTATTACTAGCACTAATAGTAACTCCCATCTCACCTATTGTTTCATTCATGTCATCTAATTTACTCATTATTCCTCTGACATCTGCACCACCCATATCACCTGAACCTTCAGAACCTTCAGAACCTTCAAATTGAGCATAAGAGGGTTCTTCTGTATCTTCTACAGGAGAAGGTAATCTTCTCTTGATTTCTTCATAGGTATTACAATTATCACAAGCGACTTTACAGGCATCAAATGCTAGTCTACCATCTGAACCGATATCTTCACAATTACTACCTACTAATGAATAATCACGACATGTTTTATCATCTTTTCGCCATTCAGAATCATCACTACAAATACCAACTCCCGTAAAACCTGAATCTATATCTGTATCATACGTTAATACTGAAAAAGTAGTTTCTTGGGGATCTAAATTAGCATTATCTGGATGAATAATTATCTGATTACCAAATGATTCTACCAGAGAACTACCCAAAATACCAGAATTAACATAAGATTGAATACAACCTTTACATAAATAAAGAACGATTACTAATAGCAAACAAAAGAATAAAAAGTGTAATTTTTTATTCATAAAATACTATTTTATCATTAGATAATAAAAATTAAAAAATATATATTTAATAAGTTAATCTGTTTATAAGTTAATCTGTTTATAAGTTAATCTGTTAATAAGTTAATAAGTTAATAAGTTAATAAGTTAATAAGCAAAGGAAGCTAAGGATTGAGTATAAGGATTATGTTTAAATGGGTCTAGCATGCTCGGATCTAACCGATCTGCTAAGGTAACATTATCAAGAGTATCTTTTTCCTGTGTATATTCTCTAACATCATCTTGTTCGGCGGGGATTTCCTGATAAACTTTATCTAGGTTATTAATTCTCGGATTAAAGTAATCACTCTCAATTTTCTTGATATCAACATTGAGAGTATCCATACCACTCATTAATTTAGTATTCTCTGTAGTTGGTGCTCTGCCTTGGGAAATAATTTCTTTATTCGGATTCAGATCTGCTCTGTAATATTGGTCATTCGCCATAGAACCAGTTAGATAAGAACCCGCATTACCATTATATTCAAAGTTTGTAGTTTGTTTCTTTGTAGTTTTAGCGACATCTTGTAATCTTTCTTTAGGAACTTGAGTAATACTTGATCCCACGAATCCGTTTCTAGAATCGTCTAAAGTAGTTTCCTTGATAGTGGGTTTTACGTTATCATATAATCTTTCGGTTTCTCCCGTAAATACTGATTTAATATTGCCTTCATATGTTCTTTCTTCTGTGACTTCTCTCTCATTCGGATAGGCAAAGAAACTATCTTTATTATGACTATCATCTATCGCCATACTTTCTAAATTCGCATTACGATTCGTATCTATATTTAATTGTTGATTAGTAGATCTCTTTACTTTAGGTCTACTTTCGCTCGGATTAAAATTCACCGCTCCGGCGGGTCCTAATTTACCTTCATTATAAACTGCTCGGTTAGTAGGTTTCACAATGTTTTCGGGTTGTATCATGGGGGCACCGATCGCACCCGTAGTAACTAGCCATCTATCGGCGGTATTAATATAATCTGCGTCAGGTCTATGCTGAAAGACTTCACCTTCTTCACCTCTATGATCAATACCTTTACCACCTAAAACTTTACCAGCAAAACTCTGTTTCTGATTGGTTAACGTTCTTAAGGCATCTACTGAGTTCTTCTGGGCATAAGCTAATCCGATATCACGATTAATATCGCTTTTCTGATCAATATGAACAACTCTCTCCTGTTCAAAGGGTAATTCATTTCTTCGTTCCATTCCACCAACATATCTAGATTGATCCGCTCTCGCATCCGAGAATTGATTACCGAATACATTACCATAATCCCTTTCTAGTTCAAAAAATTGACCTGTTTCTCTTCTTGGTGGTCGTAGAGCATGTTCACCACCAAAATGTCTAGTCATCTGAGGATTATCATCCAGATTGACATTGGGGGGCGAACCACTAAAAAAAGGCTCAATCTTAATACCCTGATCATTCACTAAAAAATCATCATTAGATAAAGCGTTACCGGAGATACTCTGAATATTAGTATCATGAGTAAATGTATCTTTTAAAGTATTACGACCACCACTCATATTCAAACTATCAATCATTTTTGAATCACCCTTCATCGCTTCCCTATGATTTTGATTCACTAGATCAATTTCATATTTTTTAGCATCCATATAGGGAGACTGATCATAGATACTATTCCCTGAGGCCATATTTAAGGGAGGTTGAACTTCTGAATAAGTTTTATGTGTTTCATCTTTGTCCTTATTCATTAAATAACCAACTCCCATTAATCCAAGTAATACAACCGATTCCATTATTTAAATATACCTTACAAAATATATTTATTCTTTTAATTTAAAGTTGAAATAGAGTTGAAATAGAGTTAAAGAGATTCAACTAATTTTTTTAACTCTATCGGTATATCGTCACTCCTAAAATAAGTTATCATCTTTTCATCAAAATATCCTACTAACTTAAAGTGACAATCATTTTCTAAGAGTAAGAAGATATTATCATAATCGCGTTTATATTCACACATCGTGTGATATACATTGTATTCATTTTGATATTCATTCGTATTTAAAATATAAATATTTACTTTTAAGATTTCACTTAATACCTGTAATAGCATGAAATCCCCCCAATAACTATGTCCCGATGTATTTAATGTATTTTTAAAATCTTCTAAGGTATCTATCTCATAGGGATCCCATTTCTCGCTGAAATCGTCGGCATCTTTCATAATACGATACGTAGTAATCATAAGATTAAATTGCTCTTGGGTAATATTATCGGATATTAATTTACGAATATCATCTGAAATATAATAATTATCAGTATTGATATCGCGTTCATTTAATGAGTTGGCAATACAGTGAAAGAAGCAGTCCCCATCGGATTCACAATCAAGCATACCAAATCTTGAGTTCTTTTCTTTAGTGACGCTTAATTGATTGAGTTTCATGATCCATGGTTTGTGTATTTTTTCCCAACCATATTCATTTAGAATATGATGCCAATTATATTTCTTAACCGGTAGAAATATATCATCTTTCTTATATTCCATTTTATCATTGTATAATCTTATGTTGTCGGTTAAATAATATTCTTCCATAGTTTTATATTTAATTTATTTAATTAATTACTCAAATTTTTAAATATTTGAGACATTATAAATATGTTAAAAAAAATAATGAATGCTTGCGGTTGTGTTAATATTAAAGTAATAGTCTTATTATTCTTTGTTTTAGCAATACTTTATTCTATGTATGGTAATCAGATCAATAGTATGATTAAAGGTGAAGATTGTAATTGTAATTAATAAATAAATAATATGTTCAATAGATATATAAGATGCCAGCATTCAAATTAGAAATGGATGATAGAGAACTAAAAAGCGCGTATGTGTTGATGGCTCACGACACGAGTCACGACTTCTTTCAACCTAAGGAAACATTCCGGAAAGTAATGTATGGTCGCGGGAGGTTAGAGGGTGGCGCTGACTATGATATGGATGAAGATCTATCACTAGAAGACCCATCGCCACCGGGCATGATACCAGAAAACGATGATATGGATGAAGATCTATCGCCATCGGCAACAGGCGCGATACCAGAAGAAGATACGGATGAAGTTATACACGAATATATTGGAGATGAGGGAGAGATAGATGATGAAGTTAAATGGTGGTCTATTGATGATGATATGGTTCCTGAGAGCGAAGGAGATCTTGGCAAAGCATTTGAAAATATAGAAAATTCAATAGACGAAATAAAAAAATTCAATAATCATATAGATGAATTATCAGATATCTATGATTATATTCTAATATCAAAGATGAAAAATGAGGCAGAAGAAGCCCTAAAAGTAGATTCACAAGAGCCGGAGCAGCTGGATTTGGTCGTGGAGGGGACATCCTCCGAGGAGGCAAAGGCTGATATGGAGCCAGTGACACCAGCGGGTCAGACAGGAGATAAATGGAGAGGAGCTATGAGAAGTAGTAGAAGTAGAAAACCCGGGCTGGACGTACAAGATAAATGGGCGAAACTTAAGGAAGATTATAAACCTATTATGGAACGTATCGTATCTTGGGATAATATTGTCTTCAAATTAACTCTGGAGGAACCTCCAGCTGAGGTTGGAACTTTGAATTTAGGTGAAATTGCTGATATTAGAGCAGAAAATGGACCACGCGCCGCCAAATATAATAAAAATAGACTCTATACATTCTTTGAGTGGTATAATGTTAAAAAAAAAAAGAGCAACACCTGTCCCCTCCTAGATACAATCCAAGCGGAAGACGTCGGAGCAGATGCGGCTGGCTGGGAAACGCGTGTTCGGTTATTTAGTGTACTTTTATCTAAAAAGATAGAGAAAGATTGTCCTGAGGGCTTTACAGCAAACAAATTAGATATTCTTCTAAAATGGATCAATGGATTCATTAAATACGCCAACGGCGGTGAAAATGGTAAAATGGATGTTATTGATTTTTTAAAGAAGAAGTGGCGCCAGGTGAAAGGTGTCGCGGAAACTCTGATACGGAAACTTAATGGAAAACCTCTTTTAACGTTAAGAGACACACAAAATATAGTAAAACTAAGAGATAAAATAATGAAATGGTGGATTATTTTTATTTATGGCGAGGAGGCAGCGGCCAACATGCCAGGCAGCCGGGGGGCGATACCAGGATGGGTTATTTCGTGGATAAATCTTGTTGATCAACCTGGAGGAAATATAACTGATGATAAAATGAGAGAGGAATATTTAAAAAATGAATTTAAATGGCCAAGACCCCGACAGACAGTAGGATTTTATCACTTTCCCGATCCTCCAACGGCTCCGGCTGGTGCCGCTCCGGCATTGTCCAAACTCATTGAAGTAAGAAAGAGCAATTATGGAGAACTCCAAGAGGTCGCTCGTAAAGCATATGTTGATCAAGCCGTCGGGAACAATGTTGCTCTCACGTCTCATTTTCATAAAACCGCGACGAAGAGACCAGAAGATGTTCGGGACTGGTTATTTGAAACTTCTAGGAGTTATAATTGCAATGCGGTCAATGTAGCTGATCCCGGATCTATATGTCCTAAAGTGGATGGTGGTGGGAGGGATTTTGAAATTGAATTGCATAAAAGTCCCGTGCCTGCGGGCAGTGAAGCAATGTTTTCAGGTAAGATCGCTGTTGGGCGCAGCTCTGACTTAAGCGACTCCGTTTTTAGTTATAAAATCCGATCTCCACAAGAAGATAACGATGTGAAATTAGAGGTGAGAAACCATCACTTTGGTAACGATGGACCATTATCTAAGCCAAATATTTTAGAAAAGGTATTTCAAAAAATAAAATCTATGGTTGAAGGAGATAATTACAGTGCTATACTTGATAATTGGCTAGGTGGTGATGAAGTCCCACGAAATATTAAAGAAATTATTGAGATATTCTGTCTGAAAATGTGGGGAGATCATGCCCAAGAGTTATTTTCAGTCCAACAATCTTACGAAAAAGAAAACAGTGTATTTGTCGGAAACGATTGGATATCAACTCTCCGATATTTTCATTATCAAAAGTATGCTCAATCTACGCCACCAAAACCAAAGAAGAAGTGGTGGGGTGGGTTTATGGGACCAAGTGCTCTTTTAATGGTTTCAGGAATCACCGCGAGCGAAGACGATGACGAAGAGCCGACCAGGAAGAAACCAAAAAGAGAAAAAACTAAGAAAAAAAAGAAAACTAAGAAGAAGACTAAGAAGAAGTCTAAGAAGAAGTCTAAGAAGAAGACTAAGAAGAAGTCTAAGAAGAAAAGACGTTAATTGCTTTTCCATTTCTGACCACAATGATTGCAGATATAAATATATTTCATATTCTCCATATCATATTTAATATATGTGATATCACATTCTTTAGATTCAGTAATTGAACTACATTCTTGGTTCACGCATTTAATATTCTGATTTTGTTTGATTTTGGGTAAGGTAATATCATGAGTAATATAGGGATTACTATTGATATACTCCGAATTATCATACTTTTTAAATTGAATTGAATAAATACAATTATTCTTTTTCAAATAGGGTTCACTTGATAAACATGCTTTACAATGATGAACTAATTTTTTATCCTCATCTATATAAAGGAAAGTCATATTTTGACACTGCTTACAGAAGTGAGTTTCAGAATCATCCATCTTTATATATATATAATATGAAATATTCTTTAATTTTAAATCAAATTTATAAATTATCTAATCTTTCACTTAATCCTGCTTTTAATGCTGGATAATCAATGATCATCGTAATATTATAGATATTTGATGATATATTTATTCTTTTAGGATGTTTTTTACATAAATCATTTAATTTTTTTAAAATATTCGTTTGATTAACTTGTAAATGGTTTATTATGATTGGTGAAAATGATTCAAATAAAGGATGAATTTTAAAAGCATTTTTATAAATTAAATGATTATATGTATCATATTCAACGATAGTATTATATAAATCATTCCTTGAGCCGACTTCATTTTCAAAACCCGGTTCATTATGTAACGGATCATTACATAATAAGGATTGAATTGATAATAATATACTACCAATATGCATCACGGTTGTCCATTTAGGACCGGACCATGTATTAATCGCCGATAAACATACTTTACCAACAAAATTATCGTGAGATCTCCCTACGTATAAATTTGGATGAATTCTGTAACGACTACTTGATAAATATCCTATTTTAGGAGGACTAAATGGATAATTCGGGGGAAACTCTATTATAAAATAGAGGAGGCCATTTTCATAAGGTGTATCTTCGGGTCCTATAATAATAGCCGTCGCCTTTAACATATTTTCTTCATTGAACTCAACATGAATACCCAGTTCATCTAATTTCATTTTATGGATTTCTTTTAAATCTTTATTTAAGATGCGTTTGATAGCGTCTTTTGACATATTTATTTTAAATAATATTCTTCTCTATAAATAATTTATACTTCACTTTAGGATTCATTTATTTTTTTAGATTTTTAATAAATTTGATTTTTTGAAAGTCTAATTAATAATAGACAACGATCAAGCGATAATTAAAATAATTAAAATAAATTTGATATTTTAAGAATCCGTTTAACTAATTAAAGAAAAAAATCTATAGAAAACATTATTGATGGCTCTACAAAAATTTCTACAAAAGTATGTTTTGGATAACAAGACTAAACTTAAACCGAGTCATACATCTATGAAGGGTGGGAAATGGTATATTCCAAATGATAAATTAGGTGAATTCTATGATATAATTCACTCTGAAACAAGTATTACTATTCCAATTGTTGAGAAGATGAATAATATCTTTCCCTTTGTATTGGATATTGATCTTAAATATAAGTGTGTTTTAGAAGAACGTTCTTATACCGATGATTCATTAGAAACTCTCTTGGAACATGTATGGGAAGAAATGAAAGAATGTATTCAGTTAGACGACGTTAAATCATTTGGTACTGTTTTAATCTTAGAAAAAGAGAAACCTTATCCCTGTTCAAAGGGAGAATTTAAATCAAAGGATGGTATTCATATTATTTTCCCTGATATTTTAATTGATAAATTAGCCTATAAAAAGATTATTTCAACGATTGTAAAAAAAGATCAGATTAAATCAATCTTTGATGAAAGTAGTGAAATTGAACCCGATAATAAAACCGAACAGATTTTAGATAGTAGTTTCTCATCTTGGCAATTATATAAATGTGGTAAAAGCGGTGAATCTCCTTACCTAGTCACTAAAGTATATCAAATATCGGATGATGGTTTTCCAGATGAATCCGAGATTGATGATTTTTATCAAAATCCTCGTAATATCTTAAACTTGGCGTCAATGTGCTATCGTGATAAAATCAATATTAAATATACTCAAAAATTTGATAATACATTTAAAAAGATATCTAGCAGTAAGAGTAGCAGTAACATGGGTTTAGAATCCGATGATATATACGGTAAAGCGTATTACGTGGATACTAATAATATAATTAATCCTTTCAAGATTGTAGAGGAGGAACAACTAAAATTAGTCAAAGCACTTGTGAAGTGTTTATCCAAGGGAAGAGCAGAAGATTATGGTAAATGGTTTGATACGGCATTATGTCTTCATAATATCAATCGTAATTTACTGAATGAATGGAAAGAATTTAGTAGGCAAGCATCTTCTTATGATCCTCATGTTTGTGATAGCAAATGGGAAGGTATTAGTACAGAACATAGTGGTCAGAGATTAGGTATCGGTTCACTAATGTTTTGGGCGAAGAATGATAATGAGAAGATGTTTCTAAAGGCAAAGGGAGCGAGCCTAAAAATATTCGTTCATGAATCGGTTCGGAATGGTGCTGATGCAGATTATCTTGTTGCGAAAGTTATTTATGAATATTACAAAGATGAATTTATTTCTGTAAATGTAAAGGATGAATGGTATCATTTTAGTGGTCATCGCTGGGAAAGAACATTAGAAGGAACGATTCTTAAAACTCGTGTTCACAATGATATCTATAATTTATACAATGAATATGAAAATGATCCTACGGATGGTTATCGTAAAAAGATGATGGATGCCGTTGATGCTACGGATGATTCCGATGAAAAACAGGATCTTAGGGATGGAAAGACAAAAGAAGGTCGGTGGCTCAAGAACATTCTAAATATCAAGATGAAACTTCTTCAAGGAAATTATGTCAATGGTGTTATGAAAAATCTTAGAGATATGTTCTATGAAAAAGAAATTATGCAGAAGTTTGATACAGATACAGGTCTTCTAGGTTTTGAGAATGGTATCTATGATCTAGTGAATAATGTATTCAGGGAGGGCCGACCCGAGGATTATGTTACGATGTCTACCAAGGTATCATTACCTATCAAAGAATGTGATATGCCTATTAAACTGGATGAGATGTTAAAATCGTTTGAGAATCCCGATGTAAGTACTTTCAAGGATATGGAATATTATGATAGATTTCACGCTGATCTAGATGATTTCTTAACGAAGATCGCTCCAAATAAAAATGTTAAAAAATATCTATTAAAGTTCTTAGCAAAATGTTTATCGGGTGATAATCGGGATGAAGGATTTTATATCTGGACTGGAACTGGTGGTAATGGCAAATCTAAACTGATTGACTTAATGTCAATGTGTATGGGTGATTATGCTTGTAATCTTCCGATCGCTCTCTTAACTCAGAAGCGCAAGGCCTCGGGAGCGGCAAGTCCAGAGATGGCTCTGACTCTAGGTAAGCGTCTCTGTGTCATGCAAGAACCTGATGTCAACGAAACGATGAATATCGGTCAAATGAAAGAATTAACGGGGAATGATAAAATTCAGGCGCGAGCATTATTTAAGGAACCCTTCTTCTTTACTCCTCAGTTCAAACTGGTCTGTATGTGTAATGATTTACCTAATATCCCATCTAATGATGATGGTACATGGCGTCGTCTAGAGGTTGCTGACTTTGTATCGCGTTTTGTGGATTATCCACGAGATGTAAATCCTCAATTAAATCGGTACATTAAAGATAAGAGTATCAAAACTAAGATTCCGATGTGGGTTGTACCATTCTATTCTATGCTCCTCCCGAATTGGCGTGATTATGATGAAAATAGTATTGAAATCCCCGATGAAATCAAGGCAAAGACAAGCGAATATCGTGGTGATAATGATATTATTGGTCAATGGATTTCTCAGGAGTGTGAACCGATTGACAATATTTCGGCAGCCGATGGTGTTACTAAAATGGCTCCCACTGAGTTTAGAACTCTCTATGCAGGATTCTCAGAATGGTGTGTAGAAGTTCTTGGTCGGGATCGTAATAATATTCCTGATATGTCTGGAGCAAAGACAGCACTTAAGAAATGGCAAGAGAAGTCTGAATGGGGTCTCAATTACGGGAAGCGAAAGGATCAGGCCGGTCCTAATGGATATGAAGCAAATATGTTATTTAATCTTCTGATTAGTAAATAATTTATCTTTATCTTTATCTTTATTAAATTTTTTTTTATTACTCATTATAAATATATGATGAATCATTATTCAATAGAGTTATCACGAGCCCTAAGAATATTAACCTATCGCTATCCTGTTTATTTATTAATATTAATCGTAGGATTTTTATTACAACGGAGGGTATTAGTAGATATCCCTCTGGCAAATGATGAAGGTAGAATACCTTTAAAATTTACAGATATCAATATTACAGTGAATGCATTATTTCATAGTTTTGTATTAGTCTTTGTAATCTACTTGATAGAAATTTTTTATAAAGAATGTTTATAATGACTAAAAGAAAAACGATTAAGAAAAGTGGTATAAAAAAAGTAATCATTAAAAAATCCACAAATTCTAAAAAGAAATATATGGCTGTCTTCTATGAAGGTGATAAAAAAATTAAAACAACTCATTTCGGATGTGCCGGAATGAGTGATTTTACAAAACATAAAGACGAAGCAAGGAAACAAAGATATATGAATCGCCATAAGACAAGAGAGAATTGGCGAGATCCCATGTCAGCAGGTTCTCTGAGTAGATATATTTTATGGAACAAACCTACATTAAGAGCATCTATTCAAGATTTTAAAAAGAGATTTAATTATTCATAAATTTGGCGTTTCTTTTTAGATTTCTTTTTAGATTTCTTTTTCTTTTTAGATTTATTCTTTCTTTTGGGTCTCCTATGTTTTAACCTTGCTTGGGAACGTACACGATGATCCCGGCGTGTGATTGATAAACTCTGTCTCTTTGCCTTTTTTTTCTCTTTAGCATTATGATATCCCAAGGGACTAACCGAAAGGCGACTATCATACAGCTCAGGGGGACCCGATGTCCGAAATTTTTCTAGTTCATCAGGAGTCATGCTATTAAGATATTTTATGATTCCTACCCTTGGTCTGATGTTGAGTGCGTCGGTGAGACCATATAAATATCCTCCTTCTGGGTCACCTGGGATTCCAAAATCAGAGTGAGTATCGGCTAATATTTTAGATACCTCTTCTCTATCATATGGAACCATCTTATCAGAACCATATATTTTAGGCCGACCTTGATAACTCCTAGGTTTAGTTCTATCTTGGACTACCTTCAGTGCTCGCTGCGGATCAAATTCAGGTTCAGGTTCAAATTCAGGTTTGGTTCCAGGTCTTCTTCTAGCCGACATTTAATATATTAAAATATTAAAATTATTCATAAATTTAGATAATCTATAGTTTCATTATAACCTTTTTCTATCATAGCTTTTCTTTCATCAATATCTAAAGAGAAATTCAGACCACCATTGATATGATAAGTATATATTTTAGGATCATCTGGATCTATATTATTATCTTTATCATTCATTAAATTCATAGTATATCCTAAAATAGGTAAAATCTTTATTAATTCCAAATTATCGGGATTGGTGGTACCTCCTCTAATATTTAGACCGAGATAATTTTTGGATTCACATATTTCCTTAGGTAAATGTCCCTTTAATCCACCATCTACATAAAGATGATCATTATATTTCACAGGGTGGAACATGTAAGGTATCGCGGTAGTCATCATTGCTAATTTAGACAGAGAAATATGAGGATGATTTAAATAATTAAAATATTCTGTTTTACCTAAATCTACGTTGTAGACTTTGACGGTTAATTTTATTTTAGAGCGATCATATAATTCTTTTAAAGTCAGATCATTTTGATTACATTTATGACGAATAAATGAAGATACGCTATCCCCGATTGGTTGATTACTAAACAAGCCAAACTTGACTAATAAGTCATCTATTTCCAAATTATCTATATTTACTAATTTATTTAGATCGTATTCTAAAACTATTTTCTCAATCTGTAAAATATTATAATCAAGGAGATACAAAATAGAGAATATTATACCTACGGATGTTGATATCAGTTCTTTCATTTCAGATTTATCAATGATCTCATAATCGGTTAAAGCCTTGAAGATACCAACGTACGCGATACCCGAAGGCCCTCCACCCGAAAGGATTAAAGTATCTACCTTATGATTATCCATTATTAATCTATTAACTAAATATTTCTTTATATTAAAAATATATAATATATATAATATGCCCACGCTTCGCGAGATATTGGGGTTGAAGCCAGGAGCTAACGATCCCGAAGAAATTAAGAAGGCGTATAGGCGTCAGGCACTGAAATGGCATCCGGACAAAGTACCGCAGGGCGACGTCGCGGCGCTGGAGGCGGCGACGGCACAATTCCAGAAGATCAAGGAAGCCTATGAAGCGCTTAAGATGAACCCGAACGCTGGGCTAGACGATGGGGCGGCGGCGGCGGCGGCGGCGGCGGCGGCGGCGTTTCAGGCGGCGAAGGAGGAATATAGAATCCGCTTGTTTGTGAAGATAGGCGAAGGAGATAATAAGTGGTTTGCTGATACCACGATCATCTCTCATCCCCGCCTACCAGCCCGGTTAGGTTCTCAGAGTACCGGTTTGGTAGGAAAGCTACCATATAGTGAAGATGTTTTGAAATATTGTGAGATTATTTTTAATGAAAGTGATCCCATGCGTATCACCTCAACCCTCTTATTAAAAAATATTTCAGAATTTGGATTGAAAGTAGGTGAAGAAAACATTGTGACCCTGAAATCCCCCCCATTAGCCAAGATCAAGCGCTTGTTTACATATGTGGGAGAGTTGTGGGAAAAAGACCCAAAGTACAAAGATATCGTGATAATTCTGGATCATTTTAAGACGGTTGAGAACTCAGGAACTCAAGCGGAAGCGGAAGCGGAGGCTCGGCGAGCGATCACGAAGAGCAAGGGCAGAAATCACGAAGGGGTATTATTAGTTAAAATCCAGGATTATGAGAAGGAAAGCGAATACGCACCCTATTTATTATGTCATGATATAGGGTTGAAAGAGAGAGAGGAAATATTCAATGATGATGCAGCGCCAGAACCAGAACCAGAACCAGAACCAGAACCAGCGGCAGCCGAAGCACAGCGCAGGCTGCAGACTCTCATGGCAGATCTCCAGGAAACTCAGCAGGGGCAAGGCCCCGGAATGAAGCTCGCGGTGAAGAGGGGCAGGGCTGCGGCTAGGGAGGACATGAAAAAGTGGGCTGCGGCCGACAAGGCGGCA
>TARA_B110000971_G_scaffold51677_1_pt1 | contig 17842 bp, 11 predicted proteins | sample TARA_B110000971 | Tara Oceans TARA_B110000971 (sample SAMEA4397842) | marine metagenome | biome: Polar Biome; feature: [SRF] surface water layer (ENVO:00010504); material: water (ENVO:00002006), including particulate matter (ENVO:01000060) such as... | depth 5 m | reverse complement strand
TGTCAAATTGTCGTTTCAGTTGATACAGAAATAAGAAATATATCAACTGGAAGTGTCATAAATTCAGCTCTAAGAGGTTTAGGATTACTCACTTTTGATTGATAAATCAAAACGCAACACCCTCACAGTACCCGCGCTCTTTCCGCACAGTTATATTTTTATCATAACGAGCTTTCAGCGGTACATTAGCAGTCGAAACCCCTATTTGAAAAGTTGGGTTAACCTAACTAAGCATATAGTATATTATTATCCAACAAGTCAGATCACTTTGAAGACTTTGTATCTATTGTTGAGCTAACCGAAATTGTTGCCCTGATATCCGTCAAGTCATTGGCTATAAAAACCACGGCCAAGTTTCGATTGACTTCAAAACGATACGATTATTCAGCACGATTGACCCTGACTAAGGAGTTTAAAATCAAATGGCTGACTTAGAAAATAAAACGAGGCTTGATCGCTGGCTGTGGGCTGCACGCTTTTACAAAACACGGGCACTGGCTAGCGCCGCAATTAGCGGTGGCAAAGTTCATTTAATGGGGCAACGAGTGAAGTCGTCGAGGTCAGTTAAAGTGGGCGACTGTTTTGAAATCATTCGGGGGGTTGAACGCTTTGAAGTGATCGTGCAGCAATTGGGTGATAAGCGTGGTTCGGCACAAATAGCCCAGCTTCTATACCTTGAAACAGAGGCCAGTAAAGTCCTGCGTGAACATCAGCTACAACAAAGAAAACTAGCCGCTTTGGCAAGGCCTCAAAGTGACCATAAACCCAATAAGCAGGAACGAAGAAAAATAAGGTCGTTTACGGGAAAAGAATAAATATAAGCTGTTGAATGTTGTCAGTATCAACAGGCAACGGTAACTGGATAGTCCACTAACATGAGCGTCTGGCTATGGTAATCTACGAATGATGATGACTGAAAAAAATACGGCTCGATTCGCTGCTGCTGTCTATTCTCCTGATACCGTTGATAGGATGGCATTATTTAAATTTGCAGAAAAGCAAAAAGCTCTAAAAACGCGTATAGGCGGTATTTTACAGACCGCCATTTTTGATGCAGAGGGTAATATTGCTGGCCTTGATGCCATCGATATAGCCACCAACGAACGTTTACCGATCTCTCGTCCAAGAAGTAATGGCACTATTTGTGGTCTTGATACCTCCGTATTGGCCAGCACCTCGAGCATAATTCGAGACGTGATCGATAATCAACTCGATCTAGTCGTAATCGAAAAATTTGGAGCTTTGGAGCAGAGCGGAAAAGGCTTGGTCGATGATATTTTAAATGCCATCGCTGAAGATATCCCACTCATTATTTCAATGTCACAAAATGCGCTACCGGTCTGGCGAGACCTCAGCGGTGGGCTTGGTGATGTATTGGCCTTTGAAGAAATAGCCTTCGAACAATGGTGGAAAAATATTCAAGGCTGAATGAACCAAATTGAATCAATCAGCCTCAATCAGAAGGTTAAGAACGGTCCAATGCGCAACAATGGTGAACCCATCCAGCCCTATGACTTAACCGTCTAAGCCAAGCGCTTCGCTTCTCGATTCTTCTAAAAATCCCAAAATTGTACCCAAATTATGAGCTAATGGTGATGTTTTGCCTTTGCTCAGACCACAGTGCCTTCCAACGAGTCTAAAACTTCAGGGTGATGTACTAACTCGCTTCACGCCGGGCTAACTCAATTCATTTCAACATCATCACAAATACTCTTGAACCGTAATCACGCATAACGAATCATCCACCCACTCTGCATGCAACAAACATAGTATTGATCTCATTTCTCCAGTATTGGATACCGATTAAATTCACGTATCTCAGTGAGTAATATGTCATCATTTTTTATACAGCAATCATCTCTATGAGTGCCGCAATAGTGTTTAAGTTTAAGGTGCCAGGGTCGATAACAGCACAAAATGATTGATCCGATGGAGAACGACTTTGAAAAAACCAATTAGCATTAGTTTGATTATCAATTTAAGCATAGGTTTGATGATAGTTTTACTATTGATTACAGCATTTATTGGGTTATTTGGAACGAGCCGAATGGCTGACAGCCTTGATTTTTTGCGCACTGAATCAAACGATATTCGACTGGGTATTAATCAGTCAGTCAGCGCACTCGGTGAAATCGATAGTCAAATTCAAGCATTGGGTAAATCTGAAGCACTGTTTTCAAAGTTACGCGCACTCGAAGATGAATTAAAATCAGTTTCAAGCGCGAGTCAAGACATTGACTTAGGTCTAAAAAAAGTCAATGAAACCAATAGTCAACAAAGTGATAGCCTCAGTTTGTTAGGTGAGACAACCCGTATGCTTGCCAGCCAACTAAAACTGCTGACTACCCACATGCAGAAATTACAGTACGATGCCAAGGAGGCGCAATATTACACTTTGCACTCCTACACTTCTTACTTTGAATTCATTAATGGTTCAGATGACGCGCTGAAAACTGCCAAAGAAGATACTCAGACCTTGTTTAGTAAAATTGGGTTAATTACCCATTCGCTTGCAAAAGTAAACGCACCAAATGAGACAAGAAGGTTGGCCGTAGATATTAAAAAATCGATACGTGATTATAGACAGTTATTTGGAAAACTATCCATGTTGGAAGGTACACAAGTGCCTTACGAGTTAAATAAGCAAGTTGTGACAGCGGGACGTGCATTACTTCAAATGTCTAACGAGCTACAAGACGCTATCGGTGTGTTGGCTAGTAATATTTCGGAGCAAGCAAATAGCACGGCTCATAGCGCTGAAAAGTCGGTTGCTAAAAGCCGTGCTGTTAGCATTGAAGCCAAAGAGGTACTCGATCATTCACTCGGAATGGTCAACCGCTCAAACCAAAAAATGACGAGGTTTACTGAACAATTATCGACTGTCCTTTCGGAATTAGGCGTCTCACTTAGTACGATTCCAAATGTGTCTAAAAGCGTTAGCCAGTCAGTAGAAAAGATGCAGTCTTTTGTTTCCACCGAGGACATTAGCCGTCTTGAAGAGGCTGAGACGCGGGCTAGAAATGCTGAGCAAGAAGCCAAGTATGTACCCCTAATTTTATTGGGTGTTTCTATTTTGGCTGTCTTACTCAGTGCTGTAGCAGCTTTGTTTGTCTATCGAAGACTGGTTAAACCCCTCGAGCGTTTCGTGCGAGGTGTGCAAAGAGTGGCCAGTAATGACTTGACTAAAACAGTCAACGACGAGGGGTCTTTGGGTGAGCTTCAGGAAGTGATCCATGGGTTAAATAGTTTAATTGAAACTTTGCGAGACAACGTTAACGATATGTCAAAAGCGGGACAGAATATCTCAGCTAACGCCACGTTTTTCAATGATACTTCTCAGCAGTCCTGTCAGGCACTAGAAGCCCAAAAAACTGAAACTGAAACAATGGTATTGGCAACAGAAGCTCTAGCCAGTGCCACAAGAGAAATGGCTAATAGCGCAGACTCTGCCGCACAAGCTGCTCAGGCAGCAAGCTTAGCCGTCGAGATGGGACAGCAGACTGTGGCAGAATCTCGCATAGTTTCACGTCAGTTATCTGAAAAAATAGATGCCACTTTTGAAACTATGCAACTACTTAAAAATGACAGTGACAATATTGGGTCAGTAATTGACGTTATAAGACGTATAGCCGAGCAAACAAACTTACTGGCCTTGAATGCCGCAATTGAAGCTGCACGGGCTGGCGAAAGTGGTCGTGGATTTGCTGTTGTTGCCGACGAAGTTCGGAATCTGGCGAATAGTACTGGTGATTCGGTGGATGAAATCGAAAAACTAATTGGTCGATTACAAGCCAGCACCAAGCAGGGTGCACGTTCGATTGAAGATGGTCGTAAGCAGGTTGATCTCAATGTGAAGGCGTCACAAAGTTCTGAACAGGCTCTCACCAGCATTACTGAATCAGTCGAAATGATTAATAAAATGAATCAACAGATTGTCGAGTCTAGCCAGCAGCAGCAGTCGACGGTCGAGTCACTCAACATCAATGTGCAAAACATTCGAAATCTGGCAGAAGAGACTGAAAATACAGCCCAAAAACATGCCTCGTCAATTAGTAAATTGACTGAAACAGCTCAGAGCTTGAATAACTTAGTTGACCGATTCTCTTTATAAAAGTTTTTATACTGTTTGTTGTCGGTCTAATAATGACGGTAAAGTTTAAACCCGATAGTGATATCGGGTGCAGAGCCAACCGAAATGTCTTCAGAGAAAAATAAATCAACATCATAATTTTCGGTTACTTTAATTACTCGTAGGCCAATTTGAACTTGGAGTGAATTACCCAAGGGCCTTAATTGACTGTCTTCAATAAAGGCCGTATGAGCATCGAATTGGACAATAGCGTTCCAGTCTGTATAGAGCTCATATTCGAGACCTATTTGGCCAACCCAAATGGTGGAGGTTTGAAGTGACTCCAGTTGACCGCCTTTGCCAGGCAAACTGACACCTAAAAGGCCATATAATCGGCTCAAGTGAGATGGTTTATAAGCTTGGCTTAGCCACAGCGCAAAATCAACGGCTTCATTACCAGAAATGGTTTCTTCGGATCCAGTTGGCAGGTCAATCGCAAACGAAATGGCTCTAAGATCTGTCTCTGTGTTTGCTAGCGTATAGGAAAGCGAGACTGCCACATCACCTATATCATTTGTGGCTTCTGTTTGGTTAAACAGTAGGTGACCATTTTTAGTGTAATTGATGTTTAACTCGTTGTGTGGGTGAGATAGCCGCCCACCTTGTGGCAATCCAAAAAAACTGTGCCAGTCTTCTATAGCGTGATCAAAAGTGCCACCTTGGTTAAATATAAGTGGTAATTGAGCCGATAACCGCCATTTTTTTTGCTGATAACCGACAGAGAAATCATAGCGATAGTTTTCAGCATCAATTAAAAGCATTTCGTTGCCTAGCTGGAGGCTCTGAAAGGCGCTGGTGAGCGAAACTGAGTGAGAGACTTGCCACCCTTGATGAAAATTTAAGTCGATGCTTGGCAAGTAATAAGCTTGAAACATCGGGTTTTGATCACGTGTATTCAGTCCAACCGGTGTCGCCATCGCCTGGCTCGCGCACACGAGTAACAATAACCCAAATTTTTTAGTCATAAATGCCGTGTTCACGGGTTGAAAGAAATGCAACTTCGGGCCAGCGTTCCTGAGTCATAGTGAGATTAACTCTGGAAGGGGCAACATAAGTTAAATCGCCAGCGTGATCCACCGCTAGGTGAAGGCGCAGCTTATTTTTGAAGTCATTGAGTATCTTTTCATCAGTACAAGTTACCCAACGTGCCGTATTGACATTCACGTGCTCAAACAAACACTCAACCCCATACTCATCTTTTAGCCGGTGCGCCACGACTTCAAACTGTAAAACACCGACTGCACCGAGAATTAAGTCATTATTGGCCAATGGCTTAAATAGCTGAGTGGCGCCCTCTTCACATAATTGGGTTAAACCTTTTTGCAAGGCTTTCATTTTTAATGGGTCTTTTAACCGCGCACGCCTGAATAGCTCTGGGGCGAAATTGGGTATGCCGGTAAATGCGAGATCTTCACCCATGGTGAAGGTATCGCCAATACGAATGGTGCCGTGGTTGTGGATACCAATAATATCACCGGTATGAGCCTCTTCCACATTGCCTCGATCAGACGCCATAAAAGTCACCGCCTCAGGGATCTTCATGTCCTTTCCAATACGAACATGCTTTACCCTCATGCCCCGCGTATATTTGCCTGAGCATATGCGCATAAACGCGATACGGTCACGATGCTGTTTATCCATGTTGGCTTGTATTTTAAAAACAAAACCCGTCAGCTTATCTTCATCAGGTTCAATTAAACGAGTACGAGTGGTGCGGGGCATGGGTGCAGGGGCATAGAAATTAAAAGCATCCAGTAATTCAGCCATGCCGAAGTTATTGATTGCCGAGCCAAAAAATACAGGCGTTAACTCACCTTTTAAATAGCTATCTAAATTAAATTCACTCGACGCACCGCGCACAAGCTCAATTTCGTCGCGAAATTCATCTGCCATCGAACCTAAAATTTCGTCTAATCTAGGGTTATTTAAACCCTGAATGACTTCACCAGAAGTAATTTTTTCATTGTCACCGGGTGAAAATAAATGCACCGAATCATTTTGTAGGTGGAAGACACCCTTGAGTCGATTACCCATTCCAATTGGCCAAGTGATGGGCGCACAGCTGATCTTAAGGACGTCTTCAACCTCGTCGAGTAAATCAATCGGATCGCGACCTTCGCGGTCGAGTTTATTAATGAAGGTAATAATCGGCGTATCACGTAAGCGACAGACATCCATCAATTTAATGGTGCGTTCCTCAACGCCCTTTGCGCAGTCGATAACCATTAAAGCCGAGTCAACGGCGGTTAGGGTGCGGTAAGTATCTTCCGAAAAGTCTTCGTGGCCAGGTGTATCGAGCAGATTGATCATGCAATCCTTATAGGGAAACTGCATCACAGAGGAGGTAATTGAGATACCGCGCTGCTTTTCCATCTCCATCCAGTCAGAAGTCGCGTGACGCGCCGCCTTTCGACCTTTAACGGTTCCCGCCATTTGAATCGCCTTGCCGAACAGCAGTAACTTCTCGGTCACAGTCGTCTTGCCCGCGTCAGGGTGTGAAATGATCGCAAAGGTTCTTCTCCGTTTCATTTCACTGATTGAATTACTATCACTCATACCCATAAAACCTTTTTGACTCAAAACTCGTATTGAACATTAAATTAACCTTTTTCGAGCTCACAAAAGCGCGAAAAGCGGATCATTTTACCTGATCAAAAATCTTACGCACGGACAAATCGCAATAGTTTGAAAAAGTTATGCCTTTGGTCAGCGTTTAGGCCGTAATAAATACGTTAAAGCCCCTATTAATCGGTTTATTAACGGGTCGAATCCTGTTTTTATTACCTACACAAAAGCCTGCAATAGTAAAAACCTTAGTGAAATACAAACTGGCGTAAAAATAGAACAGTAGTGTTTTCTTCATTAAATGAAACCCTGTAGGATGACCGTAACACCAAAATATAGAGTGACGTTGCTTCTTATGGAAGAGAGTTTTTTTAAAATAATCCATACTTCAGATTGGCATCTGGGCCAATACTTCATGGGCAAAAGCCGTCAGGCTGAACATCATAAGTTTCTACATTGGCTAATTGAAACGGCTATCGAACAAAACGTGCAGGCGATCATCGTAGTGGGTGATATCTTTGATACTGGTTCACCACCGAGCTATGCGCGCCAACTCTACAACCAGTTCATCGTAAAGCTTCAAACCACGGGAGTTCACCTCATTATACTGGGTGGCAACCATGATTCTGTGGCAACGCTGGGTGAATCTAAAGAACTGCTCGCTTGTTTAAACACCTATGTTATTCCGGGTGCATTGGCTGATATTAATGATCAGGTAATTACGCTCGGTAATACAGCGGGTGAGACTCAAGCGATCGTTTGTGCCATTCCCTATTTAAGGCCCAGAGACATACTCCATAGCGAGGCGGGGCAGAGTGGATCAGAAAAGCAGCAAAGCCTGCAAAAGGCCATCAGTGATCATTATCAAAGTATTTACGCCTTAGCAAAAAAGAAACAAACTCAAATAAAGGCAGATTCCGGTCATCTTGTACCTATTATTGCAACAGGCCATCTAACCACCGTTGGGGCTAAAAGTTCAGAATCCGTTCGTGATATCTACATAGGCAGTTTAGACGCCTTCCCATCATCTGCCTTTCCAGCGGCGGATTACATCGCATTGGGCCATATTCACCGACCGCAAATAGTGGGCGGTGCAGAACATATTCGTTACTGTGGCTCACCGATACCCTTAAGCTTTGACGAACTCAATAATGATAAAACCATTTTACTGGTTGAATTCAATAACAATCAGTTTGTAGCCGCAACCCCAAAACAAGTACCCCGCTTTCAGCCCATGCACCTTATTAAAGGTGACCTAGACACCATAGAGGCCGAGATAAAAACCTTAGCGACTCAGTACAACGCAGCACAACCAGCCTGGTTAGATATTGAAGTCAGTACGCAAGACTATTTAAATGATTTACAGCCGCGTATTCAAGCCCTAGTTGAAGACTTACCGCTGGAAGTGTTGTTACTGAGAAGAGAAAGAAAACAGCGTTTACACAGTATCGAATCTGAAATCAGAGAAACCCTACAGGAACTCTCCCCCACCGATGTTTTCGAAAGACGACTGGCCTTAGAAGACTGGGGAGGCGACACACAGGCCGCAAAAAAAGTCAGAATCATTCAGGCATTCGATGAAGTGTTAAACGAATTAATCAACAAGGCTGAATCATGAAAATCATCAGCCTTCGACTCAAAAATGTCAATTCACTCAAAGGCGAGTGGAAAATTGATTTCTCTCAAGAACCGTTTGTCAGCAGTGGTTTGTTTGCGATTACAGGCGCCACAGGCGCCGGTAAAACCACATTGCTCGATGCCATTTGTTTGGCCCTCTATCACCGCACGCCCCGGTTAAATGAACCATCACCGGCCGATAAAGTGATGACTCGCCACACCGGTGACTGTTTGGCTGAAGTTGAGTTTGAAGTAAAACAGGAAGGTCAGCAAAAACGCTTCCGTGCATTTTGGGAAGTCCGCAGAGCCCGGGGTGCAGCCGATGGAAAGTTACAGCCAGCTAAAGTAGAGCTGGCCGAAGTGGATGGCAGTCAAGATGGAGACAAAATTATTGCAGATAAGATCAAAGATAAAGACATCGCCATCGCCGATATCACCGGTTTAGATTTTGGGCGTTTCACAAAGTCCATGTTACTGGCTCAAGGCGGCTTTGCCGCATTTTTGAATGCCAATGCGGGAGAGCGCGCTGACTTATTAGAAGAGCTCACCGGTACAGAAATATACGGAAAAATATCTGAAGCAGTGTTCAATCGTTTTAGAGAAGAAGACCGACAGTTAAGTGATCTGCGTGAACAAGCCAAGAACGTGGATGTGCTAGATAGCGATGCCAAGGCAGAGCTAAAAGATCAACAACAGCAATGCGAAAAATTAATTAAACAGAGCCAGAGACAACGCAATGAATATCAACAAAATTTGGACAGCCTTGAACACTTAACCAGAGCAGAGGCACGACAACAAACTGCAAAAGAAAACACCGATACAGTCCTGCAAGCCTTCGAAGATAACCAACAAGATTTAAAGCGATTAGAACAATCTGAGCCAGCCATTAAGCTACGGCCTTTATTTAAATCGGTAAAACAAGAGACAGAAGCCTCAGCTGAAATAGCAGAAGCAGCAACTCAGTTGAATTTAGAAAAAGACAAAGCAGAAAAAAGTCAGTTAGCGTTAGTGCCTCAGCAAGCCGAACAGAAAATAATCGTAGAAAAACTCACTGAAGAAAATACGACAACCCATACCCTAATAACAGAAAAAGTCATTCCGCTAGATGAACAGATTAAACAGCATCAAAGGCAGCAAGACGAATTAGCACAAGAACAGGATACTTTAGCGAATCAGCAGAAAGAATATCAGACACAAGAAGAGACTATACGCACGACAATTACAATGACGGTCAACACTCAAGCAGACGTTGATGCTTATCTAAAACAACAGGCTAGCCACCAACAATTACACGCCAGCCTACCCCTATGGCAGGCCAAGTTTAGTGATAGAGAAAAGCTTCAAGAAAAATGTTCGATAGCTGAAAAAAACGTAGCGCATGCCAAAGCCGATTTGACAAAGCTTGAAGCGACCCTCACGGAGCAAGCAACAGAGCAGCAGAAACACATAGCTTTGCTGGCTACTACTCGAGAACAAACCCAAAGCAGTGAGCAAGCATTTAACACGGAACTCAATGGAGAAACCCTCGCGGCAGTTAAAGCCAATTATCAGCAACAACTGGATCAGCAAGATGCCTTATCAGTCGGCATTCATAGCTTTGATGGCTATCTACAACAACAGAAAAATATCGAGCAACAAGAAGTACTATTAAAACAAAAATCTCAAGAGCAAAACAAAGCATCAGCCCTTGTCGAGCAACTGAGAAAGGATTATCAGCAGCAGCAAAAGTTAATCACCGAAATTGAAAACGGCCTAAAACTTGAACGTGATATTGCCAGTCTGCAAAGTTACCGTGATAAATTGCAGATTGATGAAGCCTGTCCTCTATGTGGTTCAGCACAGCATCCGGCAATCGAGCATTATCAAACAATCAATGGCTCACAGACTGAAAGCCGCTTAGCGCAAGAAAAGCAAAGCCTGCAGTCTTTGACAGAGCAGGGCACTGAGGCAGGGAACAAACGGGTAGCACTTCAAACGCAATGCACCAGTATCAAGGAAGCCATCACCACTATTCAGCAGGTGATGAGTAAGCAAATTGAAGACTGGAAGGGGTCGGCCAAAACACTCGGTTGGGCAGAAGACCTTACCTGTACAGAAAATATCCCAGCACTAATTCAGCAAGCGCAGCATGATAGACAACATGCACAAAAGCGACAGCAAAAACTGGTGCAGTTAGAGCACCAATGGCAGACTGCAAACCAAGCCCTACTAGAGCAAGAGCGACAACTTCAGGCTATAGATGGCGATACTCAACTTTTGGCCGAACAAAAAAATTACAGTGAGAAACAACTAACGACCTTAACAGCACAGCGTCAGGCTTTAAACACTGAACGAGCCGAATTAGAGGCATCACTGGTGAAGCCACTCAACGACGTGTTTGAATTGATGTTGCCACAGGTAGCCGAGCAAGAGGTCTGGTTGAAACAACGTCAGGCAGAAAGTTCGACTTATCAAGCGCAGGTTATTCGAGGAAATGAAATTGAAAAAGACCGCTCTCAGCAAACGCATCAACTCAAAATCTGTCTGCAACAATTGGCGGATAAAAAACAGCTCACCGAAAAAACGCAGCAGCAATTAAACACCTTAGCCGCCACACTTAAAACCTTAACCACAGAACGTTACAGCCTGTTTGGTGCTCAAGAGACCACTCTGGAGAGGCAGCGATTATCAACCGCTTTGATAGAAGCAAAAACCACCCTAGAAACACTCGATACTACTTTGGCAGACGCGAATAAAACCCTGCACACATTGCAAGTGCAGCTCAAAGAAAACACCCACGTCCATCAAACCCAAAAAGCTAAAGTCGAAACAGCACAGCAACAATGGCAGCAAGCGTTAACTGATAGCCCCTTTGCCAATGAAGCCGAATTCAGTACCGCATTATTAAATGATGAAGAGCATCAGCGTTTGGCTGACCTAAAACGAAATTTAGATGAACAGCAAGTGAAATACAAAGTCCTGCAACAGCAGGCTGAAAAGGCCCTTATCGAAGCCCAACAAAAACTAAAAGCACAGCCACAACCAATAGAACCACTCAGCCAGAATCAATGGGTCGAGTTGATTGAAGAAACCAATACAACAGTTGCGGCATCAAACAAAGAACTAGGTGAAATCGAACAAATTCTCAAAGCTGATCGAGTAAAACGAGATCAACAAAAATCATTAATTGGGGCCATCGATAAACAAGAACAGCAGTACGATGATTGGGACACCCTAAAAAGTTTAATCGGCTCAGCCGACGGCAAACGGTTCAGAGTATTTGCTCAGGGCCTCACACTCGACTATCTCATTCACCTCGCTAACGGCCAGTTACAGCAATTACACAGTCGCTACCAACTAAACCGTAAAGCAGGCGAAGCCTTAGAGCTCGAAGTCATGGATACCTGGCAGGCCGATGCCGTACGCGATACCAAAACTCTGTCAGGTGGCGAAAGCTTTTTAGTGAGCTTGGCGCTGGCTCTGGCCCTGTCCGACTTAGTTAGCCATAAAACCCGTATTGATAGTTTGTTTTTGGATGAAGGGTTTGGAACTTTGGATCGGGAAACTTTAGATATCGCCCTTGATGCTTTGGATAACCTAAACGCATCGGGCAAGATGATTGGTGTAATTAGTCACGTGGATGCGTTGAAAGAACGTATACCGGTGCAGATAGAGATTAGAAAAATGAGTGGGCTTGGGGTTAGTCAGTTGGATAAGCGGTTTGGGGTTATTGGATGAAAGCAATTTACAATAGAATGAACAAAGTAGTCATTCAGGCATCGGTACGATGACAGATGTTTGAATTTTCAACTAGAGACCATTTTAGGAAAAAGGACGGGATACCCCGATCGCCCGATGCTTTGCCAGAAGCCAGGGCCCCTGCGCAAACCAGCTGACTCCGCTAACATCAGGATACTTGAACAAATGTATTGGCTGTAACCCAAAGGTGACAGCAATACAGCTTTGGGCTTTTCCAGACATTGACTCGATAATGAAGGCGTGAAGAATACGGGGAGTTATCTGAGATCTGGGTGGATTTCAAAGTGAATGGGGATTAACGGTATCTTATAGTTTGTGTCTCGAAAATATGGATTTTATACTTCACCCTCAGCCTGTCGAATATTCGGTGAGTGTCTCTGCTGGCGATGGACATTCTCGGTGCAACAGACAGGGTCAGTGTCAATATCCCCTCGACATTGATGCAGATCATTGCGCCAGATGAAATGCGCGGTTGGATCAGCGCGGTCAGTTCTTTGTTTAAAGGAGCGTCCAACGAAATTGGCGAATTGAGGGCAGGGACAATGGCGGCGTTAATCGACGCCGTGCCTGCGGTTTTGGTCGGCGGCATTGGCACTCTGATTGTCATGGCTGTCTACTGGCGGGCCTTTCTGCAGCTTGCAAAGGTCGAACGTTTTAATCAGGACCGCTGGCCATGTTGCCTGTGTGCTCGTTCAATCCAGAGATTTTACAGCATCAATTGCAAGCTGGCCTTATTGCTAAGGCAATCAAACTATAGTCTAATCAAAACACCGCTCACAAAAACGACAGGGTTAATACCAGGCATCGACCATTGAATCCTTTCGCCTAGCGATGAACTCCTTAAGTGCCTCATCAGTAGCAGGATTGATAGTGGGTAACTGATAATCGGCGAGCATCTTATTCCAGTGTTCGTAGGCGCGTTGTTGCATGTCTTTGCTGCCATCGTCGGTCCATTGCTCGAATGAATTGGTGTCAGCGAGCTCGGCCCGGTAATTAGCGCTGCGGAAATTTTTCATGGTATGGGCAACACCAAGAAAATTACCACCAACACCAGCTTCCCGATACGCATCTCTGGCGAATTCGTTTTCATCCAGGCTTAAGCCCTGTGCCATACGAGCAATCGCACCACATTTATCGATATCCATCATAAATTTTTCATAGCCTATCGTTAGTCCGCCTTCAAGCCAACCGGCTGACTGAAATATGAAGTTAGCTCCGGCCATCAATGCCGGGTTCATAGTGTCAGTAGATTCCTGCATCGCCTGTGCATCCGCAATTTTCGATGCGGTTAAGTGCCCACCGCATCGAAACGGTAAGCCCAGTCGTCGACATAGTTGCGATATTGCCAAACAGGATAATGAAGACTCAGGCGTGCCAAAGGTTGGCGCACCCGTTTTCAAGTCCATCGTGGTGAGAAAACTGCCATACACCACCGGCGCACCTGGACGAACCAGCTGGGTCAGGGCAATGCCAACCATCGCTTCTGCATGCGCCTGAGAAATCAGTGCGGCCTGAGTAACCGGGCTCATTGCGCCGCTTAATATGAATGGTGAAATCACCGTACCCTGATTAGCTCCGGCGTAGGCGCGTAGAGCACCGGTCATAGTGTCGTCATAAACCAAGGGTGAGTTGACGTTGATATTGCCCTGAATCACCAGGTGATCTTCCATGAATTCTTCACCAAACAGAATACGTGCCATGGCAAGAGAGTCCTCTGCTCGTTCTGGTGTTGTAACCGACCCCATAAATGGTTTGTCGGAATAACGCATATGCGCATAAACCATATCGAGGTGGCGTTTATTGACGGCGACATCTACTGGTTCACAAATAGTGCCGCTCTGGTGGTGTAACCAGGGTGACATATAAGTGAGTTTGATGAAGTTCTCGAAGTCAGCCATGGTGCCGTAGCGTCTGCCACCTTTCAGGTCGGTGACAAATGGCGGTCCGTACGCGGGTGCGAGGATTAAATTGTTGCCGCCAAATTCAATGTTACGTTGTGGGTTTCGCGCATGCATGGTGTAGGCTTTCGGTGCGGTTGCACAGAGCGACCGAATCAATCCTGGGTCGAAACTTAAGTGTTCACCTTTAACACTGGCACCAGCTTCTTTGAATAATTTCAAAGCAACTTCATCACCGCGAATGTCCAGCCCAATTTCTGATAAAAGCCAGTCGGCCTGATCCTCCAGTTTGATCAGTCCCTCTTCACTCAACAATTCATAGGCAGGCATTTGCCGAGTAATAAAGGCCGGTGCCTGTGGTGCAGAGGAAGGGACTGATCCTGATGGAGATGCACTGCCCCGGCGTCTGCGACGTGGTTTTGTGGGTGATTCAGAAGACATGTCGTAGCCCTGACGGTAGGTTTGATGCCTATTTAAAGGCTAAATATGATGCATTTCAAGTCAAATGATTTATCCTTACTGTTCAAAATATTGATACACGTCTCATGCGCTTTCGTTCGTTTGATCATCTCAGGATATTTAATGTGGTTGCCGGTCATAAAGGTTTCACCCCAGCGGCCAAAGTATTGAACATCACGAAAGGGGCTGTCAGCTATCAAATCAGTCAACTCGAAGCGGATTTAGGGTTTAAAGTTTTTACTCGAAAGAAGTCGGGTGTCGTGCTCACCAATAAAGGCCTGCGACTGTTGCAGGCATCTCAAGTTTCGTTTGAGGCAATAGAATCTGAGATTAAAAGACTGCGTGAGGATGAATCGAGCAACATCACCATTGGTATGTCCACCTATTTTGCCTCGCGTTGGTTATCTCCTCGGTTAATGACGTTTATGGCGAAGCACCCGGAGATAGGTTTAAGAATCCAACCGCTGATTAATCTAGCCGAACTCACCGATATTGATTTGGCGATTCGATGGGGCAAGGGTGATTGGGTCGAACCGGGTATGACGGCAGAGTTAATTTTTCGATGTCCCGCAATGCTTACGATGGGCGAAAGCATGAAGAAGCGGGTTGATAGTGAGGGCATAGATGCGGCACTAAAAAAACAGACGTTGTTGCACGACCGCGATGACAGCCTGGCCTGGCAAGACTGGTTCGATGTTGCCAATTTGGATTATACCCCTTCCCGAAATAGCCTGGTAATTCCAGACCCCAATGTCAGAGTTCAGGCGGTAATTGATAATCAGGGAATAGCGCTTAACGATCGTCTTGTTGCCGGAGAAATATCTAACCGGCAGTTATTTCAATATACCGATATTGTGCTAGATGAATATGGCTATTATCTTGTTTACTCCCAGTCGACGCTGAATCAGACCGCTATTCAGGCCTTTCGCGACTGGATTATTCTAGAGTCTACCGAACCCTTTAACCCGGACATTAATTGATGAGTAATGACAGACTGCCCAATCGAAGGGTCTATCTGTCCACAATGCGGTGGTGAAGCCAAGGTAATTGCCTGCATAGAAGATCAGGCAGTCATCGACAAGATTCTGCAGCATTGACAGGGGTAAGGGAGTATTGCCACCACCGCCGGAGTTACTGCCGGTAGCGCGAGCCTCGCCGCAAGCAGACAGGTTTGAATAGCCTCCTTTCTTCATTAATGGATTGTTGCAACCGCATGGATCAGATTGCCGGGTTTCTGGTTGTTTGGTGCACCCTAAGGACAGAGGGAAATCTGAAGAGCAAAGATTCAGGTGGGAAATTCAGAGTGTTGAACTAATAATCACCGAGTTGACGCGTCGACAATGAGCTTTTTGTTACTGGGTTTCCTGCCTTTATCTTCCTCGATCTTGACTCTATCCTGCGTGTACATCTGAAAAATTACAAAGTAATGAATCAAAGTTTAATCTCACTGGCTAACCAAGTCTGTCGGTCTAAATCGATTACTGATGGGTTCGCAGTGGTGAGTGTTGAATCAGGTAAACCGTTACTAAGGGTGCGATAAACCCGATAACGGTGACACTGATCAGCAGCCAACCGAGTTCACCATAATCGGCGGTTGACTCAATGACCTGCGTAACGCGATCTTTCACTTCACGAGTGATCGTATAAATGTCGTTCATGTATCGGGTGCCCAAACTGGATGCCGACAGGGCCAGATTTGTGAATGAAGCCATTACTGCAAAGAAAGTCGCTTTCAGGTGCGCGGGCGCATTTTGTGCAATCCAGGCCAGCATCGGAATCATCGCGATTTGCCCCAATGGTGATTCAAGCGCCGTATCGACGATGGCGATAAACCGTGCATCGACCACACCGTTGGTATGGATCAACGTCCAATCTTGTATACCGTAATAAAGACCAATGTTTGGCAGCGATAGAATTCCAGCCATAATGGTCAACAGTACGATGACGAAAGCGATCGACCGTTTTGCCATCATCGGTCGTAGCACAAACAGACCAACTAGCGTCAGGGTTGCACCAATCAGGGAAAGCACCGACAGAAACTGTTGATCGAATCCGAGGTCATCGATTTCAAACCAACCGATCCCGGGCCCGGGTGATGGCACCGCTCGAAATACGAAAATGATAATGGCAGTACCTACCAGCATATTGCGAGCTTTCTTGTCGAGCTCGAGTAACAGGCGGTACATCAGGAAAAGGATGATGCTCATCGAGCCAATAAATATAATTTCCTGGGCCAGCGGTATGTCACTGACGCCCATACTCACGGTAAAAAAAGCGAACACCAGGCTACCGCCGAGAATCCACCAGTTGGGTTTGGTTTCGGTATTGGGTGCAAACAACAACTTGTCGATGTTCACCGGGTCGTGGCCCAGCGCCTCCATCTGTCGTGCCCGCCGACGTAACATAACGTCACCGAGTAGGACACCCAGTACGGAGACTAACGGAATGATCAGCGCAAGCAGGTAGATATTGGCATACACCTCGATCTTCATCGCTTCAGACATATTCTCAACACCTGAAAACATAGTCACGTTTAGCATTGCCACCGCCACCAGCCCCCCAATGATGGCCACCCGACCCAGAGTTTGCATGGTGATATGCATGGTCTTAATATCACGCTCCGCATAGGGGTTGCCTTGCGCATCACTGGTGGGTACGGCCTCCACCGTCATTGCGTCGGCGACCACATCTTGCAGTACGTAGCCGGTCGGTGCCAAGATAGTTGACATGACAAACCAGACTTCGGGCGGCAGCACCGCGGCCATCGCTGCCGTGTGGGCAATGACACCATACATAATCAGTATGCTGGCAGTGAGAAGACTGGCACCCAGATAAACCAACCAGGCCTTGCGCCGCCAGATCAGATCCACCAGATGGCCGATTGGCATTTTCAAAGTCCAGGGGATACCAGCCCAGAAGGCCAACCCGGCTAGAAACGCCGCCGACAGATCGAGATACTCCTTGATGAAGAAGACGCCCACAATCCCGGTCAACCCCTGGATTCCTGCAGCCAGGTAAACCATCAAGGGCGGCAGAAATGACCAGCGGAACTGACGCCCCAGATCAAGAAAGGTGGCGTCAAACCAGCGCCAGATAGGATTGTTGATCATGCTATGTACTCGGATGTCATTAATCTAAAGAGTCGAGTTTAAGCCGAGATTCAGGCACAGGTCAAAATGATTGATCCGCCGGGCCCAGAATTACAAAATAACGGCGTTGATAATCCTCAATTCCCCCGTTGAATTTCAGGCAGAAAACAACCGCAGACCCAACCCAACTGGCCCTTTAAATGCCACAGGGGAATAGGGGGAGTCTTTAACGGCGCCCCGCTGTTTTCTGGGTAGGGTTATTGTCTTGACGTTGAACGATTGAGAGATATCCTTTCTGCCTTGATATGAGAGGCTAATGGGGTGATGTTCAGTTGTCAATTGAAGAG
>TARA_B110000971_G_scaffold221996_1_pt1 | contig 17962 bp, 17 predicted proteins | sample TARA_B110000971 | Tara Oceans TARA_B110000971 (sample SAMEA4397842) | marine metagenome | biome: Polar Biome; feature: [SRF] surface water layer (ENVO:00010504); material: water (ENVO:00002006), including particulate matter (ENVO:01000060) such as... | depth 5 m | reverse complement strand
AAGCTATTGTCTGAATCGAAATTAGATGCCGTTGTTAGCGATTTAAACGCTGCTAACATAGAAGAAGCTAAAACTTATTTAAGTCGTTTTGGGGTCTCTGCTGAAAGCGTTGAGATCTGGGGAACTGGCACACCCAGACGCGAATTTTTATGGAGCGAAGATATGGCCGATGCCTGTGTGTTTTTAATGCAAAACAGAAATTTTTCTGACACTCACAATGCCACTGAAAAAGAAACTAGAAATACCCATATAAATATTGGCACAGGTATTGATGTTTCTATAAAAGAATTAGCAGAAGCTATAAAAACAATTGTAGGGTATAAAGGAAGTTTATTGTTTAATACTGACAAGCCAGACGGTACTTTAAGGAAGCTTACGGATGTTTCTAAATTACATAGTTTAGGGTGGAAACATAAAATAAATCTTGAAAAAGGAATAAATAAATTGTATAATTGGTATCTAAGCCCCCAAAAATAATAGTTAGTGATGAAAAAAATAATTACAATCTTACTTGTGCTAATTGTAGTTTCTTGTAAAAAAAATGCAAAGAAAGCTTCAGAAACGGTAATCAAAAAAGAATTGATAGCTACGGAGGTAAATATTCCGTTTTATACTTCTTGGGGAAAACAACGGATAGATTTAGAAGAAACCATTATTGAGTATAACCAAGAAAAAGTTTTTAGGATGTCAAGAAACTCTATTGCAGTATCCTCATATGCCCACACACAAAATATATCAATTAATTTTGAAAGCACTTATAGAGTCAGTGTCCTAGTTAAGGCTAGTGAGGTCAATAATTTTTTTGGCTTAAGGATTGTAGGTAGTTATCCAGATCGAGCAGATGCAATTTTCGACCTCAAAGAAGGTGCTTTAGTTGGAGTTAAAAAAGAAAGGGATTTCAGAAATCCAGAAGCAACCATAGAAGCGATGGGTGATGATTGGTATAAATGCTCCCTAACGACAGAGCCTTATTCAGATATTGTCAGAATATTGTTTGGCCCAACGACTGAGGACAAAGCTGTTTTAGGATGGGAAGGATTAGTTGATAATGAAAATGATGTTTTTATAGTACCTTCAAGTTTAACCATTGAAGAAATACAACCATAACTGCACAATTAAAAGAGGCGATTAAAACCATATTAAATTACAATAAACAACATGCTAGATTTAAACAAAAAGTCAATATTAATTACTGGAGGAACAGGGTCTCTAGGGAAAGCACTCACAAGTCATATACTTGCTAAATACCCCGAAACACGAAGGCTTATTATTTATTCAAGAGATGAGCAAAAGCAGTTTCAAATGGCTCAAGAATTCCCTGTAGACAAATATCCTCAAATACGTTATTTTATTGGAGATGTTAGAGACAAGGATCGTCTAACAAGAGCCTTTCAAGACGTTGATTACGTGATTCATGCAGCAGCCATGAAACATGTTCATATTGCAGAGTACAATCCAGGAGAGTGTATTAAAACAAATATAGGAGGGGCTGAAAATGTTGTTGAAGCCTGTCTTCAAACGAAGGTTCAACGTGTGGTAGCTTTATCTACAGATAAAGCCTGTGCCCCAATAAATTTATATGGTGCAACTAAGCTTACATCAGATAAATTATTTATAGCAGCTAATAATATAAAAGGAGACAATCCCATTCGTTTTTCGGTGGTTAGATATGGGAACGTTATGGGCTCTAATGGTTCTGTAATTCCATTTTTTATTAATAAAAAGAAAGAAGAAAATAAACTTCCTATTACCGATCCTAATATGACCCGATTTAATATTTCTCTTCAGGGAGGAGTTGATATGGTGATGCATGCGCTTGAGCACGCTTGGGGAGGAGAATTATTTGTTCCTAAAATACCGTCTTATAAAATCATGGATGTTGCAAACGCTATAGGTCCAGACTGTGAGAAACCCTTAGTTGGGATTAGACCTGGAGAAAAAGTACACGAAGAGATGATTACCCCTTCAGATTCATTCTATACCTACGATTTAGGGAAGTATTATGTTATATTACCTGCGACACATATGTGGAAATTAAGTGACTTTTTAGATGCTTTTGATGCTAAAAAAGCACCTCACGGGTTTAGTTATAATTCAGGCGATAATGATGATTGGGAAACCGTAGAAAGCCTTAGAAATTTGATAAAAGAACATGTAGATTCTAACTTTACAGTATAATGAAAGTGATACCTTACGGAAGACAACATATAGACCAAGATGATATTGACACGGTTGTAAAAACACTTTCCGCAGATTTTTTAACACAAGGTCCAAAAGTTAAAGAGTTTGAAGACAAGTTTGCTGAATATGTAGGCGCGAAATATGCTGTTGCTGTAAACAACGCCACTTCTGGGTTGCACTTAGCTGTTTTAGCACTCGATTTAAAAAAAGGAGAACGTGTTATTACAACGCCTATTACCTTTGCTGCATCGGCGAACTGTGTTCGATATGCGGGCGGAAAAGTTTGGTTTGCAGATATTGACCCAGACTCATACACATTATGTTTAGAAAGCACTCGAAAGCTTATTGAAAGCAAGCCTAAAGGTTTTTTTAAAGGCATCATACCTGTTGATTTTGCGGGACTTCCAGTGGATTTAGAAACTTTTAGAGCTTTAGCCGACAAACATGGGTTATGGATCATCGAAGATGCCTGCCATGCTCCAGGCGGTTATTTTACAGATTCAAAAAGTAAAAAACAACAGTGTGGGAATGGCAATTTTGCAGATATAGGGATATTTTCATTTCATCCAGTAAAACATATCGCGTGTGGCGAGGGAGGCATGATCACCACAAATTCAGAAACACTGTATAAAAAGTTAGCATCCTTAAGATCACATGGGATCACCAAAGAACACATGGCTGAAAATCATGGTGGTTGGTTTTATGAAATGCAGGAATTAGGGTTTAACTACAGGTTAACAGATATACAATCAGCCTTAGGAATTACACAGCTTGCAAAAAACAACGCTGGTGTTTCCAGAAGAAACGCCATAGCGAAAGCTTACAAAGACGCGTTTGAAGGAACTGTAAAATTTCAAAACTTACAAGAAGGTGCTTTAAATGCACACCACTTATTTGTTATAGAAGTTGAAGACAGAAAAGGGTTATATGACTTTTTAAGAACGCATCAAATTTTTGCTCAAATACACTATATCCCAGTTCATACTTTGCCATATTATAAAGAAATAGGGTATAAAAGCGCAGATTTAAGTAACTCGGAAACCTATTATTCTAACTGCATTAGTTTGCCAATGTATCCGACTCTAACAGATGCTGAACAAGCATTTGTTATTGAAAAGGTGTTAACTTTTGTGAAATGAAATCAAAATATTTAGAGTCAGAAAGGCTTTATTTTGAAGCACTTTCGTCAAAACACCTCTCGCAGGTCTATGTGAATTGGCTCAACGATACGAGAGTTAATAAATACTTAGAGTCTGGTGGTGATTATGCATTAAATAAATTAGAAACGTTTTTAATTGAACAAACACAAAAAGATATTTTGTTCTGGGCGATTCACATTAAGGATTCGAAAAAGCATATTGGGAATATAAAAATTGACCCCATAAATTTAGAAAATAATTCTGGGGAATATGGAATATTGATGGGAGATTGTAACGAATGGGGTAAGGGCTACGCCAAAGAAGCATCTGTAACCATTATAGATTATTGCTTTAAGACTCTAAAGCTCTCTAAAATTACATTAGGAGTCATTGACGAAAACAGGAGTGCTGTCAAACTATATGAGAAATTAGGATTCGAAACAGAATCTATCATTGAAAACTCAGGGGTTTACGACAACAAGATGTGTAACTCTATACGAATGGTAAAAAAAAATGATTAAAAAAATTGTATTAGGAACAGTTCAGTTAGGGTTAGATTATGGGATCAATAATCAACACGGAAAACCTTCATTAGAACAAGCATTTGAAATTTTAGATGTTGCTTTTGATAATGGAATAAACATACTTGATACTGCCGAAGCTTACGGAAACTCTCAAGAAATTATAGGGAAATTTCAAAAAGAATTCCCAAACAAAAAATTTCAAATTATCACTAAACTCGCTAGCAATGCAGAGATTGTTCCTGAAAAATTTATTGGCCATATTGCCCATAACTGTAAAGTTTTAAACAGTGACCAACTTTTAGGGTATATGTTTCACAACTACCCTAGTTTTAAAAGCAGAGAATCTTTATATGACAAGTTATTATTAGCAAAAAAAGAAGGTCTTGTTTCAAAAGCAGGGATTTCACTTTATGGTAATAATGAAATTGAAGATGTATTAAACAACTATGATGGCTTTGATTTCATCCAAATACCATTTAACTTATTTGACAATGACTCCAAAAGAGGCGCTCTTTTAAAAGAGGCAAAGCGAAAGGGTGTTGAAGTGCACACGCGATCTGTGTTTTTACAAGGCCTTTTTTTTAAACCGATAAGCAAGATATCAGCAAAGTTAAATCCGTTGATAACACATTTAGACATATTGGAAAGCATAAAAAATTCTACGTCAATTAATACACAAACATTAGCTTTGCAATATGTCTTACAAAAAAAATATATTGACCACGTTTTGATTGGAGTAGAAACCGCAAAACAGCTTTCAGACAATGTAAATAATTGTAAAATAGAACAGATAATTCCTCATCATTTAATTGATGCGATTGATGTAAAAGAAATAGAACTGTTAAACCCTTCAAACTGGAGTTAATATGGATGTTATTGTTGTCACCCAAGCAAGATCAGGATCTACGCGATTGCCTAATAAAGTCTTAAAAAAAATTCAAGGCAAAACATTACTACAAATTCATATAGATCGCATAAAGCAAGCGCAAGAAGTCGATGACATCTATATTGCCACCACGACTCAAAAAGCAGATGATGTCATTGCGCAGTTAGCAGAAACCTTAAACATCAAACACTCTAGGGGGAGTGAAAATGACGTACTGGATCGGTTTTATCAAACTGTTAAAGATGTTAAACCCACCTTTATTGTCCGTCTAACTTCGGATTGTCCACTAATAGACCCTGTACTTTTAGATGAAGTCATCTTGCAAGCAAAACAACAAAACCTTGATTATTACGCCAATGTTTTTGAAGAACGCTATCCGGACGGACAAGATATAGAGGTGTTTAAATTTTCTGCCCTTGAAAAAGCGTGGAATGAAACGACCCTTAAATCTGACCGAGAACATGTGACGCCTTACATTAGAAACAACTCATCTTACAAAGGAGGTACACTGTTTAAGTCCAATAACCACGGTTTAGAACAAAATTATAATCATGTCCGACTAACGGTTGATGAACCTCAAGATTTTGAAGTGATAAAAAAGATTGTTGAAACTCTAGGTTTTGACAAAGATTGGAAAACCTATACAGATTATTACTTAAACAATAGCGAGATAAAAGACCTTAACAGCACTGTTGTAAGAAATGAAGGTTATCAAAAATCCATCAATCAAGACAAAAACAATTAGTAACTTAGCATCCATAACTATTTTTTTGAAACTATGAGCAAAAGAACAGGTCAAGACCTTTACAAAAAAGCAAAAACGTTGATTCCAGGAGGAACTATGTTATTATCCAAGCGTCCAGAAATGTTTTTACCAGACAACTGGCCATCCTACTACTCCAAGGCCAAAGGGTGTAAAGTCTGGGATCTTGACGGAAAAGAATATACAGATATGTGTATCATGGGTATTGGCACAAACACCTTAGGCTATGGCAATGAAGAAGTAGATAATGCTGTTATAGAAACCGTAAAAAGCGGTAATATGAGCACTTTAAATTGTCCAGAAGAAGTTGCGCTTGCAGAAAAATTAGTCGAGATTAATCCATGGGCAGACATGGTTCGATTTGCAAGAAGTGGTGGAGAGGCAAACTCAATTGCGATTAGAATCGCAAGAGCAGCATCTGGGAAAGATAATGTTGCTATATGTGGATATCATGGATGGCATGATTGGTATTTATCTGCCAATCATAATGGAGGCGATGATTTATCAGGTCATTTAATACCTGGATTGAGCCCTAATGGTGTTCCTAAAAACTTAAAGAACTCTGTATTTCCATTCCATTATAATGATTTCGAAGAGCTCCTTGAAATTGTTAAAAGCAAAGATATTGGGGTTATAAAAATGGAAGTCATGCGAAATGTTGGACCTGAGAACAATTTCCTTCAAAAGGTAAGAGATTTGGCAACAGACCGAAATATTGTATTGATTTTTGACGAATGTACTTCTGGCTTCAGAGAAACTTATGGCGGAATCTATCAGAAATTCAAGGTAGAACCCGACATGGCCATGTACGGAAAAACGATTGGAAATGGGTATGCACTCACAGCAGTCGTTGGAAGAAGGTCTGTTATGGAGGCAGCGCAAACCACCTTTATTAGCAGTACCTTTTGGACCGAACGTATTGGCCCAACAGCAGCGCTAAAAACGCTCGAAGTTATGGAGGAAATGAATTCATGGGATATTATAACAGCACAAGGAAAGAAAATACAAAACGGCTGGAAATCATTGGCAGAAACACATGATTTATCAATATCTTTAGGAGGAATTCCGTCTTTATGTACGTATAGCTTTAACGCTGATCACGCCATGAAGTATAAAACATTTGTAACTCAAGAAATGCTCAAAAAGGGCTTCCTAGCAAGTACAAATTTCTATGCGTGTACAGAACATAAAGATGAGCATATCACAGATTATTTTGATGCCTTAGATGGTATTTATAAAACAATTTCAGAGTGTAACAAGGGAGTCAAAGATATTAATACCTTGCTAGAAGGCCCCGTGTGTCATTCAGGATTTAAGCGTCTAAATTAATGACAAAAAAGATACTTTTTAGAGCCGATGGAACAGCAGAATCAGGCCTAGGACATTTATACCGCTTATTTGCCCTAGTAGAGATTTATAAAGAACAATTTGATTTTGTTTTTTTAACGAAGAAAAGCTCTGTTTTAAGTATCATACCAAGTGATTATACATTAAAAATAATTCCTGAGGAAATAGATATAAATAAGGAACCCCTTTGGATAGATGAAAATTTCTCACATAGAGAGTACATCATTATATCAGATGGGTATCAGTTTACAAGTGCCTATCAAAAAAAAATAAAACAACTTGGTTATTTTTTAGTTTATATTGATGATTTAGCGGTAGAGCATATGTATGCAGACATCGTTGTGAATCATTCTCCAAAGGTAAATAAAGAGACGTTTAGTAATGAACCCTACACCGTTTTTGGATTGGGTGCGGATTTTGCAATACTAAGACCGAGCTTTTTAGCTTCGGCAAAACAAAAAAAAAAGGTTTCTACTGTAGACACTGCTTTTGTTTGTTATGGGGGCTCGGATTACTTTGATTTCACCTTTAAAACAGTGGAGGCATTATTAAAAACAGAAAAAATTAAAAAGATAAATGTCGTTGTGGGGGCTGCCTATAACCATAAAGAAATTTATGAAATTTCGAATAAATTTAATAAGATAGAGCTACATAAAAATTTAAATGAACGGGCACTTAATGACCTCATGAATGAATCTAATATTTCTTTTGTTTCAGCAAGCACAATATTATACGAGGTTGTCACGGTAAAAATGCCAACCTTTACAGGGTTTTTTGTTCAAAATCAAATAGATTTTTATAATGGAATAAAGGCCAAGGAAGTCTTTTTTGGAATGGATGATTTACGTAACTTTAATTTTGATACGCTCCCAAGTAAAATTGAAGCATTAACAGAAGAAAAAATAAGAAATCAAATTAAAAACCAAAAATCAATAATAGACGGAGAACAAAAAAACCGTTTTCTTGCGTTATTATAAAAGAGTTTTAGGCGAAGAATTTTATGGAAAAATTAGTTATTATAACGGGTGTAAATAAAGGTTTAGGTCTTGCTTTTTTTAATTTATTTTTAAAAGAGGAAGCCATTACGATCATAGCGATTTCAAGAAATTTTAATGATGAACAAAAAAAAATAAAAAATAAGCGTGTTATTTTTATAGAGAAAGACCTGTCCGATCTCAATAATGTAGAAGAAGAACTTAAATTAAACACGTATTACACGTCTCAATTTAAAGAAGTAATTTTCATTAATAACGCCGCAAGTATCAACCCTATCGAAGCGATCGGAAATTTTGACAATGAAGCGATTGTAAAAGCCGTTCAACTCAATACAATTGCACCATTATTATTGACCAATAATATTGTTAAAAGCAACAGATCAAAACGTGTTAGAATAATCAATATATCTAGCGGAGCCGCCAAACGACCAATAATTGGATGGAGCATCTATTGTAGTACTAAATCGGCAAATGAGATGTTTTTTAATACACTAAAACTTCAAGAGGAAAACAATAAAAATATTTACGTTCACAATCTAGATCCTGGAGTCATGGATACTGAGATGCAAATAAACATAAGAAGTAAATCAGAACAAGCAATGCCAAATGTTGAACTCTTTAAAGAGTATCACAAGACAGAACAATTGAAATCAGCACAAGAAGTCGCATTGGACATTGTAAGTACTTATAATCTTTTATAGTATGAAAATAGCGGTATTATCAGATATTCATGGAAATTATATTTCTTTGCACACAGTGCTTGAAGAAGCAAAAAGACAGCACGTAGATCATTTATTTATACTAGGCGATCAGCTGGGCTATTTTTATCGTGCTATAGAAGTTTTTGAACTTCTTAATGAATGGTCTTTTGATATGATTTCTGGAAACCACGAACGCCTATTTTTAGAATACTTAAGCGCTTCAGAAGCTCGTAAAAATGAAATAAATAAGAAGTACGGTTCTTGTTTTTCGTACTACGAAACACAGTTTTCCGAAACACTTATAAACCAAATAAAACAATTGCCAGAACAAAAAATCGTAACAAAAGACCACCAGTCTTTTCTTCTATGTCACGGCTCGCCAACCAATAAGGATCAATATATATATCCTGACGCCTCTTTAGAGGTTTTAAACGCTAATGACATAGAAAACGTTGACTACGTATTTAACGGTCACACACATTATCCTATGATGTATAAAGGCAAGAATTCGTTTTTTATAAATGTAGGCTCTGTAGGCCAATCTCGAACGGTTGGTGGGGTTGCAAACTGGGGGGTTATAAATACTGAAAATGGGGTTTATACCCCTCAAAACACCCCTTATAAAGTAGATGGTGTTGTAAATGAGTTAAAAGAATTTAACGAAGAAAATGAGTACCTTTTTAAGGTTTTAAAAAGAAATAATAAGAATTATGAAAATTAATGTATTAGTCACGGGTTGTGGAGGAGATATTGGACAAAGTATAGGAAAAATACTAAATAAAAGCGCATTAGTGAATGAATTATATGGCTGTGATATTTCTGAAAAGAATGCGGGAAAATTTATTTATTCAAACTTTTTTAAAGGATTACCATACAAAGACCCGAACTATCTGTCTAACTTAGAGTCCTTTGTTGAAGACAATAAAATTGATTATATCATTCCAATGTCAGAACCAGAGTTGAGGTATTTTTCAGATACGGATAATTTAAAAGCTATTGGAAGGGCTAAAATGCTTACCGCTTCGCCCAGAGCCTTAAGCATTGGGTTTGATAAACTAGCAACCGTTGATTTTTTAAAATCCAACAATCTGCCCTTTCCAGAAACGGGATTAGTTGCCAATGAGAGCGCACCTGAATTTCCAGTGATATTAAAATCAAGAACAGGATCAGGAAGCTCAGCTATATATAAGGTTGAAAATTTAGAGGACTATAATTATATCAAATCGAAACATCCAGATTTCATTGCACAAGAGTTTTTAGAAGACAGTCAGGGAGAATTTACTTGCGGTGTTTTTAGAAGTAAAAAACAAGAAATAAGAACACTTGTTTTTAAAAGAGAACTAACGAGCGGATATAGTGGTTATGGAGAAATTATTAATAATGAGCAAATTAATAATTTGTTATGTAATTTAGCAGATAAAATTAACCTTGACGGCTCTATAAATGTACAATTAAGGTTAACAAAAAAAGGGCCTGTTGTTTTTGAAATAAACCCAAGGTTTTCAAGCACCGTTTTGTTCAGACATATGTTTGGTTTTAAAGATCTAGAATGGTCAATTCAAGATAAGCTAAATATAGAATTAGAACCTTATGAGGCTGCTAGAGAAGGACGAACATTTTATAAAGGATTTAACGAGTTTATAAGTTAAAAAATGAAAAACATACACATAGGAAATATTGAAATAGGAGGAGATAATCCATGCTTTATTATTGCTGAACTTTCTGCAAATCACGGAAAAGACATCAATATAGCCATTGAAACGATTCGGGCCGCCAAAAAAACGGGAGCAGATGCGATTAAGTTGCAAACCTTCACTCCAGACACAATTACATTAGATGCCAAAAATGAAGCCTTCTTAATTAACCATGGGACGCAGTGGGACGGTAAGTATTTACACGAACTATATAATGAAACGTATTTGCCTTGGGAATGGCATGAAAGACTGTTTAAAGTAGCAAAGGAAGAAGGTTTGGTATGTTTTTCATCCCCATTTGATTTGACTGCAGTTGACTTTTTAGAAACGTTGAATACTCCTGCTTATAAAATTGCATCTCCTGAAATTTTAGATATCCCTTTAATTGAAAAATGTGCTAAAACTGGCAAACCAATAATAATTAGCACAGGAATTGCCACCATTGCCGATATTGATTTGGCAATTAATACTTGTAGGAATGTAGGAAACAACCAAATTGTGTTATTAAAATGTACAACGTCTTACCCTGCTCCAATTGAAGATGCTAATTTGAAAACAATAAATAATTTTGCGGAAACATTTCATGTCATTCCTGGCCTTTCAGACCATACTTTAGGAACAATAGCACCAACGGTTTCAGTTGCACTAGGAGCTAAAGTTATTGAAAAACATTTTATATTAGACAAATCTGTTGGCGGCGCTGATGCTGCATTTTCTTTAGATGTTGAGGAATTTTCTCAAATGGTTAAATCCGTAAGAGACGCAGAAAAAGCGATAGGACAAGTGTCATACAATATTGGAAGTAAAGCAACCAATTTATCTAAACTAGCCTCGCGCTCATTGTTTATTACTAAAGATGTAAAAAAAGGGGACCTTATTACAGAAGAAAACATTCGTTCCGTTCGCCCTGGAAACGGAATTCATCCAAAACACTACAAAGAAATATTGGGTAAAAAATTCGCAAAAGATGCAAGTTTTGCCACACCATTAGATTTTACGCACATTAAATAATTAATATCAAAACGGGGTGTTAACAGCATCATCTCCTATTAAACACAACCCAACGAGTGCCGATATATATGACAAGAAATGAAGTTGTTTACAGATGATCTGATAAATGCGTTTGTCAAAAACTCAAATCAAATATTTTAGAGCTTAGTTACATCCCTAAAATAGAATTTGTTATATGGATAATATCAACGTATTTTTGTAGAATAGAACAGAGAATGTATTCTGAACCGAAACGTTGTATACCGAATTGAGATATTAAAGTTTCTAAAAAAACGGATTATATATTGATTGAATATTCTTTAAAAAAACAAAAATTGAAAAAAATACTGTATTTCGATAATTGGGACAAAGGCTATCGTAATTTTTTAAGATTAGATTCTAAATTTAAAGCTAATGGTTTTCAAACACTCTTACTACATACAACGTCATTAACCGAAAAAGTTGATAATCCTGAAAAACAAATTGAGGGCTTAACCTTACGAGACCTATCTTTTTATAAAACAAAGCGTTTAAAAAAAATCATATTAAAGGAAAGTCCAAGTGCAGTTGTGTTGCTTAATTTATCTTTTATCTTAGATAGAGTTATTATTCGAATTTGTCAAGACTTAGGTATTAGCGTGTTTTATTTAGCACATGGGAGATTAATCACCATAGATAATATGGGTGATGTGAAGGCAGCCCTAGGAAAAGGTAGCTTGTTTTCCAAAATTAAAAAGAAGAATATAGTTTCAATTTACAATTACATACTGGGCTTAAAAAGCTTGAGTGAAATAGTCTCATTTTTCAAAAAGATAATTAAAAACCCAACGGAGTTTATGATACTTCCGAAGTATTGTAAGGAGTTAGATGCTACTAAATCCTTTGTTTATTACGATTCAGATCATGAATTAATGACCAAAGAGTTTGGGTTTCCAAAAAATAAGGTGCAGGTTGTTGGGAATCCAGAATTAGATGGTTTTTTTAATACAGAGATAAAAGATAAAGAAATTTTTTGCGCACAGGAGCTAACTATTAAATCCAACAAATATGTTGCTTATATTGATGATGGAATGTCTTCTACGTATGGTTGGGATAATGAGAAGTGGTTTGAATTCTTAACTGAAATAAATGAAATTCTAAAAATTAATTCTTTAGAATTGGTTGTCAAATTACACCCAAGAAGAGAGGTAGACGTGCTTAAATCCTTTTTTATAGAAAACAATATTACATACTTTCAAGATCTAGATTTTAAGAACTATTTACACCATTCTTTATTTGTGATTAGCCATTATTCCTCTACCATTGTGTATGCGTTAATCCTAAACAAGAAAGTGAAGTCTCCAAGATGGGGAATTTCAGAAGGCTTAATAAAACAATACCCAGAACAAGTTGTGGAATACCATGCTGATAAAAAAACCTTTGAAACGAGTCTTTTTAATGTGGAAGTTGACAAAAGTTTAATTCAAAACTATGTATTAAATTCAATTGGAGAAGTGGACGGAAAAAGTATTGATAGGGTAGTAGATGAAATTTTAAAAAATGTTTAAGAATAAAGCAAACTTTTTAATTTCCTTGAAATATATAATTGTTTCAGGCGCCTCTAAAGGATTTAATTACATTCTGCTATTTTACTTTGCAATTGGTGTTTATTCAGAACAATATATCACCATATTATTACTGCTTTCTCTTGAGCAAATTTTAAGCTTATTATTACCACTAAATCACTCTAGTTTAATCTACTCTAAATCGATCACAAACTATAAGCTGATCACAAACAAAATGACCACCAATTCAATTGTGATGGTATTGTTATTTGTATTTAGCTATATTATTTTTAACAATCAAGTATCTGACTATTATGAGGTTGACAATATAACGGTCTTCATAAGTATATTCGTTAGCATGCTAATTAACTCCTATTTAGTGCACTTAACCAACTACTACAAAATAATAGAAGAACATAGAAAAGCACTTGTCGTTCAAGCGTTATTTTTAATTTCTTTTCTTTGCATCATTTTATTAACGTTAGTTCTTCAAAATGTAATAGTTGCCTTTTTTCTAGGAAAAGCCTTAGGCTTATTGATTGTTTTGATTATTTTAAAAAGTTCCAATCTACTGGGATTTGATTTTAAGATTAGTTTTTTGAGTATTGATGAACTGAAAAAAGTACTCAATTTGTTTTCTGTTAGCGCCCTAGGTTGGGCTTCCCAATTAGGTTTTTTAAATTTTGCGAAGTTATATTCAACCTCTGAAGAGCTTATCAAAATGGGTTATATTTTAAATGTTTATGGGGTCTTTTTGCTTTTAAGCATCGGAGTAAATTCAATATATGCGCCATTAGTAAAAAAGCATTTACTCAAGGATCATGTTAATATGGCGATAAAGATTAAATCAAAAACTTTAATGATATATTTGCTAATAGCATTTATAGCTTACATTCTATCTATTATACTTTCTAATATGGATTTTAGTTTTAGTGATAAAGTAAAGGACATTATCTCCATTATACCATATTCAATATTGGTGTTGGTATTTAATTCCTTTAATTGGGTTGTTCAGCCTTTTTATTTAATAAACGATAAATTTAAAAATTACAATTTAATTAATATTATATCGTATATTTTGTGGGGCTTATTTGTTATTGTTAGTTTGTTTTTAGAGTATAAAAACTTTGTTGTATTCTTACTTTCAATTCATTTTATAAAAAGTGCTTTTGCTTTTTATTATGCAAAAAGAACGTTTATATCTAGGGGGAAGATTTATTAAATATATATTATGAAACTTAAGCATATTATAACTTTTTTTTATTTAATTTTAAGTGCATCACTGTTTTTGTTTCTACGTATGGAGCTAATAGTATGGGCCTCTTTCCTTATTAATTTTATTGTATTAACATATATTACCGATTACCATTTAAACGTTGAAAAATGTTTTTCACCTTTTTTGACCTCTTTTATTATTTTTACATATCTCTTTTTTTTAATGGCTCCAATGATTCAAATTGACTCAATTGAATCCAATAATATGGCTTTCCCCAACGCATTTCTCTACAATACATCAAGCATTCTTTTCACCAATTTCTTAATTCTACTTTTTAATATTATATTCTTTTGTTCTTACATTCTCATCAAGAAAAAAAAACTGAGTAGGGAACTTAAAAACCCACTAAAAGATACAACCTATTCTACGCCTCTACAAATATTAGTGCTATTTATCGTTTCAGTTCTGATTTTTTTATCAAATTATGAATATATAATAAATGAAATAGTGAGCTCACTTTATTCGAAATCGGAAGGGACGCTTGCGATTATTTTGATAAAAAAGAAAGTACTTTTCTTTATTCCATTTGCAGGTGTGGTCATCGCTTACAGATATTTAAAAAGTAAAAATAGAATAACAACAAATACACTTATCTCATTTTTATTATTTTCATTAATGATTATTTTACTTTTTGTTCTTAAAAACCCATTGACAGAGAAAAGAAATGCACTTGGCCCCATATACATCACTTTAATATACCTTTTCTACCCCAAAATCATTAACACCAACGCAAAGTTCTTTTTATTTTTATTTTTATCAATGGTTATTGCCTTTCCTTTAATTTCCTCAATAACTCACCTAGACGCTAGCTTAAGTGAATTAATTACCAACCCAAATGTTTTTGTTGACAGACTGATAGAATCGGGCTCTATTTTAAGAGCTTTTAATACTTTAAACTACGACGCGTTTGCTAATATTATGGCAACCGTTGACTACACAGAACTCCACAGCTTATCTTTTGGTTATCATTTATTTGGTGCTTTGTTTTTTTTCGTCCCAAGAAATATTTGGGTGTCTAAGCCAATAACAACCGGTAAAGAAATCGGGAATCATTTAATTGAGAATTTTAATTTCGGAGATGGACATTTTAATAATTTGTCCAATTCTATGGTCTCTGAAGGCTATTTTAATTTTGGAATTTTAGGAGTTATACTTTTGTCAATACTATTGGCGGTTACAATCATAAAGTTTTTAAATTGGTATCGATCAGGAGACCCTTTAAAGGAAATTATAGCGTTTTATTTTTCTGTTCATTTAATATTTTTATTGAGAGGAGATTTAACAAATGGAATCGCCTACTTTGTCGGGCCTCTAATTGGAGTATATGTGATCCCTAAACTAATAGGTAAATTATTAAAAAAATGGTAAATCATTTAAAGCATAATATAGTAAGGACCTTTTTTGTTTTAGGACTTTTTTTATTTTCAATTTCCTTATTATTGCCTCTTAATTTAAGAAATATTCCTACATTTATTTTTGCATTTATTGTGGTGGTATTAATATCATCTACCAAAGACTTAAAAGTTTTTAAAAGTAAGTTACTTGTTGTGAATACACTTTTCTTTTTTGTGATGCTAATCAGTTTAAGCTACTCTAGCGATATTGATTTTGGATCAACAAGGATGCTTGTGTTTGCGCCTCTTTTGGTAATGCCCATAAGTTTTTGTCTGGTAAAAGCAAAATTAATTTCAATTTCTGAGAAACAATTACGCCTTTTTTATCTTTCATTTTTTGTAGCAACGATCCTTTTTTTATTAGGCATATTTGTGCACAATTATTTTAATGGGTATTTAACGCGCACTATTTTTACCCATTACCCAACTCGAATGGATATCGGATATGGAAAATATTCAATGCATCCCATATACATGTCTTTATACGTTAGTATAGCAATGATTTTTTCAGTGCCGTTAATAGAACAAACACAAAAGAAAAAACACCAAACATTGATAATTATCGCAGCCCTCTTTCTTGCTTTAGTTTTACTTATGTTGGCGAGAAAAGGACCTATTATAGTGACTTTTTTAATTTTCACCTTTTATTCTTTTAAACAAAGGCGACACTTAAAGTATAATTTATTACTAGGTTTGGCCTTAACACTTTCCTTGTTAATAGTTTATAATATTGAGTCATTACGAGAAAGGTTTTTGGAATTATGGAGTGCAATTTTCAATAATAATAACATTTTATTTGGCTCTACCTCTATGAGGATTCATATATTTGACTGTGCTTTTGAAAATATAATAAGGCAGCCTTTATTTGGTTACGGAATAGGAGATGTTAAAATCACTTTAGATCACTGTTTTTTTGAGAACAACAATATTTTTAAAGGCAAGTACTATAATTCTCACAACCAATATTTAAGCAGCTGGTTGGCGTCGGGAATTTTTGGACTTTTCAGCTTGATAGTTACTCTTTTTTATAACTTAAAAAATGCGTTGGTCAACAAAAACTTTGTAAGTATATCAATAATTATTTTATTTATTATTGTAATGTTCACAGAAAATATTTTAGAAAGACAAGATGGAGTGATATTGTTTTCATTTTTCATCAACTTTTTTGCTTTTACCAGTGTAAACAAGAATTAATTTTATGACAAGAATATTACTTATAGGACCGCTACCCAGCCCTACAACGGGTGTTTCTTTGGCCAATCAAATCGTTGTTGATAATTTACAAAGTAGAAGCGATTTCACCATTCGTTTTATAAATACATCATACTATAAGTTTGATGAGAACCTTGGAACATTTTCATTATCAAAATTTTTCTTTAATTTAAAATTAACTCTCTATTCCTATAAAATATTTAAGTCCGATATTGTATATATTACACCTGGTCAAACATTTTTTGGCGTTTTAAAATATGCTGTTTTTATTTTATTAACCTCTTTATTGAACAAACAACTTATAACACATATTCATGGTAATTATTTAGGGAATGAATTCCAGAACTTAAAAGGAATCAAGAAGAAAATATTTAAGGTTTTATTAAATAAAACATCCAAAGGGATTGTTTTATCGGAAACACTAACAGGAAACATGTCGCCGTTTATAAAAAACGAGGACATTCATGTTTTATATAATTTTGTCGAAAATTATTTATTTGTTGACATCGAAGACATCAATCTCAAACTGAAAAATCCAACTCCAAGAATTGTTTTTTTAAGCAACTTAATGGAGGAGAAGGGGATTTTCGAATTACTAGAAGCTTTAAAAATACTTGAATCAGAGGGGTTTGAGTACAAAGCACAAATTGCGGGCAATATAGATGCCAAACACATACATAAAACGGAAAAACTATTCAATTCACTTAAACACGTTGAGTACGTTGGAGTTGTTTCGGGGAATCAAAAGAAAACATTACTTTTATGGGGAAATATATTTATATTACCCACATACTACGAAATGGAAGGACAGCCAATATCAATTTTAGAAGCTATGGCAACGGGAAATGTTGTTTTAACAACCAACCATGCGGGGATTCCTGACGTCTTTAAAGACACTGTAAACGGCTACTATGTTGATAAAAAAAGCCCCCTCGATATAGTGTCCAAAATTAAAAAAACAGCCTTAGGAACCACAGCATGCGACAAAATGAGAATAGAAAACTATCTTACAGCCAAACAAAAATACAAAGTTGATAATTTCATCGAAGCTATGGTTAAAATTCTTAAAGCATAATGAAGCAAAACCTATCGCAATATAAAACCCCAAAAGGTTTCAGAGGAAAATCTAAATTCACAGTACAATTGTGGTGGTTCGTTTATGCAATTTTATTTCGCCAATCTCCGCAAGTAATGTACGGATGGCGCCGTTTCCTACTTAGAAGTTTTGGGGCAAAAGTTGGTAAAAAAGTAATTCTAAGACCAACCGCTCAAATTACGTATCCTTGGAAAGTTTCTATTGGCGACTTTAGCTGGAT
>TARA_B110000971_G_scaffold78733_1_pt1 | contig 18142 bp, 12 predicted proteins | sample TARA_B110000971 | Tara Oceans TARA_B110000971 (sample SAMEA4397842) | marine metagenome | biome: Polar Biome; feature: [SRF] surface water layer (ENVO:00010504); material: water (ENVO:00002006), including particulate matter (ENVO:01000060) such as... | depth 5 m | reverse complement strand
GTCGTCTCCGGCGCCGGCGTTGGCGTCGGCGGCGTCGCCGCGGGCGCGGGGACGGGCACCGGCGGCTTCACCACCGCCTTGGCTTTCTGCTGCATCACCACCACGAACGAAGCTTCCGTGACCCCCGCCTCCGCCAAGGTGGTCGTGTCAACCAGCACCTTTCCCTTGTGCACTAACACCATCGTGTCAACCGCGAACTGCGTTTGGCTCGCCACGACAAGTCCCTTGACTTCGCCGATCGAAAGCGACGGGTCCAGATCCACCTCGAACTTGGCGTTCGTGCTGTTTGGCGGAGGGTGGGGTGGCAGGGAAAGCAAGGTCAGCGACGGAACGAAGTGAGCAAGTCAAACACGCCTCTGGTCTTTGGCGTGTGTAAACACGGAAGGAAGGGATCGCCTTCCGGTGTTGGTGTATGGTCGAATCGAAACAATCCCTAGGGCGCGGAAAGGGATTTCCATTAAAGATCTGGCGCGCGGTCGCCGCGGTTCGTTACGACAAAGCCGACAGGAAACCATCGCGCGCGCAAGGGGCACGATCGAGGGCACGCACAGGGTTTTGAACGCCACCTTCATGGTGACCTTTCTGTTCGTGAGCCGCGAAGGATGACGACGGCACAGCGCGTCCTCCAATGTTTTTCGGACGTGTCGCGCTCGCTTTTTGAAGCGCAAAAAGGGACGAAAGGGCGCTGGTGCTAAATTCTGGCGAAGCGAGTTGCGCAAAAATAAGTTACTTACATCTCAATGACCCAGGCTGCTATTATCACCCCTGGTCACAATTTATTCGGCACCACCGCCATTTCCACCTCGTCCTCCTCCACCTGCCTTTGCCGCAACCGACTCAGTTTCCGCTGCATTTCAACCACCTTGCGCACCGAAGGGTTGTCTTTGTCGTACGCTTGGTCCAGCCGGTGCAGGGCGTCTTTTTCGCGTTGCAGCTCCGTGCCCATCGCATCGATTTGCGCGGCGGTTGATTTGCTCGCCAGCCCTAACGCAACCAGCACCGGCGGAGGCGTCAGCTTGAACACGACCCACACGATCCACTTCGGAACAGGGAGTTTTGACTTAACGTAGCTGTGGTAGGTGTCCAACAGCAGCGCGTACGCGGATACCAAAACCGAAAGCGCGATGATCAGAAAAAGCAACCCCTCCAACACGGTCTCTTCCCGCGTGCCTTTCAAGGCGTCTGCGATTGTTACACGAAAAGTGTCAGTCTTGAGTCTCACTGTATATCGCGATGTATGGACAAGCAGTCACCAGCTGAGAGATAAAACAGTGCACTTGTGCTGTGTGTAGGATACTTCCTTTTAATGACTAGTGGACGTCACGAACGGGGCATCAAACGCTGTGTCTTGATTTGGGAAATGCGCAACACGTACAGTCAAACGCCATGGACATCCACACCACCATGAACAAACAGCAAAGCAGAGTTGCATCCAACAAATCCATGTGCTCCAGCTTGAACGGGTGCGCGTAGAACTTACGATAAATAAAAGAAAGTGTCAGTCTTGTATGGGAATGCAGGGAGGCCGGGATTTGGGAAAGGCCCGACACGTACTTGCGCCAACAGCGCGGCGCACAGCGTGACCAGAAAACTAAGCGCCTGCCACCCAAACATGGTTCGCGCGATGTAAACTTCAGCCCTCCGGTCGTTCATCAGCGTCCGGAAACTCACCAAGCACAGCCTTCGGATTAAATACACAACCTCCCACCAGTAGTACTGCGGCTCGAACCTGCGGTACAAACGCCCGTACACCTGCGGGTGCCACCCTTGCCTTTTTTCCGGGTTCTTCGCGTTCCGCAAAACCACCAAAACCGCCACGGGGTACCCCACACCGTACAGCAAGAGCATTAGGAGAAAGTACGGCGCGGTCGCGGCGTGTTCGCCGCGCCAGCACTTCTGCTGCGGGTCCGCGGAGACCACGGCGTCGCCGAACCAGGGAGGTGACATCCAGAACGCCCCCAGGTCCCTCTCGCCGACCGGCGTACACCGAAGCGTTTTCAGCAAAGCGCTGGTGGTGCTGACGTACATCAACCGCATGTCCTCGAAGAAGTGCTTGGTGCACTTTTGAAGAAACGTGAGGGGCGGGTCTTTTTGGGACGGGTCTTCTTCGGTGACTCGCCGCGAAACGGCAGAAGGAGTCACAGAAGGGTCACCGTTTGGTGTACCTCCGTTGATCGAACCACCCACTTCACCGATTGGCGCGCCACCGCACGCACCTTTAGCAGTGCTTTCCTTGCTCTCACCACCCAAACGTACCAGCTTCCTGTCGTGACGCTTACTCATCCGCTTCCCCGCCCACAAAAGCGCCGCGCGCTTGACCAGGAACTTTTGAGTTTTGCCAGAAAAGTGTCAGGGCCTTGTATGGTCAAACAGTCGGCGGGATTTGGGAAATGCATCACGTACCTTTTTCTTGGCGTTTTTTCCAAACTTTGAATCAAGCGCTTCCTCCGCCTCCACGGGCGACCTTAGGTACCACCTTTTCTTGGACCTCGCCCCCTGCATGCCTAGTTCGTGCCGCAGCTGCCCCACCGCGCCGCCTGTTTTGTTCGCTTCGCTCATCGCGGCGTCGTTCCGCGCGACCCCGAACACGTACTTGACTTTTATCATCTTCACCACGCAATACGCGAGCGCGTCCGCCACTATCGGCCACGTTTTTCTAAGCACGATGTCCACCAACACCACGTCCACTAACACGTAAAAGATGGGCGTCACCGTGAAGAAGATGGCTTTGTGCACGAAGGGCATTTCGGCCGCACACGATGGGATGAACAAATCCAGGGGGAAGTTTACGATTTCGGTTATTTTCAGAAACGTCTTCGTCCGGACCGTTCCCCAGCCCTGCCTATTCCCCACGATTGACAGGCACTGCACGTAGGTCAGGATGATGTACATGGAAGGCAGCACTATCGTGGACAGCTTCTTGACGACGTAAAAAGCAATCAGCAGGAAGAAGTACGCCACGATTAGGTTGCTTTCAGGGTCCTTTCCTTTGCACTCCACGCAGTTCCGCTGGAACCGGTAGTACCCTTTCGAACAGCGCGAACAGGACTGGCCTTCGAACCCGGGGAGACATTTGTTGCTGCCGAGGCACGGGGATTCGTTCGAGATCATCCTGTGACATCGCAGGAAATACTCAGGGTGGTTGTACACTCCGTAGTACAGGGGCTTCGCAGTAGGGCGTGTGATGTCGCCGGCGCACACCGCCCCGGCGGGGCACGAAACGCACGGCGACCCCGTGCCGTTCACAACCGGGTCGTACAAACCTTTTTCGCACACGCACTGCTCAAGCGCCAAGCCTGAGGGTTGTTCTATGCCGTTTGTGTCCGTCTCACCCACCCGCTGCGTCGTCCCGGCAGGGCACTCAGCGCACCGCACCGCACCCGTGGTGTTGACGTACCTCGTGCCGCCCTGGTACGAGCAAGGCACGCACGTGGCTTGCCCTGACCTGGAGTTGGATGACCCCACGTCGCACGGCAAACAGGCGTTCGCCTCCCCCCCCTCACGGTACTTCCCGGGAGAGCACGGCTCGCACACACCAAACACCGTGGAGACGCCAAGCGTGGTGTTTTTAAGGTCGTCGCGGATGTAGCCGTGGGCGCAAACTATCGCGCACGCACCGAGCGTAGCGTTCAAGGCGCTGCCCGTGGGACACGTCACTTGAGTCAAAGCGCGCGCGTGATTTGACGCTAGGATGTTTGACATGTGGCTCGTCGGAAACGCGGTCGCAGTGGAGACCAGAAGTGACAGGGCGATCCACACCACCACGCGCAACATGCCCCTACGCCGACAAGAGGGATCCATCCACGCGCGTCACCCACCGCGCAGCGGGAACGCGCGCGGTCCTGTCTCCGATGACCCCGATCGATGTTGACATGTGTTTAGAAAACGCGTTTTGACGTTCGCAAGAAATCACACAGCATCAACAATCTGTCGCTACCCCGACGGTTAGGTCCGCTATAAGGCGACTCGCGCGTCGCGCGGTGATTCGGTACGGATCATGAACTTGTATAAAAAAGAAGAAGCCCCCCCCCCTACGACGCATCCTCGCCCCCTTCCCCTTTGTCCAGGACTTTCTGGCACACAGACACGATCCGTTTCAGCTCGGCGAGGTCGTTTTTGTCTTCAGTTTCTCCAGTTTCTTTTTTTGTGTCACTTTCTTTTTTTCTTCCCTCCGTGAGCGACGCCACGACGTTTCCGTGGAACTTTTTCAGAACGGCCAGGTCTTCAATCGTCACCGCGCCGTGACACACATTCCCGTCCCCGAACAAATCAAGCGCCCCCCCAAGCGACCGCCCGGTGAGACTCACCGCCCGCCCCTTTGCGATGCAAATCAAAAGCGTCACCGCGATGGCGAAGGCTTTTTGGAAATTTTCCTCTCTTTCCAAAACCTGCTCTAAACCTTTTTTATGCGCTTGCACCACCCCGCGCTCGGTTTTGCGGTCGCCGCCTTTCAGTTTCGGGGCGCCGCGGCCTGCTTGTTCAAGAAGCGCGGAGTGTAACGCCTCTATCGCTTCCAGAATCGAGACAGGGTCGTTACCTGAACTACACGCAGTGGCCAACTCCGCCGCGGCGCCGCGCGCGCGTTTCGGGAACCCGGAGTTCGCGAGTTCGTCCCTTTGCGTTTTTGTGAGACTAAACGTTTGGTCACCTTCCACGGAAACGTTTGGAATGTGCCACTCCACGTATGCGAAGAGAAACGCATCCGCGGCGGGAACTACTTTCGTCAAACAACAGTGCGTTTGCGCGAAAACATCCAACCGCAGAAGCGCCGCGCCTTTGGAAAACGCGCGCGCCGCGGGGTACAGCGCGTCGAATCTTTCGGTCGCCGCGCGTTGCGTCGCTTTCGCGAGCGTCGTCGTCGTCGACGCCGACGCCGACGCTAAAGTCTGTTTCACGGCTTTGGCGAACGCGTTTTGGCAAACCGCGAGTACGTCACATGAAACGGTGTCAAGGAACGCATCGGACGCACCGGCAGTCACCGGGCGAAGAAAGTTTACGACGTCGAACACCGTCGGCGCGTTTTCGTCGGCGGCGTCGTCGGCTTTCGATTTTTTCAAGTCACTCGATTTTTGAATCCCGTTCTTTTCCTTCCCACCCAGTGCTTGGTTCGATTTACCCCCAGAGCCCGCGCTGTTTTTCTTCCCCTTGCCCTTCTTGCCCTTGCCTCGCTTGCCCCCGGTGTCCTCATCGTCGGACTCTAGGTCCTCAGTGGTCACGGCGAACGCGGAATCGGCATCTTTGTCGTCGTCGCGTGTGGGATTGCTTTCTTTTTTGCGTCCCGTTTTCGGTTCCAACGAATCCGGGTTCGTTTCGTGTTCTTTCGCCTCGGCTTGATCCCCCCGGTCCACGCCTGCCAGCTGCCTCCGCGTGCCTTCCTCCTCGCCGCGCTTGGTGCCGAATTCGGCGGCCAAAACCCTGACGCGCTCGAGGAAAGAGGGCGTCGCGCACGCCACCAACGAAGCGTCCGGCGACTTCACCACAAACGCCACAATTTCCGTCCCGGTTTCGGTTTCGGTCTTCGCCTTTTTTTCTTTTTTGTCAGCCTTGTTGTTTTTCCCTTTCTTCGCGTCGCTCTCGTTTCCCCCCACCGCGGAAATCGCGCTTAACAGAAAGGGCGCATCATTGACAGGCAGATCAGTAGGCACCAGCAAGTCGCACTCGCACCACCCCCTGTTTTCAACAAGCGCCTCCCGCACCGCGGCGTCGAAGGCGTCAACTAATTGACGGCTGACGAAGGATTCCGGTAACGATATTCCTTTTCCTTTGCCTTTCTTTTCGGTTTCGTCAATTTCGTTTTCGTTTTCCTCCGCCCCGTCCAGCTCTTTGAAATACGCCCCGCAGTCCTCCACGCCCATGCGCTTGGCTTGCTCCACGGTAACCAGACCGGCGCTTTGGTACAACGCAGCCACCGCGGTTGCGCGCGCGCGTGAGTACACCGCGGGGTGCCACGCGCCGCCGCGTAGCGCTCCATCCGCGACGATCGTTTGCGTACCGTCTCCATTCGCGTTGTTTTTATCACCTTCGTGTTTCCCCTTCCCCTGCTTGGCTAAATCACCGAGCACGGCTCCTGTCAAGGCGGCGGATGCGACGTCTCCCGCTCTGTCTTGCACTCGCAGCGCGCTGTTCACCAACGCATCCCTCGTAGTGGGCACCAGCGCCGCACGCATCGCGCCCCGCAGCTGCGCTTTGATTCGCCGGACGTATTCAGGGGTGTACACCGACCCGCTTTCCAAAACGCCGTCAATCGCGTTAGTTTTGGGACTACTACGGGTAGTGCTATCTTCACGGTTACTACCTTGTCCCAGCATTCTTTTCCTTATTTCTTTCGTCATCAGCTCATGTGACACCTGGTGCCTCCGCGCCAGCTCACCCACTTGCACCACCCCGTACTCCCGGAGCTCCTCGTCAATCTCCTTGGCGACGTCGTCGAAGTACTTCGGAGTGATCAGCTCGCCCTCGACCAGATCGATTTCGTTTGCCTTGTCACTGGCCAACACCCGAGCCCGTCTTTCGCAGTGCACCACATCAACGTTCAGCGCCGGCGGAAGGTCGGTTATTTGTACCCTTCCTCCCCTTAGCGTCACCTCCCGCCTGATCTCTTCGTCCAGACGGAGCTCGGTGAGGTACTCCTTGCCGTTCAGGGTGTACAAAAGCGTGTTGTCCAGAAGCCCAATCGATTTGAGTTTGTTGACAAGCTCGATGACGTTGGATTCGCTTAAACGAACCGAGCTCGTTTTCGCCTGCGCCGTCGCTAACGCCGCCTGAAGCGCGATGATCTCGTCCATCGCGGGACGCGGCGGGTAACGACCGACCAAGGGCCGGTCGTTGTGGGGAGGGCATGCAGATCTCGAAGCTCATCATCACAATTCTCGAAAAGTCCGCCGATATAATTTTGGCACATTCCGAGACGAAGGCCTTGGCGGCGGCGGTCGCGTCGTCTACCTAGTCCCTAGCCACTGCCTCTCGCGCCTCGGCGCGCGTCGAGTCAAGTGACCGGTCCCAATGAACTCCTGGGTCAAAAATTCCGTTCCCGCGGAGCTCTCCCCCGCCGCGGTGGTGGTGGCGCTGGAGAGGGATTTGTTGCTCACGTCGTTGTCCCGGCCAACAGGGTCGGCTGCTCCGATTTCGCCGCACGCGGTGCCATCGAAAGCGGGTCCCGCTATAAGAGCCGCAGCGGAGGTGATAACCCTGGTGCGCAGAGGCGAGTACCTCGGCGCACTTAGCAGTCCTCAGGCAAGAGCGCTGCTCTGTGGGCCGGATGCAGGGGCAGGGGCAGACTTGAAGCCCGGGCCGTTGTCAGATGCGCAGTCGGCCGCCGCCGCCGCTGACGCCTACAACACGATCGCGACGAACGTTGCATTGGCGCGCGATGCCGCCGCGGTCGCGGGCGGCGTGGAGCCCGCGGCGCATGCGCTTTTAGCACTAGCCGTGGGTGTCGCGTCCTTGAACGCGTTCCAGCAGGTCAACGTGACCGGCCCAGGCCTTGCGAACGCGCCTCAATGCCCGTTCCCAAGTGTCATCGCGCAAAGCACCGAATCCGAAACCGACGCGCGATGGAACCGCTTCGCCCTGACCGAACTCTCCGTGGACGGCGAGGATTTGGTGGGAAGGTGTCGTTTACCGCAGTACCTGTTGTTAGCACGGATCTTATTACCAGACCGGCTGGTAAAAGACGTCGAAACCTTAGTCCCGGAGGACGTCACCGGCGCGCAGCTGCAAGACGCGCGCGCGGCGGCGGCGAAGCGAAGCGCGAAAGATTCGAAAAATGACGGGCGCGTGCGGTTGTGGTCGGAACCGGTTGGTATTCCTATGGAAAACAGTCAGCAGACTGCTGGTGACAGTGCTGGTGATGGCAGTACGGGCAGTACAGCTGGTGACGTTTCATGTTCCCCAACACCCCCTTCGTTGGCCTGGTGGTCCGCTCGCCAGGTCCTGGCGCACCAGCGCTTGCTTTCGGGAAGGTCGCCGACCCTGCGCCGAAACGCGCTCGGGTTGCACGCGCTGAGTTTGCTCAACTTCGCGCCTGACAACAAACCCGCGCGGGTGTTCGGCGCCACGACGGCGTCGCCTTTTCAGGACAACAAAGCAACTAACGCGGCCAGCGTCAGCAACCCCACGCAAACCCTACTCGCGTCCATGTCCCTGCTGGAAGCGTCCCTGATGGAGCACGAGTACGGGCACGTGGATAGCGCCCGGGCGCTGCTCGAGTTCGCGTGCTCCGCGTTGGGCGTGCGGCTGGAGCTGGTGGGCAAAATGGGATTCAGGACGGTGCACCAGCAGGACGCCAAGGCGCAGATGGTACTGGAGGTGAGTTGTGACGGGCTGCCGGTCACGAAACGTGCTGACCAATCAGAAGCGGCGAGCGACAACGAAACGGATGACGAGCCGTTGCTTGACGACGCGAGCGCCACCGGCGTTTCGAAACCCGAAAAGTCCGCGGCGATGGCGCGCATCGCGACGGAGCTCCAGGGCCTGTCCGTGGACGGCTCGCAGGTCCTCACCACGCCTCGGCTGGGAAACGTGAATGAAATGACTGACGTGCGCAACGAAAACTTCATCACCCTGCCAGCCGCGGCGCAGGCCCTGGTCCTGGCCTCAGCGGTGACTGTTCGTAAAAGCCAAAGCGACGACGGCACGCGATCCTGGGCCATCGCGCCGTACCACGAAATCGTGCAAAGTCAGGTCCGAAGCCGCCCCGTGTTGCGCGCGGCGGCGGCGGTGTTTTCGTCCAGGCACGAACGCGAGCGCGCGCGGACGCGGGAACGGTCTTTGTTACTTCTGGAGGACTTAGTCAGGGGGTTGGACCTACCCGCGCCGTCGCCGCAAGCCCGAGCCCGGTATGCCTATTCCGTGTGGTTCCCGCCGTCAAGCGCGCTTCGCAAGGAGCTCGGTGAGTCTTTAATAGGCCTAGGCATGGTCGGGCCCGCGCTTGAGTTGTTCGAGGAAATCGAGCTGTGGGACAGCTTGGTTGTTTGTTTGAGTCTGCTGGGGAAAAAGCAACAAGCCGCGGACGTGGTGAGGCGGCGCCTAGCGGTGGACCCACTGGATGCGAAGCTTTGGTGCGCGCTAGGCGACGCGCTGGATGATGAAAATCACTACTTGAAAGCCCTGGAAGTGAGTGGCAACAAAAGCGCGCGGGCGCTGCGGAGCTTAGCGCGAGGCGCCGTTGCACGCGAGGACTGGGTCGTGGCGGCGCAGCGGTGGCAGGAAGCCATGCAGCTCAACCCCCTGTTTCCCGAAGGCTGGTTTTCGTGCGGGTACGCTTTGCTGAAAGCGAAACGTGAGGACGAAGCGCTATCCGCGTTTACCAGGTGTACGCAAATCGACTGCGAAAACGGCCAAGCCTGGAACAACGTCGCGGCGTTGAACATTCGCAAAAACCGGTTTCCGCAAGCGCACGTCGCGTTGCGAGAAGCGGTGAAGCAGATCCGGGGGAGCTGGCAGACCTGGGAGAACCTGGCGATGGTGTCGTGCAAGGTTGGTCATTTTCAGCAAAGCGCCCGGGCGCTGCTTACGGTGCTGGATTTGACGGACGGGACGCAGCTGCACCTACCGACGTTGGCGAGTTTAGTCGAGCGGTGCGTGGAGGCCCGCGACGGCGTCGCGACGTGGCTGGGGGTGGAGGATACGAACGACGCGGCGACGCGGTTGGCGGAGGAAAAAAGAAAAAAAGCGCTCGGGCAAATCGCTGAACTCGCAGAAGACGAGAGCAGTGACGACGAATCAGAAACCTGGGACGGGGTAGGGGGCGGTACCGGCGCCGCCGACGCGGGGGACGCCGCGGCGGATATGCTGGGGGCGTTTTTTTCAGACTCGGAGGAGGAGGATGACGGGGAGAACGATGATGGGAAGAATGTTTCCGACACTACTGGTAACTCCGTTTCCGACACTGCAGAAACTGCAGTCACCGCGCACGACAAAGCAAAAGCTTCGCAAGAAATCGCCGGCCAAGTCTTAGCAAGAGAGGTGGTCCGTTTGGAGAGCTCCGTGGAGGACGTGTTCAAGCGCGCGCTTGGTGGCGGGTCGAGTGGCGAGCGCCCGGTGACGGAGAGTAGCGAGATTTGGCGCCTCGTCGCCGAGTTCCGAACCGCGCGAAGCGAGTGGACCGTGGCGTCGGAAGCCCGGCTGAAACGCGTACGCGCGTTGGACGGCACGAAGTGGCGGAAAGACCAACAATGCTTCGTGGAGTACACGGACGCATCACTTGAGATGTGCCGGGGGAGCGTACGGGCGGCGACGGCGTCGCGCTCCGACGACGACGAAAATACCTCGTCGCCGGCTGAAATAAAACGAAACGTCTCGCAGGCGCGCATGCACCTCAGGGGCTTGATTAAGGTTGGCGAAGCCATGGAGTGGGGTGTTGAGATGCCGGAGGTGTTCGCGGAACTGGAGAAGTGCGCGGAGGAGGTGGCGGCGGCGGAAGCGGGGCTTGAAGGAGAGGAGGGGACGAGGTGATGAGTAGAAAATTGTCACAAACTCCATAACCACGCTCCTTTGTCAAAATGTCGTCCGACTGCTTTGCTGACTGGCTGACGGCGCCCGGCCAAAAAGTGTTGCCTTGCTCGCGGATCAGACGTCCCGGCGTGTCACTCGAGTGAGCGCATCGAGTTGACGCTCGCGTAGTGCTTCACGATCGGCCCTGATTGTTGACCCCAAAACGACCGTTTGACTGTGTTGACCACCGCGCATACGCCCTGGGCTTCGCACGACCGCGTTCCTTTCCGATCAGATTGAGGTGCCCTCAGTAAAGATCGAGCGAGCAGGAGCACCGGCGCCGTGCTATTGACAGGGAACAATGGCGATGCAGGCCCCAGCCAACGCGCCCTTGGTGTGCCACGGCCACAGCCGGCCTATTAACCACCTGGAGTACTCCACCGTGACCGAGGATGGGGTTTTTTTGATCTCGTCGTCCAAAGGTACGGACCACGAAACCCTGTGACGACCCGTTCTTGGACGCCCGATCCTGTCCCGGAATTCGTCCCGCGGCGCTCCATCATCTTTTTTAGCGCAATCCATCCCCAATGGGATCAAAAACACTCTCTACCGTCCAAATCTCGCGCTTGCACCGGGTACCGCACCCCTGAAGTACTTGTAAGTACTTACACGTACTCATCCGCTCGCGCTGACGCCCTTCCCACCTAAAAACACACACAGACGGCCAGCCCATGATCCGCAACGGCGAGACCGGGGATTGGATCGGCACGTTCGAGGGCCACAAAGGGTGCGTGTGGGGCGCCACGCTTAACACCCCGGCGACGCACGCGGCGACCGCTTCCGCTGATTTCTCGGCGCGGCTTTGGAACGCCATTACTGGGGACGAGCTTTACAAGTTCGACCACAAACACATCGTGAAGAGCGTTTGTTTTTCTAAAGATTGCCAGCGGTTACTCACGGGCGGGAGCGAAAAATTGCTGCGCATTTACGACCTGGGGAACATCGACGCCGAGCCTTACGTGATGGAGGGATCGCCGTCGCAAATACGGACGGCGCAGTTCACCGCGGATGACACGCTGATCGTGTCATCGTGCGCGGACGACAAAGGCATCCGCGTGTGGGACGTGCGCACGAACGCGGTTGTGACGACGCTTGAAACGGCAACGCCGGTGACGTCCATTGAAATCACGGAAAACGGCCGGTACATCACCACCGCGGATGGCAAGAACGTCACGTTTTTCGACGCCAACACGTTCACGCCGGTGAAGAAGTGGACCCTGCCGTATGAAATCGAATCCGCCTCGGTTTGCGTCGCGCAGTCAAAGTTCGTCGCGGGCGGGAACGACATGTGGGTGCATCTGCACTCCATGGAAACCGGCGAGGAAGTCGACGTGGGGAAAGGCCACCACGGCCCGGTGCACTCCGTGCGGTTCGCGCCCGACGGGAAGAGCTACGCTAGCGGCTCGGAGGACGGGACCATCCGGTTGTGGAAAACAAACCCGGGGGAGGGGAAGTGATACGAGGGTAAAAAGTTGTGGGGAATTTTCTTTTTCTTTTTAGGAAAGGTCTTTGAGTTCTTATTCATAATCCGTTTGAACGCTCGCGTCCTGACGACTCGTCTCCAGTAAAGACGGGTACACGAAAATAACTTGGATGAAACAGTAGCGCGAGCACCCAAGGTGTCGAGCGAGCGTGCCCGCGCTGCTGCTTTAACCAAGTGATTGTGGTGCTCATCTTTTGTGGTGACGAGGCGTCGGGTCGCGAGCGTTCGCGGGCAGTCGTAAGTTTTTTTTCACGTCTCTCGATGCATCGCGCCCCGCGGTCTCCTCGAGTACGAGGCTTTTACTAACTCAACGTGGGGAGTTTTACTTGCTAAATACCTTGGGTCCTTCACGTTTTTTCTTTCGCATGCTGAACGTTCGCGTGCTTGAAGACACCAATCACCCCGGCAAGTTGAGCCCCGACGCCGGGGTGGTTGGTGTCTTTGGCGTCGGGGCTAAACTCGCCGCGGTTGGTGCCAACAAACAATCGAACGTCGAACAAACGAAGGAATAAAAAAGGTGAGGCTCCAAAGAAGTGGGCAGGAGAAGTCCTCACGTTGAGTTGGTAAAATAATCACCACTGGAAGAGACCGCGGTGGTAAGTGTTTTTCACGTCTCGCGAGTGCTGTGTCCGTTTTTCATGTAGTGTCTGCTTCGACTATCTGAGTTCAAACCCCAATGTTTTGTCTACTCGGTCGTTCGAACCGCGTCGAGTAGACCAAACATTGAGACAAAAGAACTTAGATACTCGACCTCGACCACATACATGAAACACAGGTTCAGCACCTGCGAGACGCGATAAAAACTTACCACCGCGGTCTCCTTGAGTAAAAACACAGCCCGCGCGCCCACTTACCTGGCTCGGTAAATGCGCTCGTGTTCGTCTTCGTCCAGCCCGTTCGCAGAATGCGCTTCGGTTTCCTTTCGCCACGTGTGCGTGGTTTCCACCCTGCGCACGGTTCGGGAAGGGTACCGCATGACAATCGACGAGGACCGCGCGCCGTTTTCGTCGAACCGCACGCCCCGCAACGCCCGCCCGTCGCTCACGCCCGTGGCGGCGAACAGAATCGCGCCGCCGCCGCACAGATCTGAGGTGCGTAGAACTTTGGTTAAATCACAGCCCGCCGCGCGCATCGCCGCGGCGTCCGCGGCGTTTCTCGGCCAGAGCTGCGCTTGCATCTCACCTCCAGCGCAACGAAGCGCCGCTGCGGCGACGACACCCTCCGCGGCGCCGCCGACGCCGAACAGGGCGTCCACGCCGGAATGAGGGTCGCACGTCGCCAGCGCCGCTTCCACGTCCCCGTGCTCGATGAGTTTTATTCGCGCGCCCGCCAAACGGAGCTCCTCGATTAAACCGACGTGTCGATCCCGATCGAGCACCGCGCACGTCACGTCTTTGACGCTCTTGCGCTTCGCGGCGGCGATGGCGTGAACGTTCAGCGTGGGTGATTTCGTGAGGTCGACGTGCCCGGCGGCTTCCGGGCCGACCGCGATTTTGTCGACGTAAAAACCAATCGGCCCGGGGTTGAACATGGCGCCTCGCTCGGCGACGGCCACCACGGCGATGCCTCCGTCCTTGCCGTTCGCGATGAGGGCCGTGCCTTCCAGCGGATCCACGGCGACATCAACTCGCGGCCCGAGGCCCGACCCTACTTTTTCGCCGGGAAACAACATCGGCGCGTTGTCCTTCGCGCCTTCGCCCACCACGACGACGCCGTCGAAATCAACCTCCTTGAGCTTAGCGCGCATCGCCCGCACGGCGGCGCCGTCGGCGCTGATCTTGTCACCCTTACCAAGCCACCTCGCCGCCGCGACGGCGGCAGATTCCGTGACCCTGACCATCTCAAGCGCGAGGTTGCGGTTGACGGAAGATAACAGCCGGTCTCGGTTGCTAGACCCGAGTTGCGCGGAAACGGACGAGTCCGTTTCGTCGCCGCGAAGCGAGTCAGACACCAAAGACGCTTCCGCGTCCGTGTCGAGGACGTCGCCTGAAGTGGCTGCGACAACGCTCGCGTCTTCGTCCGCGTCCGTCTTGAACCTCACCGCCTTTTGCTTGCGCTCAGCTTTTATCTGGCGCACGCGCGCAAACTCCTCGTCGCCGCTGGCTTCGGGGGGGGCGTCCGCGTCGTCGCGGTTCGCGGCGGCGCGCGAGGGAAAAGAAAGTCGTTGTTTTCTTCTTGGAAAGACCGAAGCGTTTGCACGTCGTGGACTCGCGCGAGTAGTGGCTCGCGCGAGCGCCGCAACAGCGCTAAGCGCGGGTAGCCCAACGGCGGGCATGTACTACGAGGAAGGTGGACCACCAAGGTGGGAGACGCGAAGGCAACGCGTGGGTCGGGGGCGAGGGTCGTTGTAGGGTTTGGCGAACAACGACGAGAGTTTCTAGCAGCTTCTTATTTTCGTAACGTCCTAGAACAAATGAGATCCACAGCCACAACATCCGCGCAGCACACGACACCATCCACGTTTGTCTTTCAACGCGATGTCCGGTAAAAAAGCACGCGCGCGAAAGAAAAAGAGCCAGCGCCGCCGCGATGCTGCCGCGGGCGAGGAATTCGCCGGCCTCCCCGACCACCTCGTCGTCGAGCACGTTCTCAGATCTGAGCATTTCGACGACCCCGCAGATCTCGCACGGCTCCCAGCGGTGAGCCGCGCGATGCGCGACGCGGTGACAGGAACAGGGCTTACGTTTGAGGAGCTTGGTGAGGATGAAGCTGTCGAGCTCGAATGTATGAGCGCGCTGCAGCGCCGGCAACGGCAAGGTCGCCTGTCGCGTCGAGAATACCTTTGTGAGGCCGCGGCGAGGAGCGGACAGCTCGAAGAGTTGAAGGCGTTGCACGAGAACGACATACCGTGGGACACGATGACTTGTTGGGCGGCAGCAAGGGGTTGACAACTCGAGGTGCTGCAGTGGGCACGCGCGAACGGATGCCCGTGGAACGCAAAAGACACGTGCTCGGCGGCGGCCTGGGGCGGGCATCTCGAGGTGCTGCAGTGGGCGCGCGCAAACGGCTGCCCGTGGGACGAAAAAGTGATGTGTATTGCCGCTGAATTTGGCCACGAGACGGTGTTGCGGGCCCTGATCGAGGCGGGCGCAGACATCAACAAGGCGGATGATGAGGGCTACACGCCGCTGTACATGGCCGCTCAAAACGGCCACGAGAAGGTGGTACGGGCGCTGATTGAGCTTGGTGCGGACATCAACAAGGCGGATAGCGGCGCGACGCCGCTGTACATGGCCGCTCAAAACGGTCAGAAGACGGTGGTACGGACACTGATCGAGGCGGGCGCGGACGTCAACATGAAGAGGGGTGGCGGCGCGCCGCCGCTTTGGGTCGCCGCTGAAAAAGGCCACGATGCGGTCGTGCAGGCGCTTATCGAGTTGGGCGCGGACGTCAACAAGGAGGCGGATGGATGCGTGACGCCGCTGTTTGTCGCCGCTCAAAAGGGCCACGAGCCGGTGGTGCGGGCGCTGCTCGAAGCGGGCGCGGACATCAACATTGCAAGGAATGACGGCGCCACGCCACTGTACATCGCCGCTCAAAAGGGCCACGCGGCGATTGTTACGATGCTCAGGGATTCCGGCGCGGTGATATGACTGAAACGACGTGACGCACGTGTGGACGCAATATTTCAACAGACTATTCAACGGAAAACCGCCAATCACTCACTCGATCCCACGCAGCACGAATTGCACCTTGTTCTCCAGCATGGCCATCACGGTTCCGAACGTCGGGTGCGTGAACGGTCGCGTCGATAACTCGACGAGTTCGTCCAGGATTGCCAAATCGTCCTCAAACACTTCCCCAAACGCGACGAACCCTTGGTCCCACTCCGGGTGCGGTTTCGTCGCGATCAGGACGTTGTCCCCGCCAGGAATATACCCCACCGTGCCTCGTCTCCACACGCGTTTGCCTTCTAAACGCGCGGCGCCGAAGGTACCACCAGCGGCGCCTAGGCCGAACAAAGTGCCTTGCAAAAGACCGTACGCGCTTTCCGCTCGGTGAAAGTGACAGCTCGCCTCGGCGCAGAAATCGGCGGAACCGCCGACGCCGCACCTGCCGCTTCGCAGACTGTGCCGCAGCGCCGCGAGGGTTTTCGGGGCATCCACGTTGCTGTGTAGGTGGACGCGAATTCGCGCGTTGCGTTGTTTGCGAGAGGGTGACACCCACCGGACTCCGAATGAAACCCCGGATACGGAACCGAGCCCGTCCGGTTTTTGCGCCGCGACTTTTTCTTTTTTTTCACGGCTCGCAACCGCAAAACAAGCGCACGCGCACTTCGCGTTCATGAACCCGGGATTCGCAGCGCACTCCCCAGCGCACGCCCAATTTTGACACTGCTCGGCGGTTTCGTCGACGCACGGCACCGAGGAAGAAACCACGGACGAATCGTGCACGGAATCGTCCGTTTCTGAATCGTCTTCGTTTTCGTTTTCGCGTCCGTGTCCGACCTCGTCCGCCGCCGCGTCAATCACCTCCAAACCCGCTTCACCCACGGCGTCCATTGTTTCTTCTAAATGCGGAAGTTTCCGCGAATCGTCTTCCAATACCTCTTCCAAGTGGTGCGCGTCTTGAGACAAACGCGAACCAAACGACGACCCCGCGGGTAAAAAAGAAAACCACGCGTACGCCGCCGCTGCGAAAAATAACAGACACAAAAAAGTACTTCGGCGCGCGCCGCATATCCTTTTTTTGCGGTTGTTTTTGGAAGTTTTTCTTCGATTTGATGTTGCCGAGTTTCGGGAACGCAGCGAGCGCACACCGTTTTTTTGTCTCCCACCGCCGCGTCCTGCGTCTCCCGTAAACGCGTTGACCAGAAGCGATCGCCCTCGCGCGACGAAAGTTTCATTTTTATTCCTTCCAAACGCCCGCGCCTTCGCTTCATTCGATTTGAACTCGTCGTCGTCGTCGTCGTCGTCGTCTTGCCACCGGTTCGAACCGCTCGCTAAACCTGTTTCCACGTCATACTCCAATGACAATTGCTGCACGTCAATAACGCTCCCGAACGCCCCCGTGCGTCGCGAGGAGTCTCGTCGCGCGCGCGTTCGCGTCGCGCCCGGCGTGGCAAATTCGCCGGGTGCATTTTCCGTTTCTCTCGTTTCGCCGCGCCGCGCCCAGTCCTGCATGATTCCAGGAAGCTTGTCGTAAGAAGCGCGCATGTTGTTCACCACCAGGGTCTCCACGGCTTTGCCGAAGCCTTTTAACGTAACAACGGCTTCGCCTTCAACGCGAACCAGACACTGGTTGTTGCGTACGTCGCTGATCACAATCTTGCCACTCACCACGCACCGGTCGGTTATGTTGTTCGTGATGGTGAAGAGTTGCTCGAACGGCGGCGTGAGATGCGTGCCGAACCGCCATTTTCTTTCATCAATAAACTCCGCGGTTCGGGTGCCGAGAATCGCCCGCCGAAGCGCCCACGGAATCTCGATGCTCGGCACCATTCGCGTCACCGTCACGACCTGCCCGTCGATCACGTCGTGCGATAAATTCTCCTGCTCCAAAGTGCCCATCGCGTTCATGTGGAACCGTTTAAACGCGTCGGTGTTTTTCGCCTTTAAATAATCAACAGCGCTCATGGGAAGCACAACCTGCACGTCGAACACCACCATCGCGAAACTCACACGAAACCGAGCCCACCACCCACCCGGCGCCGTCTCGTCTGTCGCACCCCAGGGCCGTCGTTCCTTTTTCGCTTTTCCGAGGTTTTACGAAACTGCGAAACAGTTTCGGCGTCAAAATCTTTTTGTAATCAGATCGCTGTTGTCAGCCATCCCCTCCGTACTGCTGCCAGTATCCAAGTCGCTGCATCCGTGGAACACTACCGACGTGTCCGTTTCTGGTATCGTGTGGGACACGAGCGCCTGCTTCCGACCCCCAAAATGGCCGGCGCCAAGAAGAAAACCTCTTCCAAGAAGAAACCCGGTGATAAGAAACTGCCGGATCCTGCGCGTTGTGCGGTTTGGCCGCGAAGCGCTCGTGCAGCGCGTGCCAGGAGTACAACATCCGTGTTAAGTACTGCACGCCCAAGTGCCAGAAAACGGACTGGAAGGATCACAAATCGGTGTGCGGAGTCCGGAGCCCGAAAATAACGCCGCACGCGTCCGTCGCGATGGGCAGCGCGTCGTCAACGCCATCGTGGGAAATTAAAAACAGGTGCACGCGGTG
>TARA_B110000971_G_scaffold179599_1_pt1 | contig 18220 bp, 23 predicted proteins | sample TARA_B110000971 | Tara Oceans TARA_B110000971 (sample SAMEA4397842) | marine metagenome | biome: Polar Biome; feature: [SRF] surface water layer (ENVO:00010504); material: water (ENVO:00002006), including particulate matter (ENVO:01000060) such as... | depth 5 m | reverse complement strand
TTAGGTGTTATCTCTACTAACCCAGCTGTTCAAATGAACGATATGGGTATTGAGCCAGGAAGCACTTCAGTTAAAGCAAAAATGAATCCCTTCATTGCTCTTAAAGGTCGTATTCCTTGTCTAGTAAGTCAGCCGGTTAAGAAAGGCCAATGGGTTATCCCAGATGTCGACGGAAAAGCCAAGGGTGTGGACTATGGTACCAGTGGTATAAATAGTTATGAGATTATTGGTATCGCTCTTAAAGATAGTGAAAATGGCGAAGTAGAGGTTAAAGTATAATATGGCAACGTATGCAACATTGAATAGTAATATGCAAACACAGTGCGGACGACAACTCCGTACTTTTGACAAGACCATGACTCATACTGTCAGGGTATATGTGTATGCTGATGCCGGAAGCACCAGTTATACATCTTCTGGAGCATACAGTCACAGATTTGAATACGTGAATGCATCATACTCAGTATATAGCAATTATTTAGATAACAGAGTTTACACGGGGCAGATAATTTATCAACAAGATGTTATTGATTCTATTACTAGTGTTGTAAGACGAACAGTAGACCTTATTGAAGGTCGCCTAAGTAATAGAACTATTAATGCTTATGTTTGTCATTCAAGCTGTCATACTAGTTGTCACAGCAGCAGAGGTAGACGCTAATGACTATGGATAGAAATGATGTTAATTCTTGGGTTCAGACTTACTCTGGAGCGCAATTGAGAACGTTTGATAAGACTGTAACATTTACAATTAACGCTTATACGCGCGCTACCGCTGGTATAGCATCTGTTACTACAGGCGCCAACTACACACAAAGATTTGAATACGTGAATGCTAATAATACACTTTATAACAACTATGTCGATGTTGGTATCTCTCAAAACTACATCATTTATCCACAAGATATAGTCGATACACTAGAAGATTTAACACGACGAACAGTAGACCTTATTGAAGGACGAATAAGCAACAGAACAACTAATGCTTACTTCTGTCATTCAAGCTGTCATACTAGTTGTCACAGCAGCAGAGGTAGACGCTAATGTCAATGCAAAAATCATACTGTAAACAAATGCGGTATTCAGGTCCAGAAAGTTCATCGCCTCGTGATGCAACTAAATTTGATGTGTTAATTCAAATGGAAGTATTATCAGGGTGTGAACAAGCCTGTCTAGGTTGTTTCGTTGATAAGAATATTGATCCTGCTATGAATCAACAAATTATAGATCGTGCTAAAGAACTTACAGATGGAATTAAAAGAACTGGGTTAAACCTCAGAGAATTTGTTATTGGACCAACTGACTTCTTTACAGCATCTAACACAGAATCAGTATTAAACAACTCTGTTGTTCAAGATATTATGCGTGAACATACTAACGCTCGTATAGCAGCACCGGCTAAGTTTGACGTAGCAACAATGGAAAGAGTACAAGAGATATTTAATATCCTTGATGACGAAGATAAATTCCGTCGTGAAATGATTATTGAATTTATTATGCCAATTGGCAAAGTAGATCAAATGTTAAACGACATTCTTTATTACGAAGAAGTAATGAGAAAAGTAAAGTTCTTTAAAGAGAACACACCAAAACAAATGGATTGGTCTTGGACATTACAAGCATCAAATGTTGTTGGTAAGAAAATCGATAAAGAAACATATAACAAAATCATACAAAAATCTATTAATGAATACGAAACTATTGTTGAGATGAATCCCGCTTTCTCAAGAGCAAATTCTCAGCACGTTCAAAGAAACAACTTGTTTGGTTGGAATGATTTCTTAGGCAAAGTTATTGACGCAGATAATGCAAACGAAACTGTTATGTCGATGGCTCACCTGTATTGTAACTCAATAAACTTCGTTGGTATTACAATCGTTCCAGGGGCTGATGGTCCAACAACACACTTAAATGTTATGTTACATGAGCAAGCATTCTTCTTAAAGAATAAGAATCTCGATGTTACTGGATTATCGTTCGAGCAAATTCTTGATAGAAAGAATGAACTTGTTACTAAAGGTATAAATAGGTCGAGCAAGGTAAAAGATTGCAATGGCTGTCAATACGCAGTTGCATGTGCAAGCAGATTAGTATTCGAAGCACAGGAAACATTAAACATTGATGGTTGTGTGTTGAATAAAGATGTATTAAATCATTATAACCCATTCGATTTTACGTGGAATGATGATGCACTTAAAAAATTAGGAGCGGCATAATGATTGGCCAAAGTTTTTATTATTTAAATAACAAGAAATATATTACGAATATCACAAATATGTCTACAATTATTTCTGAGATTAATAATTTTTATCAGGCTTCAACCCCTCGTAATATTGTAGTAGTACATCCTAACATTGCAGAAGATACTCAGTTAGTTGGTACACAGTTTACAGAGCAAGCCGAAGCAGCAAGACAAGGTTCTGCTTCTTTAATAAGTTTTGTTAATTTTGCCGACGTAGATATTGATTACATTCAAAACTCTGATAAAGCCATTGTTGCTTTTACAGATGAGCGCGATATGCTAGAAGTGTATTGCAGATATGTAGCAGGGTTATTAGAAGGGTCTGGTTTCTATACAGATTCTGAGCACAATGTTAATACAATTGCTTCTGCTTTCGTAGAGAAGATTGTTGAATCAGATACTTTATTAACTATTATGAATACGTCAACCGCAATGAACGACGCTTCAGTTACATGTGATGCTATATTAGCTCATGCTGATACACCAAGATATGACGTTATATACCAGAATGGCAGAAACTTTAGTTACGATCTTTTGTTCTTTTTAAACGACACCTATCCTTGCGATCAAGTAAAGTCTCTTATTATTGAAAAGTTCACCATACATTCTAGTGAAATTACTAAAGATATTATGCAGCAATTTACTACTATGCGTAGAGATTTAGCTTATATTCTATCAGTAGTTGATTGGATGAATGCTAACGCTACTGTTGCTAACGGTTATGCAACAGACAAATCAGAGTTTATTACTAAGTTATATGTTACACCTGAAACCACTGGTAATTGGACTATTCCTTTCTATGCACTTGCTGAATTATGGGCACAGGTTAAAGACGATACTGATTTTATAGCAGCCCACGCTGCCAAAGCCGATGGTATTACTAATTGGGAATATAATGATGAATATAACGAAATTAATCATATGATACCAATGACTAAGAAGATTTTAGAGAGAACTTGGGATATAGAGAACTTATCCGCAGATCTAAAACTGCTTGATGCAGAAATACAGTTCTTTGCTAAAAGACAAAACAGGATTCCGTATTTAATACATAAATACAGTTTATTATAATATAAAGGTGATTTATAAAATGAATGATGAAAATATTGAGAAAGAAGAGTTAGCGCTTAATCAGACTGATGTTACTGAAAAGCCGTGCTATGCTTTACCGCTATCACCACAAAACCTAGTAGCAATATACAAAGAAAAGGGTGAAGATCCAGATAATAAATTCATTTTGTGGGTAGACTATCCTAATTCTCGGCTGAAGCTATCTCCAAAGCATATTATGATCTATCTTGCTAACACTAATTTCAGAACAACGTTTTCAGTTATTGACGATGAATTACTAGTAGAGTATATCAAATCAGACTTTCTAGTAGATTCTCCGTTGCTTGCAAGAATTGTTTCTAACATTATTAAAATCAAATTCCAACATGATATATCTCCACTAGAACGAGAGTTGTTTCTTACGTTCAGTGAACAGCAATGTATTGATTTTATTGCTGAGCACGCTGAGTTGCTTGATGAAGTTATCGAATCTATGCAATCAATTATTCCGTTTTCTTTAGCTAAACTTTGGGAAAATATCACACCTGATAATAGACTGAAAGAAATAGAATTAGAAGAGACTTTATCACTAATCGAAACTGTTGATGTACCTTCAAATGTTGGACCTAATGTTCCAATGATAGTTAATAGCTGTTGGGATGTATTTCTTCTTGTTACGCATAAGTTGGGTTTAAGTTTAAAATATAATATTCAAACATTCAATGATGCTCCCAAGTATTTTGGTAAAGATTTATTCTACATTTTAAATCGTTCGAACGTGGTTAATAGCATCATAGATTTACTCCCACCTGGATATTTCCAAACTCTAGACGATTTTGATCTAGAAGAATAAAACAGTTTACATTTCCCAAAATACATGTTATAATATCTATATCATAATGGAGTAGTGCATGAACTTCTTTGAATTTGAAGATTTCTTACTAAGTGAAGAGTGTTATATAAACCACGACGTCTCATATATAGATATAGAAGGTTTACAGCACTACTTACAGTTTGATAACTATTGGGCTTATCACCCGTTCGTATCTAGTCTTTTGTACTCAGAAAATACGATTAAGGTTGAACAGCTTGAAAAGAAGTTTAACTTTAAAGATAAAACTGCTCATATGTTTTTAAATAAGAAAAATGGTCCATCATTTAATGTTCATACTGACCCAGTAGAGGTTATTATAGAATGTTTAGATGGTGTTAAACATATGGAAGTAGAAGGTAATAAGATCAAGTTAAACAGAGGGCAGTCTTTGCAAATACCTGCAAACACTGAACACAAAGCATTAAATTATGAAAAGGCGTTGATGATATCTTATGGCATTCATGACACAGAAACACTTGATGGTTTACGTGAAAACGACCGAGACTTGCAACCTTAATTGCTCTCATTGTTTTACGTCTGGCACTAAAGGAAGAAAGATTTATTTTAAACCAAAGCCAACAGCAGATTGGTGCAATGGTTTAGATAACTCATCAAATAGTAATCAAATACACTTCGAATATCACGGCGGCGAGCCTATGCTTGCTCCAATGGAAGACATCATGGAATTCTATGATATCACAAAGTCTCATTGGGGTGATAGATGCACACACGGTATTACAACAAATTTAGTATTCAAACTTAAGCCCGAACATCTTACGTTCTTCAAAGAATGTATATCTGGCGGGTACGTTGCTACGTCTTGGGATCCTAATATTAGGTTTGCCAACGAAGCGCAAAGATCTTTATGGGAAAACAACGTTAAGAAGTTAGTTGCTGAAGGCCTTAAGATTAAATGTTTTATCTCAGTATCTACTGATGTTGTGAAGATGGACCCCGAAGCAATTGCTGATTATATGCATTCATTGGGTATCATTAATATATCGTATGAACGTTTAACACACAATGGTAATGCCGAACTTAATTTAGATATCTTTCCACACAATAAAGATTTAGATGCTTTCTGGATGAAGATGCACGAGACTGCTAAGGATCATCCAGTAGAGAATTCTTTCTTACAAACAGTATACGATAAGTTTGATAAGAAAGAAACCAAGAACGGAACCTTCTGTAGAGATTGCGAGCAAAAGCTTCATACTATCAATGCTGATGGTACTGTTGCTGGATGTCCTAACTCTGCACCTACAGATCATTACGGAACAATATACGAGCCAGTACCAAAGGTGCGAGGTTGTTATAAACGAATGGAGATCATTGCTTCGGAATTGCATATACGCGATCCTCGTTGTTATGAATGTCCAGTATTTAGCATATGTCATTCTGATTGCCATCAGCTTAGATGGATGGATGATGTTTGCCCTGCTCCCAAAACACTTATGCTGACCCTTGCGAAGGAAAAGAAATGGATTTAATTGTCAAGCCAACCGAGGCATGTAATTTTAAATGCAGCTTTTGTTCATCTACTGATATTGATCCTAATAAAGTTGGGTTACTAGAGTTAGAATATATCTATAGGTTTCTAAAGAGATATCCAGATACGAACACTATTATTATAAATGGTGGTGATCCGTTAATGGTAGATCCTAAGTATTATTGGGATTTGATTGCTCATTTAGATGAACACAATTACCCCTCAACAATCAGCTTTACTTCTAACCTTTGGCCGTTTTATGTTAAGCCATCTAAATGGACAGAGTTATTTCTTCATCCGAGAATGGGTGTATGTACATCTTTTCAATATGGGGGTGGCAGACTTAAAGGTGATTATTCTGAGTTTACTGAAGGCGACTTTTGGATGGTATCTGATAGAATGCTTGATAAAGTAGGATACAGACCAGACTTTATTTCAGTACTTATAGAAGATAATCTTGACCAAGCTATTAAGAATGTAGAACTTGCTAAGGAGATGGGTGTTGAGTGCAAACTTAATTATGCTATGGCTTCTGGTGTTCAAGGAACTACATTACAGTTAAGTAAGATATATGAAATCTATATTGAAATATATGATAGAGGTCTTGCTGAGTGGGAATGGAATACTAAACAAATGATGACTCGCCTAAGTGGTGCGTCAACAACGTGTCCTCAAAATAGGAATTGTGATTCTGGCATCCGCGCGTTTAATCCAGGTGGTGATTATTATTCGTGTGGTTCTCTTGCGGATGATATGGATTATCCAATCAATTTCGAAGAAGAAATGAATGGTCCTATGCAGACTCCTCTTCAAGCTGATCCTGATATTCAAACAATGAAGATGGCTTGTTACACGTGTCCTATGTTTCAAATATGTAACGGTTGTAAGAAAACTGTTAGAGATATGAAAAGAGAAAAAACAGTAGAAGCTCACTGTAAACAAATGAAAACATTGGCGCCACGTATTCTTGAGATTAACGGAATGAATCCAGCTGAGGTTACTCCTTACGTTGACGAATCTAATGAAATTGCTGTTAAGATGGTTGGCTAATGAATTTATCAATCAACCCAACGTATTACTGTAATTTTAGATGCAATTTTTGTTATTTAACCGATGCACAATTAGCTGATAGGAATAAGATTAGTCCTGAGAAATTAAATGAAACAATGAGCAAGATCACCGATACTATAGATCATGTTGATTTGTATGGTGGCGAAATTAGTCTATTAACATCTGAGTATTTTTATAGTATAAAAGAAGTAATAAGAAAGTATTACGATGGACCTATTAACATCAATACTAACTTTTCAGCTCTGCCTGATTATTTCTATGATGAAGATATTACTATTAGTGTATCTTATGACTTTTCAGCTCGAGAAAAAGAACAGTTTGTTTTAAACAATATTATGTCTTCACAAAAGCCTTTGTCTGTTTTGATTTTAGCATCCGAAAAGGTACTAGCTACAGACGTAGAGTTTATGATATTTACATTAAACATGTGTTCACAAGTAAAATCAGTAGAGATAAAACCGTATTCTACTAATCAAGCAAACGCTCATCCAGTTACACACCGAGATTTTGAAGAGTTTGTTAAGAAGTGGATTGATTCTACTACTGAAAAGAAGTTTCAATTTATAAACCAAGATTTAATAGAAGATGCATTAGATGGTAAGTATAGCGCGTTCAGTGATGACCACGTTTATATAACCCCGACTGGAAAGTTTGGCGTGTTGGAGTTCGATAAATATGATCGAGAGTACTTCAAAGAATATGTTACGTACGAAGAATACAAGAGTTGGGCAGCGCTTGAGCCCGTGAACAATGTTTCAGATATATGCAAAAGCTGTAAATACTATGGTGGATGCTTGACGGAACATTATAGATATGTTAAAGACCTAGATAATGGTTGCAATGGATATAAGGGGTTACTAGACTGGTATGGCGGAATATAAAGATTGGAAAGCTAAACAAGCAGCATTTCATGCTGTAAACAAAAACTTCAAAGATGATTTAAATGATAAAGAAATTGAGTACTCAGATGATATTGTAGAAGATGTTCTGAGACATTTTACTGAAGTTGTAGATACATGGATTTATCCAGCAAAATCATATGTAGTAGCTATTTGTTATGCTAAGTGGTTAGAACAAGATTATGGTGAAGATTTCTATGAAGTATTAGATGATCCAGATTTACTGTTTGGTAATGATCCGTACTTCGTCCCTTACTCAGAAGATGAAACAGTGTACAATGCTATCCTAACGGACCTCGAATTTAAAGAAGATCTGGGTATGGTTCCAGACATATTCGAATATTATAGAGAAGAAATGTGGTATGGTAGTTGATCCAAAAAGTGTAATAATGACGGACAAGCAGTCTCAGCCAGTAGTTATTGCTGACGAGGTTGCTGACGCTGCAACTAAGTGGATTTTAGAAGACAAGCGGCCGAAGATAGGTGAGATTGAACTTACCTTATTCGAGAACTGCCATTTGAATTGTTTCTTTTGTCACCATGATAAGAAGTCCACCGTTGGGTTATCTAGAGATGAAATCATGTCTAAGTTAACCTTGGTTGAAGATCATCTTATTAAGATGAAAGGTCGAGCAGATGTTGTACAAATTAACATGGTTGGAGGCGAATTGTTCCAGGATAGAATTTCGGACTGGGCGTACCCCGTCTATCTCGAATTCCTTCTTGAGATTAAAAAATTGTACATTAAACATGAACACAATATCAAGGTTGTGTGGGTTACATCATTCCAGTTCCGCAAAAGAGAATTAGTACAGAAACTTATCGATGATTTGAATGCTGCTGATATTCCTTCTTATATTATATGTTCATATGACTTTGATGGTCGCCCAGTAAAAGGACCGTATGGCAAGAACATCGAGTTCTTTGCAGATTATATTATATCTATTAATATGGTTGCTACAGTTCCTTCTATTAAAAAGTTTATGGCTGACGAAGATACTTACTTTCATTATCTATATGAAAAGTTTGATAACTTTTACTTTGATGATTATATCCCAGACAAAGGTTACGATCATTTGATTCCTTCAGATAGTTTATATCTCGAGTTCTTGAAATTCGTATATCACAACTATCCTGACATTAATCCTATCAAAGAACTCATATATAATGATAAGAACCACATGCATTGCTTAGCACTAAATAAGGTTACAATCTTTCCAGATAATTCAACTTCTAATTGTCGTTGGGATAGATATACAGTTGAAGATTTTAACACACCACTGCATAGAAAAGACAATGCTTCTATGATGCAGGCTTACATGGATGAAAACGGATGTTTGTCTTGTCAGTGGTACAATAAATGTGGCTTTAGATGTTACACCCAATGGGATTGGAAGACTAGAGAACGTGATTTGCCTGATTGTATTATGAGAATGTGGTTCAATTATATAGACAAGAATGCGCAAAACAAAATTACAGGATTTGATTATGAGAAAAGTAAAACTTGATTGTTATACATTTGATGAAACATTACTTGAGATGCTTCCGCTAAAAACAAAAGCAACGAAGCCTGCGTGGTGGAGTGGTTTAAAGAAACTATATAAAGTTTTCGATGTCATGTCTGGCATTGAAATACCCACCCCCACTATTAAGTTGTGTCCTGGTGTAGTGGATTATATACGCAATCCAATAGAAGTTAAACTATGGACTGATGTTATTTTTAAAGTGTTTCCGAGTGGTAAAGTAACTACTGTGTGTCCACTTAATGAAAAGCATGCGTTATCTGCAGGTGTACACGATGAAAAACAGACTGGGCCTGATCTATATCCTGGACGAACGGTAGTAAAACTATCTAATCCATGGGCTTTAAAAGCGTCAGACAGAAGCCAGTTTATGTGTACAGAAGTTCATTACTCAGAAGATTTGAGAAAGCATAATATAATTGTATCGCCAGGAATTTTAAACTTCTACGATCAACACGCGCTTAATATCTTTTTAGCGTTTCCACTTAAAGATGAACCATATGAAATAGAATTAAAATACGGTACACCGATAATGGCACTACATTCTATGACTGAAAAGCCTATTGAGATAGAATGTCATTTAACAAATATTGAAGGACTAAATAGAATCCTTGCAGCGTTTCCTTCTACTTTCTTTGGTAGATATTATGCAAGAAGAAAAAGCAAAGGTAATATATAATGGAATACAAAAATCTTTGGCCTACAGTGATGGCAACGGGTAAATTTGATACTTCAGGGTTAATAGAATATATCTTATCACATTATGATATAAACAATCTTAAAAGTGAGCTATCAGGTTATAATATGTTTGATGATAAAGATCCGGTAATGATCAAGTTTCAAGACATGGTCTATAACGCATTCGATGATTATCTGAAAACAACTGTGAATAAAAGTATTAGTGATTGGGGAAACCACAAGTTTAAAGCTTGGATCACTGGTCATGGCAAAGATTATAGTATGACTATTCACAATCATTCAGGTGCGCATTTATCTGGGGTGTTTTATATATTAGCAGAAGAAAAGACATCAGGCGGAGATATTGTATTTACTGATCCGCGCTCAAACGCTAATAGAGGATATGATGATAAGTTCTCGCCTATGTTTGAAAGACACGCTGTCACCCCCGAATCTGGAGATTTTATGATCTTCCCAAGTTTCACATATCATCATGTAAATCCTTATTATTCACAGCTACGCATATGTGTACCGGTGGATTTGTTTTTGTTCAGAGGATAAAACGTATAAATAGATTCAAGAAATAAAGTAGTACATAAAATAAACTCAAACCCCATAAAATCTCAGAAGGAGAAAAACATGGCACTTACATTAGTATATAGTGTTACCGGTCTTAAAGTACGCGATGAAGTTAACACTGACGGTGATACAAACGCAAACGCAGTTGTTCAAACATATTGGAAAGTAGTAGGAACAGACGAAGCAGGTCAAACAGCAGATTGGGCAGGTGCTACACCTTTCACTGCTGCTAACGTTCCAGCTGGTTCATTCGCTGCATTCGATACACTTACAGAAGATAACGTTCTGGCGTGGATTACAGCTGTAGTCGAAGGTGACGCTCAGTATAAGGCTCATATCATAGGCCAGTTGGAAAAACAAATTGATGAATTAGTTACATCAGAACCTGCACTACCTTGGGCTGAAGAAGTTACTCCCCAAGAAGATGCGCCTGAAGCCGACGACCTCGATCTCCCGTAGATATAAAAGGAATCTATTGTGAATTACACATGGCAAATTACAAAACTTGGATTACGTGACGAACTCAACGCAGACAACGTTCTGCTTGAGAACGCCATTGTTAATGTTAAGTGGAAAAGAGTCGCTGTAGATGAAAATGGAACCGAAGCAAGTTACCTCGGCAATACTGATCTAGTTGTACGTGAAATTACAGCTGCTGATTTTATTGCATTAAACGAGGTAACTTCTGTACAAGTTATTAGTTGGTTAGAAGAAGCTATTGAAGCTAGTGATATTACACGCATCAATGCACAACTACAGAGCAAAATTGACAAGAGAAGTACGCGGGATGTAACACCTAGCTGGTAGTTATAAATACACGTATAATCTAATTTATATTATGGAGGTAACATGCACGACTTGCATATGGGTGGTTTAGCGGCTTGGGCTTTGAAAAGAGGCGGGTCGCTACATCCCATCTTACTACCTAAAGAAGTTTTAGGTAACGAAACGGGTATCATGAATCCGTCGATCTTCTCTCACAAGGGGAAGCTTCTTCTTAACATCAGACATGTTAACTATATCCTTTATCACAGTGAAGGTAAAAAGTTCCCGCATCAGTGGGGGCCACTTGTCTATATTCATCCAGAAAACGATGTATCTTTAACAACACACAATGTCATGTGTGAACTTGATCATGCCTTAAACTTAACTAATGCTCAGCGTGTTCATATGGCATTAGATACTGGCGCACCAACATGGAACTTTATTGGTTTAGAGGATGCTCGCTTATTTGAGTGGGATGATAAACTCTATCTATGTGGTGTACGTCGAGACTGTTATGATTCTGATGGCACTGGTCGTATGGAACTATGTAACATAGATTTCGTAGATGGTCAATGGACAGAAATTTCAAGACACCCAATTCCAGCACCTGGTGAAAATAAAAGTTTTTGCGAAAAGAACTGGATGCCTATTACAGATATGCCTTATCACTTTGTTAAGTGGTGTAATCCTACTCAAGTCGTCAAGTTTGATATTGAAGCAGGAACAACTACTGAAGTATTCAAAGACGAAAGTGAGCGTCAACCATTTGCTAAAGATTTTAGAGGTGGTTCGCAGGTACTTAGAATTAATGAAAATCAAAGAATAGCATTTATACACGAGACTAATCTATTAAGAGATCCGTTTAATCGTAAAGATGGTGACTATTCACACCGTGTTATTGTATGGGATAATGATTGGAATCTAATCCACGCATCACGCAACTTCCACTTTATGGGTACTTACTTTGATCATGTTACTGATACTGATTATAATATCGAATTTGTTACCGGAATGACCGTACATCCCGAGTCTGGCGACATGCTAATCTCGTTTGGCTTCCAAGACAACGCTTCGTTTATTCTTAGAATGCCTCAAAAATTGTTTATGGACTTTATAAAGGATAGCGGTTAATATGGAAAAGCTTAATGCACAACTCTTGAATGATGTAGTTCTAGACTATTCTAACTCAGATAAGATTTATAAATTAGCACGAGATTATGATAGATTAGAACAAGGATCTGGCGCTTTTAGTTTTTACTTGCGAGCAGCTGATATGTCACCTGGAAAAACTTTAGATGAAAAGTGGCTCCAATATAAGTGTATGATTCTCAGTTCTTTTATTTTTGATCGTAGTGATAGTCGTAACCTAAGTACTGAAGGTCTTCTTAAGATTGCAATTGAAACATTGCCTAGTAGACCAGAAGCTTATTACTTCTTAGCTAAACACAAAGCAGAGAATAGAGATGATTGGCGTGAAGCTGCCATGTTTGCTATGATCGGTCTCAGTTTACCAGATGATGGATATTTTGCAAAAGATAACGATGTTGGTTATCCTGGTGTTAATGCATTGCGATTATTATATGCTCGTGCAAAATGGAAAGGTGACGGTAGAGATGAATCTAAGAATCTAGCGTTTAACTTAAAATATAAAAATAAACTAGATGCCCAAACAGATGAAGGTGCTACTAAACTATTAGAAGAGCACGGTTATCCTAGCACGCTACCTTATCTTAAAGAAGATAATTTCAGATACAAGTTTCCATTTAATGGTATTGAAGCTATTGATAAGAACTATTCACGCCACTTCCAAGACATGTTTGTGTTGTCTGTATTAGATGGGAAGCGCAATGGTACATTTGTAGAGATTGGATCTGGGCATCCAGAGTTGTTTAATAACACTTTATTGTTGGAAAAAGAGTTTGGTTGGAATGGAATATCTTTAGATAATTCAGAAAGAATGGCTCATATATTCTCGAGACAGCGATCTACTAATATAACATTAGCGGATGGTGCAAATACAGATTATAAGATATTGTTCAAGCAACAGTGTTTAGAGCAACACGTAGATTTCTTGAGAATTAACGCTGAGAAAGCTTCAATAGATGCTTTGGGAAATATTCCGTTTGACAAACACGAGTTTGGTATTATACAATTCCAACATAACTCAGTGTGGTGGGGACCGAATTTTAAAGAAGAATCTAGAAAACTACTTAAACAAATCGGATATATATTACTAGTAGGCGACGTTGCAGTAGATGAGAATTCTAGCTATGAAGATTGGTGGGTACACCCTATGTATGCTAATTACAAGTCAGCGATGAAATCTAATTCTAAGATAAACTTTGCTTGGAACTATATGATGGAGAAACTATAATGAAACCAGTATTAATTACAGGAGGATTCGATCCTCTTCACTCAGGTCACATAGCATATATGAAAGCTGCTAAAGAGTTGGGTTCTATTTTATTCGTAGGTGTTAATAGCGATGAATGGTTGACTCGTAAAAAAGGTAGACCATTTATGTCCTGTGAAGAAAGAATGTCTATCATCAAGGAACTTGGCTGTGTAGGACATGTATTCTCATTTAACGATGATGACGATACAGCAATTGCTGCTATTGAATATGTAAAGAAACAAGCTCCTAATAATAGTAATATTGTCTTTGCAAACGGTGGTGACAGAACATCAGATAACATCCCAGAGATGGTTTTTGATGATATTGAATTTGTATTCGGTGTTGGTGGAGAAGATAAAAAGAACAGTTCTTCGTGGATCTTAAATGAGTGGGACAAGCCCACGACAAGTAGACTATGGGGAAAGTACAGAGATTTAGATCAGAATGGTCATTGGAAAGTAAAAGAATTATCGATTGATCCTACTAAATCTCTGAGTGATCAAAGACACTTTAAAAGATCTGAGCACTGGCATATTGTTGATGGTGATCTGAGAATGGATCTAGAATTTGCTAATGGATATAGTAGTTCAAATATTTACAAGTCTGGAGATAGTATTGATATTCCTATAAATACATGGCATAAGGCAATCAATGTTGGTTTTACACCAGTTAAGGTTATTGAAGTCTGGATGGGATCTGAACTATCTGAAGATGATATTGAGAGAAGATCTATAGAAGAAACAATATAGATTACTTAGTATTATTATAAAGAACATATTCTTATTATACCATGATTTGAAAGGTTGTCAACTGTTTTTTTATAAATATCTTAAATAAACAATTATATTCACATAAAGGAGACGACGATGGCTTTTCAGTTATCAGTAGCATCACGGAACGCTACATTAGCCGCGATCGAAACAGCAGTAGGAATTAACCCTATCTTAACTATTAACACTGGTACTAAACCTGCCGATGCAGCTACTGCTAATACAGGTACAGTTCTAGCGACAATGGTTTTACCAAGTGATTGGTTGGGAACAGCAGCTGCCGGATCTATTGCTTTATCAGGAACTTGGCAGGATTTATCTGCTGATGATTCAGGTACAGCAGGATATTTCAGATTGCACACTAATGACGGCACAGTATGTCATATGCAAGGCACAGTTACTGCAACAGGTGCTGGCGGTGATATGCAACTAGACAATACAAACATTGCCACAGGTCAACAAATCAATATTACAACGTTTACCATTACAGCTGGCGGCGCTTAACTTTATAAAAGGTAAAGCCTCATGTCTGATGGTACATTAAACGCAACAATAGATTTTAGTTTCTTCGGCGGTGGTTATCTACAAGTAACGGGAGATTTGCCTTCAAGTGCAATCTCTCCTACTCTTGTTTCTTATGGTACTGTGCCAATATTTGGCGATATACAACCAGTCACTATTGACTTTACGTTCACTGGTGGTATTGAAACTCCGATAATTGATGGTCGTGCAGCAAATCTAAGCTTTGGTTTCACTGGCTCTTCTACGGTAGAGTTCGGTGTACAACGCTATGCGTCAGTAGCAAATAATGTATTATTCGATTACACCGCAACATCTACTGGTTACAACTTAACACACGCCAACTTCAATCCTACATTAGAATTTACATTAGAGACTAGCTTGGGCGTGTTCTCGTTAGGAGATAGTGCGGGCTTATATAGTTTTGGCGTTACAAGCACGGGCTTAAATATATCGACTAGGCCATATTCTGATAATGGAGCAAGTTACGTTTCATTTGATGCAATAGATTCTAATGGCGTAGATATTGTCGATGAATCTAATTCTTTACACATAATAAATGACGGCATTACTTACGCGGTCATTCTACAATAAGTTTTCACTTTCTAATAAATAACTAAAATAAAGAAAGAAAACTTTGGGGAAAATACATGGCAGCTACATTTTACATCAAACAGAACGATACTGCACCATCTATTAGCGCTGCCTTGAAAGACTCCAATGGTAGAGCTCGTTCTATGGTAGATGCAGCATCAATAGCATTCCACATGAAAGATGAGAATGGCACAATTATTGTTGACACTGGAGCTGGAATTGTTCTTAATCCGGCTAAAGGTACCGTAGCATATGATTGGCAAACTGGTGATACTGCTAACACTGGTATACATAGTGCAGAATTCCAAGTAACATATAATAACGGCGGGATTGAAACCTTTCCAAACACTGGTTACATTAAAGTAATCGTCAAAGACGAATTGGCGTAAGGGGAAACACATGGCACAACCACAATCAAGAGACGATTTCATTCAATACATTTTAAGGAAGATCGGTGCTCCGGTTATCCAAGTCAATGTATCGGAAGAGCAACTCGACGATAGAGTAGATGAAGCTGTTTCTTTCTGGAGAGATTACCACTATAACGGCAGCCAGTTAGTTTATCTAAAGCACGAGATTACTGAGCAAGATAAAACAAACGGCTATATTACATTACCACAAAAGCTGCTTGGTATTTCAAAAGTCTTTGAATTTGATACGTCGATTTCTATGGGCGGCGGCATGTTCAACGTTCAGTATCAATTCGTTCTAAACAATATTCAAGATATGACAAGCTATAGTATGACTAACTACTATATGACTATGCAACATATCGAATTTATGCAAGAAGTTCTTGTTGGTAAACCGTTAGTACGCTATAACAAACACGTTAATAAATTGTATATCGATAACAACCACGAACGCTGGACTGTTGGTAGCTATATTATTATCGAAGCATACGATATTATCGATGGAGATTCTTACGCTGATGTTTGGTCTGATCGTTGGTTACAAAACTATGCATCAGTTCTTGTACGTGAACAATGGGGTCTTAACCTAACTAAGTTTACAAACATGCAATTGGTTGGCGGTGTATCATTTAACGGTGAACAAATATTAGCTGAAGCAAGAGCTGAACGAGAAAAGATGGAAGAAGAAGCTATTAATAATCTTCAACCGCTCACGTATAATTTTATCGGGTAAATCATGGCAACTAATGCATACTTCAGTAATTATGACGAATTCAATGAACAGAATTTAATCGATGATCTTGTAATAGAGTCGATTCAAATTTATGGCGTTGATGTAGACTATATTAGTGGTCAGTTTAATAATGTCGATAAGATCTTTAATGAAGATGATTCGCCTCTTTATGACGAGATGTATTCCTTTGAAGTATATGTTAAGAACGTAGATGGATTTGAAGGTGAAGGTGACTTCCTTTCTAAGTTTGGTTTACAGATTAGAGATTCGGTTACACTTACCGTGGCTATCAGAACATTTGAAAGATATGTTACTAGAACCGATCCTACTAAACCTCGTCCTCGTGAAAACGATATTATATGGTTACCACTTAATAAGAAAATGTACAGAATTACTTATGTTGAACATGAGAGTGTATTTTATCAAGCTGGTTCTTTACAAGTATACGACATCAAATGCGAGCTTATGGAATTCTCGAATGAACGATTCGATACTGGTAGATACGATATAGATCATTACTTCGATGATGTTAATTCTACAAGTACATTTGTAACTACACTATCAGACGTTGCTAATAACGATCCTATGGCTCAAAACCTAGAGTTCGAAGCCCTCGCTGATGATATATTAGATTTTTCTGATGTAGATCCATTCAGTGAAAACATTACTATTCAGGATTTATAAGAATGGCCATTGCAAATTATTTCTATAATGAGACAACACGAAGATATGTAGCGCTGTTCGGCACAATGTTCAATCAAATTAAAATTGAGCGAAAAGACAATGCCGGAACAATAGTACAAGATATGATTGTACCACTATCCTATGCACCAGTCCAAAAAGTTCTTTCAAGACTAAAAGAAGATCCTGATTTGTTAAACAGCAGAAGAACTGCTATTAGTTTGCCAAGGATGTCTTTTGAAATTACAAGTCTGAATTATGACCCGCAGCGTAAAATTGGTTCTACTCAAAAGATGCGTAAAGATGCAAAAGCAGAAACTGATGATTCTCGCGACTTTATGTATTCATCAGTTCCGTATAACCTAGAATTCTCTTTGTACATTATGACAAAGTACGCCGAAGATGCAACGAAGATTATGGAACAAATCATTCCGTTCTTTACACCTGATTGGACTGTTACCGCATCGATGGTACCAGACTTAGATCCTATTGATATTCCTATCATTTTGAATGGAGTCATTACTGAAGATCTCTACGAAGGTGATTACGAAACAAGACAAGCTATTCTATATACACTTACTTTCACTTTGAAAGGCTGGTACTTTGGTCCTGAAAAGAAGAAGAAAGTAATCAAATTTGTCGATGTAGATCTAGCAACAGATACAGCTGCAAACGCAGTAATGAAAGAACGCGTTATTATTAAACCCGGACTGGACGCTAATGGTAATCCTATCAGCGAAGATGGCACAACCATTACAGCAAACACGTCAGTTTCTTTAGGTGGAGTGTCTGCTGTTACAATAATAAACGACGGCGAAAACTACAATGCAAATAACGTTATTACCGCCACCATTGCATCGCCTAACGCTAGTAATGCTGAATTTAGTCCACGTATTGGCGGGAGCGGCGAGATCTATTTTGTGAAAGTTACTGAGCGCGGTGGATATT
>TARA_B110000971_G_scaffold194500_1_pt1 | contig 18250 bp, 22 predicted proteins | sample TARA_B110000971 | Tara Oceans TARA_B110000971 (sample SAMEA4397842) | marine metagenome | biome: Polar Biome; feature: [SRF] surface water layer (ENVO:00010504); material: water (ENVO:00002006), including particulate matter (ENVO:01000060) such as... | depth 5 m | reverse complement strand
GAAGTCTTATCTGCCGATAATAATAAACAACTATGGGTGCCTGAAGGTTTCGCGCATGGATTCTTGGTGCTCTCGGATACCGCAGAGTTTCTATATAAAACGACCGATTACTATGCCTCAGAATTTGAGCGCAGTATTATTTGGAATGACCCTACTATGGATATAAAATGGCCGATTAACGGTGAACCCATCTTGTCCGCAAAAGATCAACAAGCCAAAACTTTAGCAACAGAGAAACACTTTGCATGACCCACGCATCAACAACAATTAACCCGCATGCAGCTCAACCCACATCATTCGTAGTCTTGGCTAAGAGTCTTTGGCGCAACCGCCAGCTCATTGTGCAAATGACTAAGTGTGAAGTCGTCGGTCGCTACAAAGGTTCGGCCATGGGTTTAGCTTGGGCGGGTTATGCTTTATTCCAAAAAACCAGAAAAGGGTTTGCGGATGTCCTCTAATCTGACAGAACAAACCTCAGCTAACGTTGTTTGGCATAATGCCACCGTCACCCGTGCGCGGCGTGAAGGGCAAAACGGTCATCGTGGTGCAATTATCTGGTTTACTGGCTTATCAGGTTCGGGTAAATCTACACTTGCACATGCAGTTGAAGAGACCCTGCATCAACAGGGCTGCAAAACCATTGTATTAGATGGTGACAATGTACGCCATGGGCTATGTGGTGACTTGGGCTTTTCTGAAAAAGATCGACAAGAAAACATAAGACGCATTGGTGAAATGGCCAAACTTTTTATGGAGGCGGGTATAATAGTTTTAACTGCATTTATATCACCTTATCGTGCCGAGCGTGAACGTGTGCGCGGCATGGTCGAGCGCGGTGACTTTATCGAAATTTATTGCGACGCGCCTATCGAGGTATGTGAAACACGGGATGTAAAAGGTCTATACAAAAAAGCCCGCGCTGGTAAAATTGCAGAATTCACAGGCATCTCATCCCCATATCAAGCACCTGAAGCACCAGAGCTACATTTAAGTACGGGTGCTGAATCTTTAAGTACTTGTGTGCAACAGGTGGAAAAAGTAATAGTGCATCATGGTATTTGTGGGCTCCACTTTGACACAGCGCCTGATTTACAAGCGTATTGAGCTGATTTAATAAAAATTATGATTAAAACTATTTATATGCATTGGCTGGAGTTGCAAAAGTTTGCGCCAGTTTTACGACAATTAGTGCGGCAACAATTGATATTGCGTTATCGCCGCACAGCTTTAGGCTATTTGTGGACCTTAATTAACCCATTGCTGATGATGTCAGTGACTGCAATTGTTTTTGCGAGTCTTTTTAAAGTAGAACTAAAAACTTTTGCCATATTTTTATTCGCGGGAATGATACCGTGGAATTTTTTTAATTCAGCAGTAGTGCAATCTAGTTCTGCGTTTATCAGTAACGAGAGTCTAATCAAGAAGATATATCTCCCTAAATTGCTATTTCCATTAAGTGTGTCGTTAGGGATGCTAATTGATAGCTTCTTATCGTTTATTGCATTGTTTTTAATAATAATTTTGTTAGGGGGGGCTTTGTCTTGGTCTCTTATCTTCTTGCCAATTGCCTTTATGCTACTATTTTTCTTTGCTTTTGGTTTAGCGCTTATTGTTTCTGTTGCAACAGTGTTTTTCCGAGACTTGCAATACATCATGACAGTTGCAATGCAAGCGTTGTTTTTCCTTACACCTATTTTATACAACAAACAGATGCTGGCTGGTAAAATTGCTTGGCTAGTTACCATGAACCCAGTAGCATCTTATATAGAGCTCTTTAGGGCACCTTTGGTAGAAACAGTGCTTCCCTCGTTGCCAGTAATCACAAATGCAATATTTTTTGCGGTGTTATCAATGGCTTTTGGTGTGACTATATTTATCCGATACGAAAAGAAAGTTGTCTTTAGGCTGTGAACATAATGTCAAAAATTTCTGTTAATAATTTATCTATCAAGTTTCATATTTATCATGACCGTTCCCCGTCGTTAAAAGACTATATTTCTGGATTCTTTAAATCCCAAAAAAAATCTGGTTTTTCAGATTTTTTTGCGGTAAAAAATGTTTCTTTTGATATTAAACAAGGTGAGCGTGTTGGTATTGTAGGGCGCAATGGCGCAGGTAAAAGCACGTTATTAAAAGCATTATGTAGAATTTATGAACCATCTACAGGCCATGTAAGTGTTAGTGGGCGCGTAGCCCCATTACTTGAAATCGGCGCAGGCTTTCATCCTGAATTTACAGGAAGAGAAAATATTTATTTAAATGGCACCATACTTGGATATAGCAAAGATCAATTAAAAATATTAGAACCCGAGATTATTGCTTTTGCAGAGCTTGAAGATTTTATTGATACGCCAGTTAAATATTACTCTACTGGAATGTACCTTAGGTTAGCATTTTCTTTAGCAACAGCCGTACAACCAGAAGTGCTTATACTTGATGAAATGTTTGCTGGCGGAGATGCAGGCTTTGTGCAAAAAGCCACAGATAGAATGAAGCACATCGTTGATCAATCTAAAATCATGGTGCTCGTTTCACATAACCCAATATTACTAAGAACCTTTTGTAACCGAGTCATCTGGATGGATCATGGACAGATTAAAGAAGATGGCGAATCAAATATAGTGATCGATCATTATTTACAATCAGGTAAAAATAAATGATTCAAGTACACCGTGTTGCTCATGGTCAGCACGGTGCTTCACAAGCGACAGGCAGTCACCCTGATGATGTAAGTGTTTTAAATTTATTTAGAAGAAGCACTATAGGCAAGTTTTATTTGCGGCGTTTGCGCCAGTATGCTCCCATTCGTAAGACAGCGATATGGGGTTGGAAGCACTTAATTAAATTTATTCATTTAAAATTTAAGCCTTTAAAATTTAAGCAACTCACTGCGATTGTTCATAATCGGTTGTTGGTGCATCCAAAACAAAAAGTTTCGCTAGGTAAGCCAAGTGTTTATCCTAATGAGAAATCAAGTAACATTAAAATATCAGCAAGCTATGAGTTTCCTGAGATATTTGTTACAACGATAGCTGATGCTATGGTGATAGGCTCCAGCAATTTTGTGCACACTAATCAAGCGATTATTGGGCACAATCTTTTTCGCATCAGCCATGATTATACGAGTGAAGAGCTACATGGGCGCTTATATGTTAATGCAAAAAAGCAGTTAGTTACTCGGCTTTCTAGCATTGAAACAGATATGACAATAGATCAAGGGGCTTTATTCACTGATGCAGTGAGTACAAATTACGCACACTTTATGACAGAACTTCTACCCAAAGTTTTTGTTTATACGCAATCGCATCCCAACAAAGCCACCCCCTTAATAATTGACTATGAATTACATATCAATTTAATGCAAGCATTAGAAATGGTCGTAGGTGAAGACGCACAACTGATAGGTTTAGAAAAAGGGGAGCCATTGCAGGTGAAATCTTTGCAAGTGGTTTCTTCATGCGGTTATGTGCCATTTGCGCGCAGACCGCATACTAATCATTTCTCTGATCATTCGCATGGTATTTTTAGCCCATCAGTATTGTTAGGTATGCGTGATTTAATTAAAAGTAAAGTCGCTACGCTATCATCCAATACAGAAGCTAATGTAACGCATAAAAAAATATGGATTAAACGTAATTCTACTTATAGAAATGTAAGTAATACGGACGAAATTCAAAGCGCATTGATTACACAAGGTTTTATGGTAATAGAGCCAGAAAAATTAAGCTTTGTTGAGCAGGTGACCATTTTTTCTAATGCAGATATGATTGTTGGTGCAACTGGTGCGGCTTTTGCAAACTTGATTTTTTGTAAACCAGAAACAAAAATTATTATTTTAATTTCAGAATTAAAGGATACAAGTTATGGGTATTGGCAGAATATGGCTTGTACAGTGGATAATCGGGTGACTTATGTGTTAGGCGTTACCCAAAATAGTAGAGATGATGTCCATGCTGACTTTAGTGTTGATTTGAATGATTTGATGGCATCAATAAAATAAGGAAGTTGACAATGAGGCAATATGTTCATAGTACAGCAATTGTTCATCCACTAGCCAAAATTGCTGATGACGTTAGAGTGGGGCCATTTAGTATTATTCATGAAAATGTAGTGATTCCTACCGGTTGTGAAATTGGAGCATATTGTGAGATAGGTATTAAGACAGCACTTGGCGATGGATCCCCTTTGGTTTTTGGAGAAAACGCCACTATTCGCTCACATTCTATTTTTTATGAATCTTCTAGCTTTGGTGCTGGTTTAATTACCGGGCATCGCGTAACTGTGCGCGAAGACACAAGAGCAGGAAAGAATTTACAAATAGGAACTCTAGGAGATATACAAGGCGATTGTGTTATTGGTGATTTTGTGCGATTCCATTCAAATGTCCATATTGGAAAAATGTCAGTTATTGAAAATTTTGTTTGGATATTTCCATATGTAGTACTCACAAATGATCCACATCCTCCAAGTAATGTTCTAAAAGGCGTTACGGTTGGTAGTTATGCCGTTATAGCAACAATGAGTGTTATTTCACCTGGTGTAAAAATTGGCTCAGGTGCACTCATTGCAGCGCATTCATCTTTAAAATCAGATGCTGAGCCAAATATGTTATATATGGGTTCTCCTGCGGAGAAAGTTTGCAGTACAACTAAAATTAGACTGCAAGATGGAACTCGGCGTCCAGCATATCCATGGACAGCGCATTTCTTTAGGGGATACCCTGAAGATGTTGTGAATATGTGGAGTAATGAAAATGATAAATAGTCAAATTGAACGTCTTGAAATTGGCATGATAGAAAGTTATGAACAAACTATTACTGATGCGGATATAAAGGCATTTGCAGGTTTATCGGGAGATAATAATCCTGTGCACATGAGCGAAGAATATGCGGAAACATCTAGATTTAAGAAAAGAATTGCTCACGGACTCTTGAGTGCTGGTTTTTTTTCGGCATTGTTTGGAACCAAGTTGCCAGGATATGGTTGTGTTTACGTTTCACAGAACTTGAATTTTAGGAGGCCAGTGTATATTGGCGATACGGTTAAAGCTTCAGTTGAGATTTTTAAAATTGACAAAGAAAAATCAAGAGTGTTTTTTAAAACAATATGCAAGGTAAAAGGCAAAACTGTTATAAATGGTGAAGCTGAAATATATGTGCCAGATACAGCAGATTAGACGGAAGGTAGAGTTATGATTGAACACTGCAAAATAATTGACTTACCAAGAATAAATGATCCAAGAGGAAACCTGACTTTTATAGAGGGCGGAGGGCGTCATGTTCCTTTTGATATTAAACGTGTGTATTACCTTTATGACGTTCCTGGCGGGTCAGAGCGCGGTGGGCACGCACACAAAGCATTACACCAATTGATTATAGCCATGTCGGGTTCTTTTGATATTCATCTTGATGATCGGCACGAGAAAAAAACGATTCACATGAATTGTAATTATTATGGGCTTTATGTATGCCCAATGATGTGGCGAGAAATTGATAATTTTTCATCTGGTGCGGTATGTATGGTATTAGCATCAAATTATTTTGATGAAGATGATTATTATCGCGATTATTCTAAATTTATATCTGATGTGCATGGAGCTGCATGATGGTTGTTCCTTTTCTTGATCTTAAACGACTTCATGAAGAAATTCGTGAGCCTCTTGAAGCCGCTTTTAAGCGCGTGCTTGATTCTGGCTGGTTTATCACTGGCCCTGAAGTTGAGGCGTTTGAATCTGAATTTGCTACTTATAGTGAAGTAAAGCATTGTGTTGGTCTAGGTAATGGATTGGATGCAATTCATTTATTACTAAGAGCTTATGAAATTGGTCCTGGAGATGAAGTTTTGGTGCCATCAAACACCTTCATTGCAACTTGGCTGGCAGTGAGTCAATGCGGCGCCACACCAGTTCCAGTTGAACCAGACATTAATACACACAATATTAATCCCGATGCTTTGGTTGCGGCTATTACACCTAGAACGCGAGCCATTATCCCGGTGCATTTATACGGTCAGCCAGTAGATATGGATCCAATTAATGCAATTGCCAAGCAGTATGGCTTGGTTGTTATTGAAGATGCTGCCCAAGCACAAGGTGCACGTTACAAAGGTCGCCGAGTGGGTTCGCTAGGTCACGCCGCGGCAACCAGCTTCTACCCAGGTAAAAACCTCGGCGCATTAGGTGATGCAGGTGCAATATTAACCAATGATAAAGCCATTGCAGATAAAGTCCGCACTCTTCGCAATTACGGGTCACAAGTGAAATATAAGCATGAAGTTGCTGGTTACAACACTAGGTTGGATGAAATGCAAGCAGCATTTTTAAGGGTAAAACTTGGGGTGCTTGATAAGTGGAATGAGAGTCGGCGTGCAGTGGCTAACAGTTATACAGCACAACTTCAAAATCTAAACCTAGAAAATGTGGGCTTAGAAGTACCTAATGTTCCTGAATGGGCCGAACCTGTCTGGCATTTATATGTTATTCGCAGTAAAAATAGGGATGCTTTACGCGATTATTTAGATAAACAGGGTATAGCTACCGTTATTCATTACCCTATCCCACCTCACCTGCAAGCTTGTTATACAGAGTTCTCAAAATTTAATTTGCCTATTGCAGAAACCTTGGCTAATGAGGTGCTCAGTATTCCTATGTCATCCGCTGTAACAGAAAAAGAAATTGTTACAGTAGTTGATGTTATGCGTAGTTTTAAGAGCCAATTAAACTGAAATTTGTGAGATAGAGGTGAATAAAAAATTTGCATTTTTAGTACATGATCCCGTCATGCTGGTACACTAAAAAGACGCTTGAAAATCTATTGGACGCTAAAATTTCTAAGTAAAACAACTATACTTTGAAATATAAAACGCATATGAAAAACATACCTAAAGCAAAACCATTAACTTTAAAAGTTCAGATTCCACAGTTAGCTGAACCAGAAGATATTAGCATTGTAATGGCTATTTACAATCATGAGGCGACATTGGCAGATGCGCTAGACAGTGCTTTAATGCAAGTGATGCCATACTCAAGCATGATTTATTGTTTAAATGATGCTTCCACAGATAAAAGTGCAGAGATATTGAATGATTATGTTCAAAGGTATCCTGATAAAATTAAAGCTTATACAAGTAGAGTTAATCAAGGATCAGGTAAAAAATCTTTTTATCATAATAAACCCGATGCGCGTGGCAGATACTGGTGCTTATTGGCTGGGGATGATTATTGGACCACTAACGATAAGCTAGCTAAGCAAATAGCATTTTTGGATGAGAATACGGATTTTACTGGGTGCAGCTGTAATACTGTTATGCGAAATGAAACTACCAAGGAAGAAAGTATTATTAAGCCTGATAGACATACATTTAATTTACTTGATTTAATTTTACTTAAACAACGATATGCTTTTTATGTACACACGACTAGCCTTGTTTGGAGAAATGTATATTTAGGCCATGGTTTTTTTCTCCCGCCTACATTTAAAAATAAATATGCTCATGGTGATGTGGTGTTGATGCATATGATGCTTGCTAGTGGTTGTAAAGTGCATAACATACAAGAGGTAATGAGTTGCTATCGTGTTACAGGTCGGGGCGTTTGGACAAGTAAGTCTGAAGAGCATCAAGCGGCAGCAAATGCTAGGCTGATGGATAGCATCAAAAAATCAATACCTTTTAAATACAGGATGCATATCGCTTTGCAGGGGCTTAGGCACCATTCAAAAGTGATGAGAAAGTTTATTTTAGGGCCAGTGAATGAATAAAGAACGATTTTCTTTTTATAAAGAGCATCCAAAAAACTGTAGCCCTGATGATTTTTGGGGGCAGGTTAAACGCACAGTAAATGGCACTCCTGTTTCTCAGGAGCAAATTGACATGATTGTTAATGCTGTGACGAACGGATTAGAGTTGAAGTCAAATGATGTTTTGCTTGATTTGTGTTGTGGCAACGGCGCCTTAAGCACTTTGTTAATTAACTCTTGTAGTGGTGGTGTTGGCGTTGATTTTTCGGAATATCTAATATCTATTGCGAACACATATTTTGCTAATCCTGATAGTCAAATTTATCTGTTTCAAGATGCGCTGGACTTTTGTAAATCACCAACCACTCCATACAAATTCACAAAAATGGTGTGTTATGGATCTTTTCCGTATGTTGATTTTGATGCGGCGGAACAGATGCTTAGTTTGTTAAATACAAAATTCCCAAATTTAGAGCGTATTTTTATTGGCAATTGCCCAGATAAAGATTTAGTGGATACATTCTACGGGGAGCGCGCGTACGAGGCTGCTGTTATTAGTGATCCAGACTCTCCCATAGGAATATGGCGCACCCAAGAGGAGTTTATTCTATTGGCTGAGCATACTGGTTGGCATGCGACTATTCGTAGAATGCCTACACAATATTATGCTGCACATTATCGTTATGATGTTATTTTGACAAAATGAGTATGGAGCTAAAGAAAATTAGTATGGAGCTACAGGTAGGATGGATTTCTGGTATGCCACGTTCTGGAACAACTTGGCTTTCACAAATCTTTTCATCTTCACCTGATGTAAGATTGAAGTTTTGCCCTCTATTTTCATATGAATTTAAAAATTCTTTAGACGAAAATAGTACGACGGAAGATTGGGAGCGATTATTTAGAGCGGTATATAGTACAAACTCGGAATTTCTCGATCAGGAACATCTTCGTAAACGTGGCTTAATTCCATCTTTCCAAGAAAAGATTGAAAAACCATCACATTTAGTGATTAAGTCCAATAGATTCCATCAGTTAACGCCATTTATTTTAAAACTGAACAGTCAAGTGCGATCCATTTATGTTGCCCGCCACCCATGCGCAACATTGTATTCTTGGCTTAGTAATCCAAATGAGTTTCCTAGTGCAGCTAATCCGTTAGAAGAGTGGAAGTCAGGTGCGTGCAGAAAAGTGGGAGTAGGTGAATTTTGGGGATTTGATGACTGGAAGAAAGTTACGACCAACGCATTGAGATTAACAGAGCAATATCCAGATAGGCATAAAATCATTAGGTATGAAAATATTGTGGCTAACACTACACTTTATGTTGAAGAAATGTTTGATTTTTTTAATCTGCCATTGCAGGATTCAACTATAGATTTTATAAAACTTTCTCGAAGCAAGCATGACAATCATCAACACTCGGTATTTAAAAAACCTCAGCTAATAGAAAATTGGAGAGGCCAGCTAGATTCAAAAATTGTTCAAGAGTGTTTGAATGAGATTGAAGGTACTGAGTTAGAGCAGTTTATATAGCAATATTATTTAATAAATTATCAAATCTATGAATATTAAAATTAAAGAATCTGTGCAAGACTTAGCATATTTTGGGGGAAGCAAGCTTCTTAGTGAGCCAAAATCAACCTCAAGTTTAGTGCAACCTGATTATGATAATTTTTTACAATACTCGAAACAGTTTTTTAATCGACAATTCTATACAAATAATGGTGTTTTAGTGCAGTTGTTAGAAAAACGCCTTGCTGAATTTCATCAGGCAGAGTTTTGTATTACTGTTTGTAGTGGATTTTGGGCACTGGCATTAGCAATGACCTCCCTTGCCATTAAAGGAAAGCAGGAAATTATTATGCCATCTTTGACTTATCGCAGAATGGCAGATATTGCTGCATGGGCATGCTTAAAACCAAGGTTTTGTGAGGTGGATCCGCAAACTTTAGCTGTAAGTAGCAATACCGTCAGTGCCTGTATTAACGATCAAACTGCACTTGTATTAGCAGTTCATCCTATAGTAAATTGTTGTGATATTGAAGGTATTGTGCAGTTGGGTGTTGAGCATGAAATACCGGTGCTTTTTGACTCCGTGGAGTCAATGTATGAATCTGAAAATATAGGGAAAGTTGGTAAATTTGGTGACGCAGAGTGTTTTTCTATGCACGCGAGTAAATTACTGAATGGCTTTGAGGGTGGCTACATTACAACTAATGATAGTAAGCTTACGCATAAATTGAAACGATTACGTACCTTCGGGTTTGAGGGACCAGATAATTGTACTATTCCTGGAGGACTCAACGCTAAGCTGAATGAAGTGCATGCGGCGATGGCTTTAGCTAATTTGGATGTAATAGAGCAAGTGGTAGTTGATAATAAAAAACGTTATATGCAGTATCGTAAGCAACTTTCAAGGATACCAAGCATACGACTATTGGAGTTTGATGAGAAGTATAAGACGAGCTATAAAAATATTGTTGTAGAACTACTAGAGGATTGGTCTTTAGATAGAAATAAAACTGTAGCGTTGCTTAATGGTGAGAACATTCTCGCTAGAGTTTATTACTATCCACCATTGCATCAAAAACCTATGAGCTACCCATTCGTGCCCGCCACATTAAAGGATACAGATCAAATTTCTTCACGATTTATGCTTTTACCATGTGGTGATTTTGTGACCACGGACGATATTGATGATATTGTGGAGTTGCTGGCTTTTATTCACGTTAAGCAAGATGAAATTAAAAAAAATATAGAAAGAAAAGAGGACATTAATCATACAAATTGATAGTTTTGCCATACTAGGTGCTTCGCCTGTTTTTTCTAAGTCTTTACCTGTTGGACAGCTTTATTTTCCATCGTGGGATCGGTACGAAAGTGCAATGCGCGGAATTTTTGATCGCCATTATTATACAAATCAAGGGCCGCTTGCTCAGGAGTTAGAGAAAAAGCTTGAATCATATTTAAATGTGAAACATGTTATTTGTGTCACTAATGCCACGATAGGATTGATGATGGCGGCAGAAGCCTTAGAGTTAAAAGGTAAAGTGATAATGCCCTCGTTTACTTTTATCGCATCTGCACAGTCACTTAGTTGGACAGGAATAGAACCAGTATTTTGTGACGTTGATCCAATAACACATCAAATTGCAATTGAACAGATAGATGTCCTTGTGGATGATGATGTCACTGGTATTATGGGGGTTAATTTATGGGGCGGCGCTTGCAACCCTGTGGCCTTAGAGGCATTTGCTTCGTCACGTAATTTAAAGCTATATTTTGATTCTGCGCAAGCTTTTGGTTGTAAAGTTGGCGATACTCGCATTGCGAATTTTGGCAGCCTTGAAGTTTTCTCATTCCATGCTACTAAAGTTTTAAGCGCTACAGAAGGGGGATGTTTGTGTACGAACGATGACTTTTTAGCCGCTCGCTTGCGAAATATTAGAAGTAGCTATGGTGCAGGTGTTCCTGTGCCTGTGGTTAAAACGTCAAATGGTAGAATGTCTGAAGCTCAAGCCGCTATTGCATTGATGAGTTTAGAAGACTTCCCTGAAAATCAACAAAAAAATAAGCTGCTGTTCGATCTCTATGAGAAAAAATTAAAGCATATTCCAGGCATTAAGTTGGTGAAACCAGCAGGGGTAACATTTTCAAATTATCAGTATATTGTTTGTGAGGTAGATGAAAGTGTTTTCGGGCTATCAAGAGATTCTCTCATTGCTGTGCTTAAAGCGGAAAATGTGAATGCAAGACGATATTTCTATCCAGGTACACATCGTAGTATTGAATATAACCATGCGAAATACAATCAAAACTTACCTGCAACAGATTATCTTTGCGCGGCCTGCATTCAGTTGCCTGTTGGTGCAATAGTGGATGAAGATGCAGTTGAGAGTATTTGTGAGATTGTGGATAGGGCACATCATCACGCCCATGCTTTAAAGTCTTATTTTGAGAGGCGTAAATAATGAGATTAGGGATTATGCAGCCCTATTTCTTTCCGTATTTGGGGCATTTTGCACTGATTAATGCGGTTGATCAGTGGGTTGTATTTGATATTACACAATATACCCCTAAGACATGGATGAATCGGAATCGCATACTTCATCCTAATGCTGGCTGGCAGTATGTAACAGTGCCACTTTCTAATTCTTCTATCTCAATCAAAACTTCTGAGGCCAAGGTATTAAACTTGCAGAATGCAAAACAAACAACACTTGCTAAATTAGCGCATTATAAGAAAAAAGTACCATACTTTAATCAAGTATTTGAATTGGTTAATAGGACATTTGATAACGCAATTGACGATTTACTTGTTAATTTAAATGTAAGTGCGTTAAGTGCTGTTTGTGACTATTTGAACATAAAGTTCTCATTTCAAATCTGCTCTCACTTAAATTTAGAATATCCACTAAATTTAAAAGCTGGCGATTGGGCTCCCCATATTTGTCAGAAATTAGGCGCGAGTGGGTATGTTAATCCGCTTGGTGGAAAAGAGATATTTAATGTGGCAGATTTTAAAAAAAGAGAAATAGCGTTATATTTTGCTGAGTTCTCAGACTTTAAATATATAACAAAGCCATATCAATACGAGCCACATCTTTCAGTATTAGATGTCATGATGTGGAATTCACCAGATGATATACGTAATGCACTGATGGATAATATATCTCTTAAAAAATGCACTAGCCAATTACTTTAGAGGTATTTATTTTCATCATGGCACCCATGCGTTCAATCGCTCAATTTCAAGATAAGATAAAAGCACATGTATCTGCAGGTAATCTTGATGCAGCTTTGTATTCGATACATCGTTTGGTTGATCAAATTTTTTGCGAACCGATTAACACTGCTCAAATTTTTGGTTCTAAATTACTAGATGATTTATGTCAAGAAGTTGGTGCTGTTAATTTGTATAGATTGAGAAACGGTAAATTTCCGTTGCCAGATAATGATAAGCAAGCTGATAACTCAGAAAATGTAGTTGTTTATGTGGTTAGTAAACTCCAAGCATCTGGGGGGCATACGGCAGTTCTTGCAGATATTATTCGTTTGGCACCTTCAACACGAAGCGTCATATTGGTCACTGGAGTTGGCGGCCTAACTGACCAAGAGTCTATTCAGCACCGATTCGATTCTATTCAAAATGTGTCCTTTGAATATGCTCCTCGTGGTAAATATATCGACAAACTTGATTGGCTACAACGAAAAATTTTAGCGTTAAAACCAACTGGTGTATGGCTTTGCAATCATCACCAAGATAGTGTTGCTGTAGCAGCTGTTCAACCTGATGCTGGGTACCAATTGCATTTTTATCATCATGGCGATCATCATTTATGTCTTGGTGTGCATTTAAGTTATGCGGACCATGTTGACATTCATCCTATGGGCTTTCATTACTGTAGAGATAAGTTAGATATAAAAGGTAATCGTTATTTACCTATGACAGTTAAGGATATGGGCATGCGCCCTGAGTCATTGCAGTTTAAATATGGTTCAAACCTAGTGACTTGTACGGCTGCTGGTTTTAATAAAGTTGAGGTTCCTTATTTTATTCAGTACGTTGATGTAATACCCGAACTGCTGCATGCCTTTGGTGGAAAGCATATTCATATTGGTCGATTAACCGCCATGGCATTGAGGCGAATTCGTAGTAACTTGCGTCGATTAGGGGTGCCTGAATCAAATTTTGTGTATATTCCTTTTGTTCCTAGTGTGTGGAAAGCATTGCATGAGTATCATGTTGATCTATACATTACATCTTTTCCATATGGAGGCGCACGCACTCTAATAGAAGCAATGGGCGCTGGTGTACCTGTTGCTATTCATAGTCACTGCACATCCAGATTGCTGGGGACTTTTGATATGGCTTACGAAAGTGCATTGGTATGGAGAAATCCAAATGAGATATGCGATTTTGTTCAACATGTTAATGTAGCTACATTGAAAAACCTCGGTAAGATGGCAAGGAGCAGATATTTGGACTTTTATAGTGAAGATATCCTTAAAAACGCACTAGCCGAAGATGCTGCCCCCTTAGCGGCACCCCCTTTGTATGAGGGCTATACCCCAGACAATTTACAGCAGGCGCTGGATATTTCAAATCAAGTTTCTTGTGTAGGTGCAATTAGACGTTTTCTTTATCGCACCTATCGCAGATGGAAGTCTTTTGTTGCATGACTTTTGAAAAATTAAGCTATTGGGTTTGGATCAGATGAGTTCAGCAAAAAGCACTAGCGCTATTTATTAGATTGAGGGGCGGGAGCTTCCTTCAGCGGATTAAGAAGCTCGAGGTCTGCGGATTGTACCGTCAGACCTGGCGTGGAACCTTTAGTCTTTATTTGGCGGCCTTCTTTAATAAGTTGTAGTTGGTGTTGCGCCATATTCCAAACTATGGTTACATCATGGCTTGAATTTCTGCAAGCTTAGACATGGTCAACAATCAAGCGTATTTTGAATATCTAAAAAAGAGATCCCTTATGGGGAGGCTCTATCGTCGTTTTTTCTTATATCCAAGGATCAACAGTCTGCTCAAGGGGCGAGTCTTGGACGTTGGTTGTGGTATCGGCGACATGCTTAAATACCGGCCGGGCTCTGTCGGGGTCGATGTCAACGAGTTTAATATTGAGTTTTGTAGGTGGCGTGGCTTAGCGGCTCAATTGATGCCATTTGATCAGTTACCATTTGATACGGCTAGTTTTGACTCGCTGCTGCTTGATAATGTGTTCGAGCACATCCTCGATCCGGTGCCCCTCCTTAATGAGATTAAGCGCGTGATGCACCCCGATGGCTTCCTGGTGATCGGTGTTCCAGGTCTGTATGGACAGCTCTGCGACTCTGACCATAAGGTCTACTACAACGAAGATAGCCTAACTGAATTAGCAGACAGGTTAGGCTTCACCATTGAAGAATTTCTGTACACCCCGTTCATTAAGTCAGTACTTCTAAGTCAGACAATTAGGCAGTACTGCATTTACTCGCGTTGGACGCTCAAGCTCCAAGATAAACAATAATGCGAAGTCCTCTCACATTAGTAGTCGGTCAAAGGCTCTGGCAAGGCTGTGCTGGCCTGGTAACCGTAGCGGTGATTACCTCAACCCTGAGCCATGAGCAGCAGGGTTGGTACTATACATTCATCAGTATCGCGGCACTCTACTCAATCTTTGAGATGGGCCTCTCGGCAGCGTTACTTCAGCTTAGCGCTCACATGTTCGTTAACCTCCATTGGCTAGATGGCGGCCGTGTTGGGGGCGATGGGTCCGATAGGTTTCAATCCTTCTTATCAAGTTCGGCCAGGATGTACCTATTCATGGCGCTTTTATTTGTAGTCCTGGCGTTCCTGGTGGGTAATCATTTATTTAGTCAGCGTCAGTCGCCAGGCATGAGTATACTGATGTGGATGGGGCCTTGGGTTGCGCTTATCCTGCTTACGGGTGCCAACATGATGACCCTTCCATTCCTGGCGATTGTGGAGGGCACGGGAGAGGTTTCCGAGGTGTATAAGGTTAGACTCGTTCAGGGTATCTTGGGCGCCCTACTTACTTGGGTAGCCTTATCTTCAGGAGCATGGCTATGGGCTGCGGTCATGATGCCATTTGCGGGGTTTTTGGTGGTGTGTTGTTGGTTGCTATTTAGAAGGGTTGGCTTAATTTGGACGGTGATCCGGACGCTCAGCGGAGATGAATTTGATTGGCTCTCCACTATATGGCCACACCAATGGCGGCTGGGGCTGCATTGGGTCTGCGTTTTTTTTATGTCTCAGCTGGCAACTCCTATACTTTTCTACTATCAAGATCCAGTTGTCGCAGGTCGAATGGGTTTGTCGCTGACCGTTGCACATATGTTGGGAATCATTGCTCAATCATGGATTGCGAGACATGTTCCCATGATGTCACAGGCGGTTGCAAGACGTGAATGGCTAATCCTTGATCATATCTTCAGGCGTGATTTTATTCAATCCGTATGTGTTTTTTTATTAGGTGCGATGGCGTTAGTCATTATATTTTTGCTACTGATGGATACCCCTTATATTAGTCGGCTGCTCCCATTCTGGGAGTTTGTTGGGTTATTGGTTTTTGTGTTTTTTTATCATATCAATGGTGCGCTATCCGCCCAGTTAAGGTCGTTTAGGCGTGAGCCATTGGTCTGGGTTTCGGTCGTAGGAGCATTGCTGATTTTACCTGGATCGATACTGCAGGCCCATTCAACATCATCTGGGGTGGTGCTAGTGATGCTCGTTGTTCAGAGCTTAATTGTGTTCCCGTTATCTTTAATACTTTGGCGTCACTATAATCAGCTATGGAGAGAGGGCTAACTTTATGGATGCTAAAATTGCGGTTCTTCTTGCTGCGTACAATGGTAGAGCTTTGATTGACTATCAGATCAGCTCGATCCTCGCCCAGAACTCGGTCGATGTTTCCTTATTTGTGAGTGTCGACCGCTCAGATGACGGTACCGAGCAGTTCATTGACCAGCTCTCGTTGGGCGAGGGTCGTATCCGTATCCTGCCTCACGGTAAAGGCTTTGGTGGTGCTGGCCCCAACTTCTACCGGTTAATCCAGGAGGTCAACTTCTCTGGGTTCGACTATGTTGCCTTTTCTGATCAGGATGATATTTGGTTTCCGAATAAACTCTTGAGGGCCTGTGAGGCATTAACAAGATCTGGTGCTGATGGCTACTCGAGTAACGTGACCGCGTTCTGGCCTGATGGTCGTCAGGTATTCGTTAACAAGTCACAGCCGCAGGTGCGCTGGGACTTCTTGTTCGAGGCGGCTGGTCCTGGTTGTACCTATGTTATCTCGGCTAAGCTCGCGTTTGAGCTGCAAGCTTTCATTATTGAGCATCATCAAAAAATGCAAAAAATTGCACTGCATGATTGGTTTACTTATGCCTTTGCTCGGTCGAGGGGTTATCGTTGGATCATCGATGAGACTTCAGGGATGCATTACCGTCAGCACGCAAAGAATCAGGTTGGTGTTAATTCTGGCTTTAGCGCTTTTAAATCGCGCCTTAAGAATATTTTGAGTGGCTGGGCGATAAGTCAGGCAGCACTTATTGCGGATACCTTAGGTTTAGCTAAAAAGGCGCCTGTACGTGATTGGTTTACTGAAACACGTTTAGGGTATCTAAGGCTGATGTTTAACGCTTTTTCCTGCCGTAGAAGGTTTAGGGATCAGTTACTTTTTTTAGTGATGTGTATGTTAATGGTCATTCTAGGGCCAATTAAGTCGTGAGTCATTTAAAAATGATGGTGACCGGTGCTTCTGGGTTCGTGGGCCGTGCATTGGTTAGCGCCCTGGTTAAGGATGGTATTTACGTTAGCTGCCCTGTTCGGCCTAGAGCTCAAGTTTTGCTTAATTGCGTTGATTTTCATGAGATTGATGGCATTGGTGCATTCACTGATTGGGATGAATCCTTGCAGAGCTGTTCGGTGGTTGTGCATGTGGCAGCACGAGTACATGTGATGAACGAATCAAGTCAGAACCCGCTTGAAGCTTTTAGAATGGTAAATGTTGAGGGCACTAAAAACCTTGCAAGGCAGGCTGCGTCTTCTGGCGTAAAGCGATTTATTTATCTTAGCTCGGTGAAGAGTTGTGCAGAGACCTCGATGATTGGTTCCCCGCTTACCTATAAATCAGAGATGCATCCGATGGACGCTTATGGGGTGTCTAAGATGGAGGCTGAGGTAGCCTTGGGCGAGATTTCTAAAGAGACGGGCATGGAAGTTGTCATCATTCGATCCCCATTGGTTTATGGCCCTGGCGTAAAAGCAAACTTTGCGGCACTTATTCGTTTTATTAGACTGGGTTTTCCTTTGCCATTTGGCGGCCTATCAGGTAACAGAAGAAGTTTTGTGGGTATTGGTAATCTGGTTAGCTTTATCCAGACTTGCATTGAGCATCCGGCGGCGGCTGGACAAACTTTTTTGGTGAGTGATGGAGATGACATGTCAACAAAAGTCCTGATAGAGCGATTGTCGAAGGCGATGGGTAAGGCCGATAGGTTGTTTTATGTACACCCATTGTCGCTTAAGTTTATATTGATATTGATCGGTAAGCGTTCTTTTTTTGATCGGTTAAATGGTACGCTTCAAGTCGATATTTCAAGAAATTTAACGTTGCTCGGATGGAAGCCACCAGTAAGCGTTAACGAGGGATTTCTGAGCATGCTCAAATATTAAAGAGCATATGCGTAAAGAAAACGCCATTTATAGGGATGAAATGAGCGCCCATTATTATTTTAGAGATTTTGCATACTGCGATAGCGGCATGATTCCTTGGTTATTGGTGTGCGAGTTAGTGTTAGGCACTGGTAAAACACTCTCAAGCTTGGTAGTCGCCAGCATACGTTAAACGTAGTGGATGCCAACAGCGGTATGCTCGCCAAGTGGACACGGTTAATTCAACTACAGCAGGGCTGGTATCACGGTGCAGTCGCCAAAGTTAGTCAGGTCTGCGCTTCAATCAACCAAGACCCTCAACTGAACACCATCGCTTGCTTGGTGGCCA
>TARA_B110000971_G_scaffold109770_1_pt1 | contig 18803 bp, 21 predicted proteins | sample TARA_B110000971 | Tara Oceans TARA_B110000971 (sample SAMEA4397842) | marine metagenome | biome: Polar Biome; feature: [SRF] surface water layer (ENVO:00010504); material: water (ENVO:00002006), including particulate matter (ENVO:01000060) such as... | depth 5 m | reverse complement strand
CCCCCAACTCCAATTTATTTGGGTTTATATTTAAAAAAGTAAAAAATGTGTTAATAGATTGATTACTTTTATATAATTTTAGAAAAAAAATGATTAAATGTCTGGACATTTAGTCAATAGTAGTCATAGCATGTCGTCAAAAGCAAAAACCCTAAAGGTTAAACATATTAATAAGGATAAGGCAAAGTTATGGCGGTTGTTTGATGACGAACTTGGGGATAAAACAGACAATACATTAGAATGCTTGTATAGTAAAATAGGTAACCGTGAAATTTGTGACCGTTGTGAAACAATGCTTGCGTTCTCAGACGAAGGATTCCTAACGTGTACTAATAAGAAATGTGGTATTATATATAAGGACATCGTAGACCAAACGGCAGAGTGGAGATATTACGGTGCAGACGATAATCAAAATAGTGACCCTACCAGATGCGGTATGCCAATAAATCCATTATTACAAGAATCGTCTTATGGGTGTAAAGTATTGTACAACGGTCCAATGAGTTACGAAATGAGAAAAATTCGCCGTTACACAGAATGGCAATCTATGCCTTATAAGGAAAAATCACAGTACGATGAGTTTCAAATCATTACAATAATGGCGCAAAATGCAGGAATACCAAAAATGATAATAGACGACGCTATGCGATACCACAAACAAGTATCAGAATATCACCAAACGTTTAGAGGAGACAATAGAGATGGTATTTTGGCGGCATCCATTTATATTTCATGTAGAACAAATGATTTTCCTAGAACGGCAAAAGAAATAGCGAACATATTTCATTTAGACGTTACTAGTTCTACGAAAGGTTGTAAAAACGCACTATCTATTATTAATCATATCGAAAAAGACTTGTTGATTACTGACAAGACCAACTTTGGTAAGACAACCTCTTCATCTTTTATAGAGAGGTATTGTAGCAAACTCAACATTAATGCCGAACTTACACAAGTATGTAAATTTATATCTATGAAAATTGAAAAATTACATCTTATGACAGAAAATACACCACATTCTATTGCGGCTGGCGTAGTGTATTTTGTTTCTCAATATTGCAATCTTAATGTTAGTAAAAAGGATGTTAAGAACATTAGTGAAATTAGTGAAGTTACCATTAATAAATGTCAAAAAAAATTGGATAAAATGAAGGATATACTTGTGCCGTCGTTTATTATTAACAAATATAAATACAAATGTACCGCATAATATCTGGACCAACAGAACGTAATAAATGGTGTAACACCCATCAAGTTTTTTTTAAGACAAATCTAAAAAAATATTTAATAATTTCTAAATATTTGTCTGGTGCATAATTATTTAATATATAATTATCTTCGTTATGTGGATTTTTTGGAATTCTTATTCTTAAGTAGTCACTGTCTGCATTTCCTCTATTATATTTTTCATGTAACTCTTTAACTGATTTAGAATGGTAATGATTTATTTGAATAATATCTGTAGTATAGTTATTGTTAAACGGGCTATTTAAAATATTATATTTTGCATCTATATATTTGCTAGGGTCCTCTACATTAACATTATGTGGTCCTGCGACGGATAATGTATATAATGGCTTACATATAGTTTTTATATGAGGATTTCGTCCTCCCGAATACCTATAGTTATCTATAAGATAACCTTCTTTCTTATTATCATGAAAACTTGTTCCAAATAATACCCAATTAATACCGATTGCTTGTGCGTCGTCATAATCATTTAAAAAATCTCTAATGGTCCAATATTTTTTAGGTACAATATACTCATCTCCATCACATAAAATTAGCCATTTTGTCTCATTCTTTGTTCTATTAATACAATTAGTATATGCATCAAGTTGTTTATTTTTTCCTGGAAAATCTATTATTGTACAAATATTAAGAAAATAAGGTAAATTTAATCTCTCCCGAATTGGATGTGAGCTATTATTATCATATATATAAAAATGTTCAACACCTACTATATTATGGAATATAATAAATTCTTCTAGATTTGTTTCATCCTTTATTATACAACACAAAGATAAAGTGTGTTTCATATTATATCTAGTTAATAATATATAGTATAATAAAATAATAATTCACTATATTAATACATATTATCATAATAGTACTTACCAATATGCAGCGGATTGTATTTATTTTAGGAATAAATATTATATATCATATATTATATGAGTTTAACCGAAGCTATCGTTCATTTGACCACTGACAAAAATACCACCCATGCGTATATTCCGCTATATGAAAAATTGTTATCTAGTAAAAAAACTACCGCCAACAATGTGTTGGAAATAGGGATTGGGGATACCAACACACAAAATGGTGGAAGCATACAGTTGTGGAGAAAGTATTTTACAAATGCTAAAATACATGCGTTAGATATTCTCCCTATTAGTCGTGTGTTGGATGAACTAGTACATGATGATAGAGTTATTTTATATACATCTATTGACGCATATAATGCGGATTTTGTTAAATCTACTTTCATAGATAAAAATGTACAATTCGATGTGTTGCTGGACGATGGACCACATACTTTGGCAAGTATGATAACCTTTATAACATTATATTCTCAAATTATGACGAGTGACGGCATTTTAATTATTGAGGATATTCCTAACATAACCTGGATTGATAAACTTAAAAAATCAGTTCCAGACCATCTAAAACAATTTATTCGCGTATATGATTTAAGAAAGAAAAAAAAACGATTTGACGATATTGTGTTTACCATCGACAGATATTAACTATTATTAACAATTTTAGTATCCTTAGGTTTTTCTGGATACATGATATCGCGCAGTTCCATAAAAAGCTTTTCGTCCAAGTGGGGTTGCCACTCTAAAATAGAGCTTTCGCAAAAGTTATAGGCGTCTTCATCTCCAGTGTCTATCCTAATATCTAGAATAAATTCCACGCAGAACTGTTCGTCCAGTTTTTGTGTATGAAGAAGAAAGTTTTTGTTCAAGTTGTGTGCATTCTCCCTCAACTCGTCTATACTATACTTGTTTTTGTTACGCAATAAATCTAGGTCTGTCAACATGTTTTTTTATAATATATATAGATGTTATTATTTATGTAACTTTGCTGTTTTTAATAATACCACCTAACCCAACTCTAACGCTAGTTTGTGCTTTGGAAGTATGTCCAATGTATGAAGCATACTCAGAAGAATATTTGTGAGGAATATGTTGTTTGCGTGTATTATTGAATGAGTCCTTTTGTTGGACTACTTTCTTCTCCATGTCGAGTTCTATTGCGATGTGCGTTGGGACTGGTTTTCCTGATTCTATGCATGCCTGTATATAATCTTCTTTTTTTTCGATTTCCGTAGGGTAATATGGTATATTGCTCCAAGTATCGGTTGTAGCTACGTGTTTGGTGGGTCTTTCCTTCAGTTGTCTGGGACTAAGAATTGCTCGTTGCGGTTCTCTTATGTCATAATTATAATAATTTTGACTTTCAAAGTTTACGTATGTGAAAAAGCGACTGACATTGATAACAAACAGCCTATCATTATGTACTGGAAATATATTATCGTTCGGGTTTATTGATTTATCATCAATTGCAAACTCTAGATTATGTATTGTTGAAATCCCATCCAATCCCGTATCTTGATCCATTCGCCAGGGGTCTTTTCTGCTAATAATTCGTGAAATTCCATCAAACAGTTGCAATATTTCGGGACTTCCAATCTTATAGAACACTTTCCTATCAATAATTAAGTTTGCGTTCAGACACCTTTTTTGTAATACATTATCTTCCATACCCCATCCCCAGAAACAAGGGAACCCATTTATGTTCTCGAAGTCTTTCCCTTTCATAACTACAATTCCGCCTAGGGCATATTCAAACCCGTAATAATGTTTAACTATACCAGGGGTCGTCTGATAATCGAATATTTTATTGAACGGCAAAGTATCTACATCATTAAAAATGAATGTTATATCTTTATAGTTGTCTGGGTATTTTTCTTTTATTGCTAAAAACCCTATGTTCTTCATTGCCCCTCTATTAAATGTTCTAGAGTCGCACTGATGAGAGAAATATATCTCGTAATCGTGACAATCTTCTAATATAAACGACATATATTTACTAAAAAAAAATTTGTGTTGTTGACGATTTCTATAAGGCACTATGAAAACCCGTTTAGGAAGAGGCATATTGTATGTTATATATTTATATTGTGGTTTATATTATGAACTTTTAACTTAACATAAATATACATTTTTTCCTATAGCATCTGTTAAAAAAAATAAATGTGTTATTATATGAACAGTTTTCACAAAATAGTACTTATAACGGCATTAGTAATATTAGTACTAATACTGGTAATTATTGGTAGTGCATTAATGGCGGCAAGTGCTAACACTGTTTGGCCACCGATTGTACCACCGTGTCCAGATTGGTGGATAAGTGATGGGTCAGGAATCAATGCAGTATGTAGGAATGTAAAAAGAATGGGTACCTGCGATGTGAAGGTGGCGAGCTTTACGGGACCAGCGTTTACTGGAACAAACGGAACTTGTGCAAAATATAACTGGGCTAACAACTGCGGTATATCATGGGATGGTATTACTTACGGAGTTAGCAACCCATGTAGTACATAACCATTTTTTATAATTAATACATAAATAATATAAATATGTTTTTTTATTATTTATTATATGTCGAAATCACTACTTCCGTTTGTTAGTATTTGTACTCCTACTTTCAATAGACGTCCATTTATACCTTTTATAATAAAGTGTTTTAATCATCAAACTTATCCGAGGGACCGAATGGAATGGATTATTATAGATGATGGTACTGACAAAATTGAAGATATGGTAACCCATATTCCAGAAGTTAAATATTTTAAATATGATGAAAAACTAACATTGGGTAACAAACGTAATATAATGAATGACAAATGTAGAGGGGACATTATCGTCTATATGGACGACGATGATTATTACCCACCAGAAAGAGTTAGTCATGCGGTACATATGTTAACAACAACCCCTGAAGCATTGTGTGCTGGGAGCAGCGAGATGTATATATTTTTTAAACATATATTAGAAATGTATAAGTTTGGTCCTTATGGAGATAAACACGCAACAGCAGCAACGTTTGCTTTTAAACGTGAGTTACTTCAACACACACGTTTTAACAGTGCGTCATGTTTAGCGGAAGAACGTGCCTTTTTGCAAAATTATACCATCCCTTTCGTACAACTAGACCCTATGAAAACCATTTTGGTTTTCTCTCATACTCAAAATTCATACGACAAGAGGGACTTACTATTAAAACCAAATAAACTAATGCAAAAGAGCAACGTCAGACCCAGTGATTTTGCATTAAGTCCCGATTTTTTGAGTTTTTTCCTTAATGACATAGATAATTTATTAACAAATTATAAGCCTGGTGACGTGTTAAATAAGCCCGATGTTTTATTACAGATTGACGAACTAAATAGGGTAAGGGAGACTGCTAATGCCAACTATCAAGTAGAAATGTTGAAGACTAAAGTTAAAACACTACAATCAAAAACTAATGAGATGACGGTTTTGATAAATGGATTGACCTTAGAAAATGCTGATTTAAAAGACAAAGTCAGTTATTTTGAAGGTCGAATTAAACAAATAGTGTCAGACAGGACCGCTGAACTAAAACATACACCCAATATGTTAATTTAACTAGTGATATAAAGACAAGTACAGTATATAGTATATACACCAGAACCACTACAATGGACAACGACGACAGATTTAACCCAATGACCGCTAATGACTTGGATGATGATGAAGTAGATTACACTAATGATAGAGGATTTGCTGAAATACTGGTTCCTACACAAACTAAAAATGGACGCATTAAAAAGGTCTTAACGAAAGTGTTTACTAGTTCTGGTACAGGCACACGTATTCGTGACGCCGAGACGGGGTTTTATTACAATTCCCGAATCGGTAGTAAGATGGAAGACGCTTATTTTAAAGTATCTTATTCCAGAGGTATTTTGAAGAGCCCGAACAACTCACACACGCTATTTTATGAAAATCCTCGTGCATTTATGAGACATCTAAATGAATATGTTGATGAAGACATCATTAATAAGTGGGAAGCCAAGGTTCATGCATGGCAAGATTCGGTTCAAGACGAACTTCCCCAGACTACAACTATTGTACGATAATTAATAAACACATTCCTCATCTACGTCTGTCTCATAATCACAATCCTCTTTTTTATTTGTCCTAGTATATTTATTGATATATTTATCTATAAATTTATATATTCGATTTATGTCTAGTTTGGTAATGTCATCATTCTCTAAATAAGATACTATTTCAATCTCCGATAGAGTTTCTTTAAGACTAATAAAAAAAACCAACAAGTCAGATTTATCCATTCCAAGGGTTTGACACAATCTTTGTATAAAAATCAGATTATTGTATTCGGTTGAATATTTCGTCAACACTTTGGTAAATCTAATATCGTGGTCATTTATATTTGTCACAGGACGTTTAAATTCCCAATCGTGATAATTTTTTGCATTCTTAAAAGTTTTTATTAATGAACTCATTTCATTAAACTGCCATATTTGGTTTTGAAATGTGACTCTATCGATATAATCCGACAAACATATATTATCTAACTGCTTGATATAAAATGGTATGGCATGTGTTTTGTCGATTTTGTCTAACATATCAACTATATTCTCATGCCATAATAGTCCTACACTAGTTCTATCGGTATCATTCATCACTTTTAAGTGTTCTGATATTTTATAAGGGTTACTTATGATATTATGAGTTATTGTTTTTGTTTCATTGTTGTACATTTTTCGATTCAATACGTTGTGTATAAAATCTAAAGTGATTAACTGGTTATCCATGTTATAAAAACTTAACAGTTGGTCTAGTTTAGACAAATCGCCTTGCACAGCTTTTATAATCTCATCTGTAATGGATTCGTCTAGATTCGGCATATTATCTTTTATTATCGGTCTCATCTCCAAATACGTTGGTTTATGTATCTCTATCGTTACACATACTTTCATTAGTTCCTTTATCTTTTTATCGAAACGGTAGTTGCCTATGCAAATTATAGGATTTACACACTTCTTTTCTAATTTTTGTTTTTTGGTTTTTTTTGGTCTTATTAGTTTTATTAATGCATTTATTCCACCCTTATCACCTTGGTTCATACCATCGATTTCGTCCATTATAATAGCTATTCTCTTATTAGTTTTGTTAAAAAGTGACATTATGTTTTTATCGGTCATATTGGTTTTAGTTATTTCATCAATTATTGTAGCGTTTCTTATGTCCCCTGCATCAAATTTTATTATGTCATAATTTAATTCCTTTAAGACATTATAAACCAATGTAGTTTTTCCTGTACCTGGGTGACCATAAATATAAATACTTTTTTTCGATGCACCAGTACTATCATGCCAAGAAGTTAATACTTCTTTTATTAAAGTAGTTTCGGTGTCTCTGTTCACATATTTGCCCAAATCAATGTTAATCATTATATTTATATTCAGGATTCTTTTATGTCGATTTAGAGTGAGGAGTTGTTTTAATCACCATATTTTATATATCGTTAAAAATGTCTAAAATAATAACTTGGATTATATTGGACGATTTAATGAAAAATGCATTACACCCAATACGTCTTACCAGATTTCTGGATTTGGGAGGAGATTATGATGATTTTTAAATAAATTTATTTAAAAAATACCCCACAAAAGTATATATTCCTAAATTATTTGGTACATCTAAATAATATTATTTATTAAAAAATATATATATCTTGCTATTATATTGGTACCTCTTAAATTATTTATTTTGAACTATTTTTTTTGTTTAGTTTATGTACACCGATATGTCTTATTCTGCATCTTCTTCTTCAAATGCCGAAATATTTAAACAAATACAAAACATGCCAGATATTAAAGTAACAGCTACAGGAACATCTAGTGCAACTTCACTTGTATCATATTCAGATGCACTAGAAATTTCCACCGAAACATCATATCAACACGCTTTATCAAGTGCAGATAATGCTGCAAATATTATTAATCAAACTATTACAATTATAAATGAAAATAATAAAGAGTCTATAACAACGACTAGTTTAACATCAGATAGTATAACAACAGATAGTATAACAACTACTGGAAATATTAATTTATCTACATTATTTACAACTCCAATTTTAGGACAATTGGGATATATTAATAATGTTGCATCATTTACTCCAAAAACATTCTCCAAAAAAGAAACTGTCATTTTATCTCAAATAAAATTGACACCTGGTGTATGGCAGGTTTTTTATAAATTTAAATATTATTCTCCGAATGCTCAATATGCCGGACCTATATTTAACTATATATATGGATTAACTACGAGTTCTATATTATCTGACGATAACAATTATAACGGCTTCTTATCAAATCAATATTCATATTCTAATGGAGAAACCGGATATTGGATCGAAAAAAGTCCATTTTTTGTATCTAATAAGGAAAGTTTAGCTGTAAGTATTACTCAAGATACTACATATTATTTACAATTTGGATTAAATTGTTCTACTGTCGCAAGTGGAAATTTGAAAGCTACTTGTATGGAATTATATGCAGTAAGAATTGCATAAATATTTTGGTAAAGATAATTAGGTTTAACCCTTTCATGTCGAGATAAAATACTAATAATTTATAGAGTATTGTTATAATTTATTAACGTTGAACATAGTCGTTGTCCATAGTCGAGGTATTCAGATTCAAGTACTTTAAGGTGCACAGACGTTAGACATACGTCTTTAGACTATTTAAGTACCGTACTTATTTAAATTTTTATATTACATAATGTATGCCGACCAAAACTAAGAAACGACCGACAGGTACGACACATACAAGACAAACCCGTAGAAAGAGGGGTGCCCAATCACCACTCTCAGCAGGGTCGTCAAGACCAGTAAGGTCGGCAAAAGGCATTAATAGTTGTTGGAAAGGTTACGAAGCCATTGGTATGAAGAAGAAAGGCAAGCGACTTGTTCCTAACTGCGTTCCTAAAAAAACTGTGTCATCTAGGATTGCTAAAAAAAAAAAGGCTAGCAAGACCTACCAGGGAAAATAACAAGAGACGTTCCTGAAGTTATTTGACTTTTGAAATTTTATTGGAAACCCGTTTGATTTGCTTGATTAAGTCGCCGTCACTATATGATTTATAACCTCCAGATTGTGGTGTTTTGTTAGTTTTTTTAGTTTCTATTAAAGGAGTCAATCCATCTATGGGTTCTTGCTTAAACAATGATATTCCCATACCGAAAAATGCAATCAATAATACCATTATCAAAGACGCCACTCCCACCTGACTACCTAACGATGAAAAAGTTGAACTCACCAACACAAATGACATTATTGCAGATATTGTTGTCTTATAAAATCTGAATAATTTAATTATTACGTCCATTACACTTGTTTTTTTATCATTTATTTCTGACGGATAAGACAAAATGGAGACAAAACAATAAAACAATAATAATACTGGGAAGAATCCCCATCCCAATACCAATAAAATGAAAAACAATATGGTAAAGGCAAAAACCATGAAGCACCCAATAAGAATATCTACAAGTGAACAACCGCCATCATTTCCACCAGAGTCACCAAAGAGAATACCCCAATAAATCATAAAGAAACCATATAGAAGACCTTCGGTGGCAGGTTTGTCTGATTTGCCCGATTCGGTGGGTTGGGGCGACGAATAAAAAAACAAACTCATTTTGTAGAACCATAAAAACATTAAGTATATGTAGTTCGACAATATTAGACACCAGGTTAAAAATCCTACTATAAACGGACCAATCAAAACTAATAATAGTTCAGGTAACCCATTTAATCCACTTAACGCCTTATTTAATACCCAGTAGTCGAAACTCAAAAGAGCTTCAACTATAGATACAAAATAATTCATTAGTTTTGACTTATCTTTACCTGATTTATATTTTCTTATGTGGTCTAATACAAAGTTGCTTTGAATAGTTGATTCAGATTTGGAATAAAACGTTATTTTTTCAGACAAAACTGGCTTTGACAATGTAGTAAATATATTACTTACTATTTCTCCAACTAATGTTTGTTTGGCATCCGAATAAGGATAAAAAGCTGTATTTGTTGGTAATAACCCAGAAGCGGCAACTTTCGCACCATATAACGTACAACCAGAGATAATATAATATACAATTATTATTATTAATGCTATTATTGTGTTGATTGCGTATTGAGATATATTGGAGTTATCGTCAGACATTTTACTTATAATAAAATGATATAAAAATGTTTTTTACGAATACTGCTAACATTATTCTAAACCACTATTATATAATATATTTATATGAAACTATCGAAATATAAAGTACCTCTATTTATTGTCTCTGTCTGTTTAATAGTAATAACAAGTAGATGGATTCATTATTTAGTTAAAAACAACTATATTATTATGGACAATTTTACCGTGAACTTACCATTAACCACCACCGAAAGTTGTAAAAATATGTGTGGTCCGCCTGCCCGATGTTCTATTACAGGTCACCAATGTTTATCTGACATAGATTGTCCTGGTTGTCAGCCTAATAACCCTCCCGGGAAAACTGAGGCACATTATGTTCCTGGAGATAATGCGGCAGGTAAATTAACATTTAATATGACTCCTAGATATAGTGAACTAACCACTGATATTGGCACACAAGCGACACTAGTAACCAATAACAAATTTTCAAAGCCACTTTCACCTTATTTAGGAGTAAATACCTGGAGAAAAGAGTTTAACCTGGACACTAAACTGTTTGACGCAAAATTTAAACCACCTGAACGGCATAAACATCCACAATATAGATATAGCTTATCTGGACAATTTATGGATGATGGACCATTAGCAGCTAATGCATATTTGAGTTAATAATATGATAATGAAAATACGATGCATTTACACATATGGGTTTATTATCGATAAAAAAATGAAATACATCTAATAATGCAGGTAGGTAGTAAACAACAAATAACATGACGACAAAGACAAATACCACGACCATGATGACAACAAACCCGACAACTAATACGATTTCAAAAGTACGTAATCATAATCTACAACAAAACAAACACATGTATGATATACAAACACTGGAATACAATATAGACAATTTGTCACTAAAAAAACTATTACATACACAAACACTAACACTAGATTTTTGTTTAAAGTATATTCTAAATCCAGACGAGCATGCAAGTTGTGTTGAAGATGAATATATTTGCCGGGAGGATGTATTACATTATCAACCACATATTAAACGCACAGAATTGTTTAAGTAACAAAAAAAAAATAAACACTTATGTTAAATAAAATAATGACCACATTCATAAGTTTTGGTTGCTGGAACTACGATGGCTGTAAAGATGGGTCAGGTTTTAAACAAGTCTCGGAGGCTATTATAGATAAACAAACACGCCAACAAATTAATTTTTTTATTATAAATGGCGACAATTATTACCAAGAGAAATTAAACGATAAGCAAAACCACGTGGATAAGACAGTAGATGAGGCTAATTTAGTACGAGGATTTAACTGTTTAAAATCAATGACCAGGTCAAAGGAACTGTTTTTACTAATGGGTAATCACGATGTCGACCGTACAAATGATTGCGAAACTATCCGTCTCGAAAAAGACTTTGTATCAAGAAATCCAAAAATACATTTGCCAACAAACTTAGTAATGTTTAAAACGATTGGGTCCGATACACTTATAATAATGCTCGATTCTACTATTTATACTTCAGACTATTTCATAGAATGTTATGAAAAATTGACCGACTATAAAGACATAGATAAAAATAACCATAGTTTTTTAGTTGACAAACAAAAGGAAGTTGTCCAGAATGAGTTAGCCGGGAAACACTATAAGAATATAATTGTTTGTGCTCACCATCCGTTAATGGGAATAAAGAATCAAGTTATTAAAGAATCAAAGGGAAAGATTAAGCAAAAAGGAGGTATTGACTCGCTGGATTATGATATGTATGCTCTATTATACGATGTTATCAAGCCTTATGGCGATGAGTTCTTTTATTTATGTGCAGATATACATAATTATCAGAAAGGAGAAGTACTAATAACTAAAAATGGGGAAAGTATGAAAATATCCCAATATATTGTTGGAACTGGAGGAGCTAAACTAGACCCAGATTATAATGGTAACTATCACGATTCTACAAATCCCTTAGGAACTGATGACCCCCCACCAAAAAATACATTTTCGTTGAGTTTGTCAGACATTGACATAACTTATAATTTAGCAGACCATTGGTCTGATTTTGGTTATTTAATCACAACTGTACACGCCGACACATCAATAACATTTGAGGCAATACGGTTGGCTGTATCTGGTGGAAGTAACCGAAAGTTCCTTACCAGGAAACCGACGACAACAAACAAATATAAACAACCCACTAGAAGAAATAAATCGACCAAAAGACGAATACCGCGGAGAACAACCCGACGACGACAACGAAGAAAAACACGACGACGACAACGGGGAAGAACTTGACGATTAATAACTCATCAACCAAATAAAAATGATGTAATACATCAGATAAATATGATATAATGGTCATCAGTGGTATTCAGTTTGGCAAAATAAAAGTTTAATATACACCCATCATAAATGTGTAATACTTGTTTGTTTTTTAATAACAAAAATTAAACGAGTTGTATCGATCTATCCTTAAACTCACTTGCACTTTTTTTACTTTGAAAAGTATTTTAGGTTTTGATTTTTGGACAAAAATAATGTCCAAAAATGAGTTTAAGAAAACAATCTTGCAAAAAAGTTGTTCTGAGACCATAAACGATTTTTATGGTCTGACTGCCGACAGTTTATTTATTCGGATTGTGACGATATTTTTGTTTTTCTAACTTGTAAAACTATTTAGAAGATTTTCGCACTATCCATTAAAGGATAGTAATGGATAGTAAAAAGTCGCCAAAAGTCGCCAACCAATTTACCTGCGACATTTGTTACTATTCTACATGTAAAATGTCCGACTATTCTAAACATATTACCACTGCAAAACATATAAATAACAGTAAATGGATAGTAATGGATAGTAAAAAGTCGCCAAAAGTCGCCAAACCCTTTATTTGTAAATGCGGAAAAAGTTATAAATATGACACGGGATACTATAAACATATTAATAAACAAACATGTGCTTCGTCAAACAGTTTGGTCATTGATAAAGACTTTGTAATGTCCATTTTAAAGCAACATTCTGACATGGTCAAAGAAAATGGAGAATTGAAATCCATGATGATAGAAGTCCTAAAAAACGGGTCACACAACACAATAAATAGTCACAATAAAACGTTTAACTTACAGTTCTATTTGAATGATACCTGCAAAGATGCCATGAACATTACCGATTTTGTAAACAATATACAACTACAGTTGTCCGATTTGGAAAATGTTGGTAATATTGGGTACGTAAATGGTATTTCTAGTATTATCGTGAACAAGTTAAAAGATATGGATGTCACTAGTCGTCCATTTCACTGCACTGACGTAAAGAGGGAAGTTATGTATGTAAAAGATGAAGATAAATGGGATAAAGAGGAAAATGGAAATCCAAAAGTTAGACATGCCATTAAACATATAGCCTTTAATAATTCTAAGCTATTAAATGAGTTCAAATTGAAAAATCCAGAGTATAACAACAGTTCCTCTAGAGTATCCGACAAGTACCATAAAATTTTAATAGAAAGTATGGGTGGAAAGGGTGACAATGATATTGAAAAAGAAAATAAAATTATAAAGAATATTTCACGAGAGGTTTTAGTTGAAAAGGAAGTATTACGTAAAGAATGACAATCTATACAATGAGAACACAAATATACATTTTTAAGGAATGTTTACCAATAAATTGACACCTCGACGACCAGATGCCCGTCTGGGACGCAAAGAAACCGCGTAACCAAGAGGTGTGAAACACCCGCGCAAAGGGTAGACAAGGAAAATGCAGATACAAAGTCAGGACCCGACCGGTTGCCAAGATGCGCAATGGAACGCGTAGATAGATGCAAAAAAACGGAAAGTGTATCTAAAAAAAATATTGTGTATTTATATAAATCAATGGTAGTTAAGACTGAATGTAAAGATGGAAAGGTTAGAACTGGCAAAAATAACCGATGTGTTTATCCACCAAAAACACACACCAGAGACAAACACAAGTCAGAGTGTAAAGACGGAAAGGTTAGGGCTGGAAAAAACAATAGATGTATTAATCCGCCTGAAACTCAAAAACCGTCCAGAATGAAAAAAACTAAAAAAACTAAAAAAAGACAGCTGTCCGACCTATTCGATAGTAAAACTAGCTCGTCGACAGGTTTGAACACAGAGGACCGTAAAGAATTCGACGGTATGCTGAAAAAAATGGCGGAACCAATCGGTAAAGGTAAATTAAAATCTGCTAACACCATGCCTGACTTAGAAACATGCCTAGCGTCCGCACCCATTGAAATGCTACGTAAAGAAATGACACGTCGTGGATTCAAAACAGATTCTCCCATCATAAATATTCTAGTTCCACGAAAAAAAATAAGATAAGTAAATATTGTTAGTCATGCTTAACTGCTAAATCAGGATATATTTAGAACAGACGAATTAATAAAATGTAAGTTAGAAAAATATTTAGCAAAAAAAATAATTTCATTACATAAAATTCACGGAAAAAAAAATGATACACAATTTTATTTTGAATATGGTAGTAGTATAAATATTCAAAATAAAAAAATAGAAAATTTAGGAGGAAGAGGTGATTCATTTGATAGAAGACATATACAAAATACATTTAACAATCAAGATATAAGAAAATATTTAACATTATTAACGACCAAAAAATAGATTTTATGAAATTTAATAATAATTTAGAAACACTAATAGGTGAAGATAATACAGAAATGAATGACTATTGGTGTATAATGAAAACAAATAAAACTTTTACTAATATTGAATTGTATATAATTTCAAGTTAAAACGGTGTTAAAAAAAATGATTTGGAAAAATTTATAAGTATTCATACACATAATACTGAATGGAAGAACGATCCATCATACAAATACAAAAATGGGTTAGAGAAGAACGAGCCATCATAAAACTACAAAAATGGGTTAGAGGTTGCTGGTATAGACTAACACATTTGCCTTTAATTATGTATTTATTTCAAAAATATTTAAAATCACTAGCAATCCAGTGTTCAACTCAAAATGAAGATGGTAGAGTTAATAGTAATATGGATGAAGATACAATTATTAAGGCACTTATTGACCAGTTTGGTAATAAAATTAAAAAATCAAAGTATAGAATGTGGCATGATATAACAGCGTATGATAATTTGCGTGGATGGATTCCAATCAATATAAAAACTACAACTACAAAAACAAGCGACAATATAGGTAATTTAGCGATGGTTTTGCATGCTTATGCAGATACAAATCTGGAACTTAATAGGTCTTATACAAATGGTAATATGAGTAAAATACTTTGCGCAAAATTAGCAAATAAAGAATATAATAAAACACAAAAGTGTTATTACTTCTGTGTGGTAAATAAAACAGATACGAGTGATATAATTGTTAATAGTTTAAAAGGTTTGACAATATTAACATCAAATAGTAATAATTTACCATTTCAAGTATGTTGGGATAAAAATAGGTTGTTTAAATATGAAAATATAAACAAAAAAATAAAACAATTAATTTATTGCTTACAAAAACCTCCACCATCTTGGAAAGAAACTTTTATGTCAAAAATAAGGACAATAGAATTATAAATATTCAGTTGGAATATAAGACTTACATATTTGTCTATGACCTATTTTAAACCTTCCAGAAAACATAAAATTATCCTTAAATTTATTACTATTCATATACGAAACTATATTATTTAAATTACATTTTTTTTTTGGTTTAAGCATTATTAAACCACCTCCAAAATAATTTACATTACCTAAAAATGCTACAGTTGGGTTTCTTGATAAATTACTAATGTAAATACAATCTTTACCAAGATTGGTATGTATTGTAGTAATATTTCTTGGTGCTCCCCATTCAAACCAATTGTTTTCATTAAATTTTCGTATTCCTCTTTCAATAAGTTCTGTTTTATATTGTAATAAATGTTTATTGATTTTTTCATTTTCACAAGGGTACTTTTCAATATAAATATATTGGTCAACCTTATTCTCACCATTTAATACTTTAATATTACCAAGTTCTTCATTTTTATAAACAGCTTCTTTTCCGCTAACAAGACCAACATAAATATCAAAATAATCTTGAAACATAAAACTATTGTTATTTTCTTCTTCTCCAAAAGTAATTAATCCGTTGCTATTTGTAACGTAAAGTAACTTATTATTATACAACACTTTTTTTTCAATTAAACTATTCTTACAGTATCTAAATACAATAACGTCAATAGACGCGTTTTCAAACATTTTTTCATTATGAGGATGAAATATATGAGTAAATGTTCCATTTGTCATCATAACATTTAATAATTTAGAAGCACTTGTTAATTTAAGAAAATCAGATGGAACTATAAATATTAACTCACCATTATCCTCAAGTAAATTATAACATTTTTCAGTAAAATCAATATACAAGTTTCCTTTTTTAGTCCTAACATATGGCGGATTACCTATTATTGTTTTGTATGTTTTTGTAATATTTTGTTTCATAAAATCTCCATAAACAACTTTATCTTTTTGTATTTTATCTAATAATTTAATTGTTATGTCTATTTCATACATATCAAATGTTATACTTGATTTTTTATCTATAATAAATGTGATTAAATCCCCTTGTCCCATAGATGGTTCTAAAATATTAGACGGGTTATTTATTATAAATTCAAATACCTTTTCCTGGAGTTCATTATGCGTTGTAAAATATTGTCCTAATTTATGTTTGGACGACAAATCGGTTGTTGCCATTTCTGTATGTTTAATATCTAACTCATTTGAATTATTTAATTCATTTTTTTCTTTATTATTAATTTCATTTGGCGTTTTTAAATGTTGTCCTAATTTAGGTTTTGACGACATAACGGTTGTTGTCATTTCTGTATGTTTAATATCTAAATCAATTTTTTCTTTATTATTAGTTTCATTAATAACCGAGAAAGCGTGGATAGTATTGTTAACAGGGCGTCACTAACCTAAGTTAAAAGTCAAAGTCGTAATAATCAGTCGTAACATTACGCGTAGCATATGAGTAATCAGGATTTTGTGCTATGGGGTCATCGATAACAACCGGTACATATCTAAGTCTAGCTGGTTTCAAACAAAATGCGTAGGTACATCTATCAAAAAAGAGTGCGTTTTGTTCTAAAAAATTATCTACGTACTGATACCTCATAGCAACCATTTGACAACCATATTCTCTACATAACATTCCGCTAGGATTAATGGGATTCACCTCATTATTAGGAAAGACAATGGTCATTCCGCGTTTATTAAAGTTTGTTAATTCGTTAACATCTGGATTGTTTTGAACATCGATATAGTTGTATGTTCGCATAAACACCGAATTGCTTGCTAAGTTAACGTATTCCATAAGAGCATCATTTTGTATAAAGGCATTGTTTATTTTATCTACAATTAAAATACACTTATTCATGAGTTGAGTTATTGGAACATTTCCAATATTAGTATTGCTATTTTCATAACTATATTCCTTTCCTAACATAATCCTTGAATATGATGCAAAAATGTTAGCTAAGTTATTATACATTTCCTGGTTGGTACTCATTATTCTCAAGTGAATAATAATCGGGTCATTAAAATTAGGTGCGGTTCCGCTACTAAATGCATAATTAGCAATAGTACTCATAACATCTGAAAAGCTAACCGAGTTAAATGTTTCTTTGACATAATAACTATCTGATGTACTTGTAGCTACTACTGGTTGATTATCAATAGAATAAATTTCAAAATCGAGACCCCGCACTCCCTCTTTTAATATGCTTTTCAAATTACACACATCTACAAAATTGTTTTTATAACTTCCCCCAGAACAAGAATTGTATGCGGTTTTAATATAATAATCATATAAGTTGCCTGAACAATCTGGGTCAGAGGGGTCTATGGAACGAATGTTCCCAGCGATTGCTGGATATAATCCATTCATGAAGTCACACTCGGAACTTTGTAGTCTACGTATGTAAAGAATATAGCCAACAACAACCAACAATGTAATTAATATGGCGATTAATAAGAGATACGTGACAAAATCGTCATTCATGTTTGTAATCATAGTCAAAGTATCTACACTCATTGTTATATTAATATAGTATTTTTTTATGAATAAATACGATATTTAAAATTTAGTTTACGAATCAAAACACTCTTTAGTTATTTTGCGTCCAGTCCGGGTTTTATGAGAAGATGGGGCATTATCTTAAATATATATTTACTTTGAGGAGGAGTTGACTTCTGCCTTAAGTCGATATATTTGTCAAAAGGATTTAAAACTTCATGAAGTCTACAAACGTCGTTTAACGATATATCCTGACACTCTGAAAGTGTTGGCAAGTCATTCAGATAAAATGTATATGGTGTCTCATAGATAACAACTTCCCTTGATACTTCGGTAATATATCTATAGAGAGAAACAGGTAGGGTTATCTGTTTTAGTAGTAAAACATCAACTTCATGTGTAGTAAAGGGTGGTTTTAGGAGAAAACCATATTGTTTATACTCCCCC
>TARA_B110000971_G_scaffold69089_1_pt1 | contig 18836 bp, 23 predicted proteins | sample TARA_B110000971 | Tara Oceans TARA_B110000971 (sample SAMEA4397842) | marine metagenome | biome: Polar Biome; feature: [SRF] surface water layer (ENVO:00010504); material: water (ENVO:00002006), including particulate matter (ENVO:01000060) such as... | depth 5 m | reverse complement strand
TGTTCTAGCTTATAGGCTTCTTTTTCCCATGGTTGGTCATCGTAGGCTGTATTATTATGAACAGACTTCTTCCACATGACATTATAGTGGGTATTACACCACCTCAGCTCCTTACGAGCGTACTGCTTTACATGGACCATTTCGTGACAGATGGTACTTATAAGCTCATAGACACTAAGGCCTTTTTTAAGAGTCAGTTTAAAGTCCCTGCTGAGGTCGTTTAGGTTATAGCAACAGCCATGATCTTCCATAGGCTTAATAATTGCCTTTATATTTAGGGTTCTATACCGGGGCAAGAGTTTCTTAATACACCAGCTAATACATTCATCAGCGATTGCCTGTTCAGAAGCTTTACCACCAGAGATTGTTATTATATTAGACATATTTAAATTTAAAGTGAAGAAATAGATAGGTACTGTGCTTATTTAGCAGGTAACTTTTCAAAACTAGCTACTAGGCCTAATAGACCAAGCATCGTGGCAGCTACAAAGAAGCCCATGGCGTTAAGTTCACCAGCAAAGCTAATATACTTATCAATTGATGAGGTAATAGTCATACCGGCGATTAAAAAGGCTGCGATAGACAATAGAAAGGGAAGAATGTTTAATTTAACTGACATATTAGTGTTTTTTAAGGGTTATAATTATGAAATTGACTCTAGACGTCCATTTATTGCGGCATGTCTATCAAGGAAATATTCAAGCTTACCGGTAAGGAACTTGATTTTGTCTATATCTAGAGCATCGACTGCCAGGGCAAGTTTAGCCTGATAATATTCAATTTTTGGCTGATAGCCATTAGGATAGCGATTTGAAGTGTAACTGTATTCTTTCATATTTTGACTGTTTTAATTTAGTTGATTAGTATACTACTAATATAACCCTTTTTTCTGAGATAAAAAAATATTTAGCTGTTTATTTTCAAAAAAGTTATTAACAATGCCTTTTAGGCTAAAAAAGGCCTATTTATGCTGAAACTAAGCTTTAAATATGTGTATAATATAAACCAGAATAGGTCATATATGCAACTTCTCCAGACAACTCTATATAATAGCTCCCAGGGCAGCTCTCCAGGGCTTCCCAGGGGCCTTTTTGCTCCAGGGCTGTCCAGGGAGCTGCCAGGGGCTTCCCAGGGGCAACCCTGGACAGTTGCCTATAGAAGCACTATAGAGACAGTCCCCCAGAGCAACCCTGACAGGCCGGATCACCGACATGTCCAGAGTCACCTGGAGCGTGGGCTGCTCCCCGATGGCCAACAGTACCCTAGACTACAGAGGAGCCAGAGAGACCAGCAGCTCACCGGCAGTCATCTAGAGCCCCTGGTAAAAAAAAGGATAAATATTGTCCCAGGTCGCCAAGATTTAGTATATTAGCCCTATAACCAATAACATATATCATGACAGAACAGAACAAAGCAAGACTAGAGGCCATTAGAGCCGAAATCATTAAATTAAAGCTAGAGGCACCATATACGCCTAAGATAGTCAAATTACAGCAGGAGATGGATAGGCTGTCAAGGCCCTCAGAGACCGCATAGTGAACGCGAATCTACGGGTGGAGGGAGACAGACCTTCCTTGGGGCATGCTTTAAATAATTATAACTAATATTAGTATTCGTTGCTTAACGCTTTACCAGATGCCAACCACTTATCTCGTGTGAGATCTACTAGTATTTAAAGCAAGTGAGTCTAGAGAGTAATAATATACAAAAAGTAATGTTACCAAGCTCAAATATTCTCGAGCGTGTAAAATACTTTGAAATACCCTATGCGTGATATATAGAGTATGAAAGAACTACAATCTCCTTTTAATAAAGCAAACGCTTATTTAACTACCCCTACTACTTATTCTTCAGATAATAGTGATATGTCTAATAGTAACAATAAGTCACTTGCAGATAATGATTCACAAAACTCTAAGCAAACCAGCAAGACGAATCAAGATCAAGCCAAGAATAAAGCACAAGATAAAAACATAGATAATTCACAGATGAGCCTCAATGACAAAGACGCTCAGAAGAATGCTATGCCACCAGAAGATACGTCAAGTTTCAGTCTTACAGACTATTTCAAAACAAAAGCAAGAGAGAAAGTAATGAACAGTGTAATGAGTAGTACACAAGACACTCCAGATGCTGCATCACAACCCGCAGATAATTCACCAAGTGCTAACAAACCAAAGCCCTCTCCTAAAGATCCAATGAAACCGACTAAGTTAGTGCAACCAACTCCAAAGATGATATCCCCTAAGATACCCTCAATGAAGACACCTTCTATGAAGATGCCTAAATTTAGATAAGAAGCGCGATCCCGTCGCTCTTACTCCCTCCCAGCCCTCAGACAGCTCTAAGCCTCTAAGAAAAAAAGTTTACTACAAATGAAACTTTTCTGTGACCTAGCAGTATAACTTAAGTCTTTAAGCCTCAGTGGTAAATCCCATCCACAGTGGCGCTATTATTTAAAGCCGTCACACCACTCTAAGGTCTCAAAGGAAAACTTTCTATTACCCTTTAATAACCCAAAAAGAGAGCACACTATGGCACTAAGTCGTCAAAGGTGCGGCGGCTGTTTTAGACTCTAAGGTCTTAAACTAATAAAACACTCTCTAATATACGTTACTCTATACTAGGAGACAAGAAGGGTATGGGAGAGTTGGACACTTTTTTGATCGTTGGTAGTAGGTGACGAGCGCACATCTTTGTTATTGCCTCTATTAAAAGAGCGCTATATTGACTATGGCACATTTAGGGGTTTAGAGACTCAGAGTGCGGCCTCACTACCTACCGGTACAGGGGACCTAGGATATAATAGAGTGAAACAAACGGTATTAATGAGATATAACTTATAGTATTGGATATCTTTATAGTATTTTGAAGAAACATAAAATTGAAAAAATACGTTTTTTTAAAAGTCAATTCCAAATTTTCCCCTGACTTAGAGGGAGTATAGGAAGGCGACGAAGTCTATTTAGAAAAATTTCCTAACTCAAAAAATTTCCAAGGCTAATAGATCCTAAGAGAAATTTGAGAAATCTAAGATATATAAGGTATATGAAGCAACTAACCCACTTAATTCTAATTCTAGGAGTTTTACTTCTAGCCTCTTGTAGCACACAATTTCGATTGATGGGTTACGATCAAACTAACCAAGTTTCGGCGCACAGTTTGCAGACGTCATTTGATGGCTATGAAGATAGCGTCAACATAGACACTTTAACCGAATTTCAATTTAGAAATAAACTTAGAACCGACATAGGGTTTAGATTGGACTTTGCACGCTATGCATTGAGCCAGCCGAGATCATTTGATTGGAATAACAGACTATTAGGAAGACAATATGACTCTAGGTATAATTCTTATTATTGGAATAGAGATCAAATGTGGAATGATTGGGCTTGGGGTTATACAGGCTGGAATTCATGGGGTCAACCTCATCGATGGTCACCATTTGGATATGATAGATGGGGATATAACATGCATTATGGTTGGAATAACCACGGATGGAATTATGGATGGAATAATGGATTCTATAACCAAGGATGGCCGTATTGGAATAATAATGTATATGGTTCACCGTATTGGAGATCAAATAGACAAAACACTTCATATATAAATGGAAGAAGAGGAAGTCTAAGAACAATCGAATCCAATCGAAGAAATAGAACAAATACGACTACTAGAAGAAGCACTAATAATACTAGGAACACCAAGGTCATCATCAATAATAGTTCGAATAATAATAATAACACAAGACCGATTAGAGTTATTAGAGAGAAGCCAGTAGTTCCTGTAATTAGAAATAATAATAGACCTGTAATTAGAAATAATAATACTAACCCTAAGTATACGCCTTCTAGAAGAACGGTAACTCCTCCTAGAACCAATACGACTAGGCCTACTCGTTCTAATACAACACGTAAGAGAGATAATTGAAACATTTTATATTAATAGAGTATAATATTAAAGGATTAACTTAAACTTTTAATATGAAAGATCTTTTATCTAAATTAATATACACTTCAATTATAGTTGGCGTAATTTCTGCTATATTTGCGGTTCCAGTATTAATAATAGCTGTTATATCTTCAATATTATCATGGATATCAGGTTGGTATTTTGGATGGATATTCTCAGTAGGAATTACCATCACTTTTCTTATATCAGCGACAATATTAGATAATCTATATAGACAAATGCAAGAATTTAAAATAGATCTAGACCTTGAAAGTGAAGATGAAGATTTATTATAACAATTATAATATATTATAATAACTTAATATTATGATAAGATTAATACAAAGAAAAATGGCCAAAAAGACAACGAACTGGAAAACTAAAGAAGTAGATGGTAGAAGAATGATGATATGTCAGAACTCAAAGCCAACTATGAGTAAATATTCTGAGTTTGCACCGGAAGACGGAGATTGTACAGAGTGGTCTGAGGTCAGTCATGATACAACTGGATCCCTATGTTGGAGATGTACTGCTAGATCCGTAAATAATATTAGATTAAAATAATAAGATATTTTAAGAATATGATAATATGATAATTTAAGAATATCATTTTATACGACTATTTTAATAAAATATTATAATTAACCATTTTTTCATGATATATAAATTAGAAGTTTGAAATGCTTCGGACGAATAGCTACAACAATAATAATTTATTTTAAAGACCAATCTACCCAGGATTGGTCTTTTTTTATCTAAACTTTTATGAATATCTTAGTATAATATTAAAGTATTCATATAATCAAAAATACATAATGAGCAACAATAGAAAATCAGAAGATGCATGGCAGATTCTAAGAATTCAGGGAGAATTCACAAAGGGGTTTGATACCTTTAATGAATTAGGACCATGTGTCTCTGTATTTGGAAGCGCCAGAACTCTATCAACAAATCCAATGTACAAGGAAGCTGAGAAAATTGGAAAGCTTCTCGTTGAAGCTGGATTCGGTGTAATTACCGGAGGTGGACCTGGTATTATGGAAGCTGCTAATAAAGGAGCTCATGATGCGGGAGGTAAAAGCATTGGCGTTGGAATTGAATTACCATTTGAGGCTAGCATGAATGATTACGTAGACTTAGGAGTTGAAAACAGATATTTCTTTACTCGTAAAGTAATGTTCCTTAAATATTCACAGGCATTTGTTATTTGTCCTGGAGGAGTTGGAACCTTAGATGAATTATTTGAAGCTATTACATTAGCACAATGCGGCCACAATGTAAAATATCCAATAGTTCTTGTAGGTAAAAAATACTGGGAAGGATTAGTTGATTGGATGCAAAGTACTTTATGGGAACATGGTGCAATCTGTAAAAAGGATTTCGATCTATTCAGAGTGGTTGACACTGCTGAAGAAGCGGTATCTAAAATCACAGAGTATCATAATAAGTTTTCTAAGAATACTGACTCACCAAATTTCTAATAGATATAATAGATGAAGTTTAAAAAACTGGCAGATGGATCTGACATAGATCTCGCAACATATCTTAAAAACTACATAAAGAATAATTCTAATAACTCAATACGTATCTATGTTGGATGCGATTCTCACGTTAAGGGAGAACATACTACTTACGTAAGCACAGTTGTTATTCACGTTGGAAATTCAGGTTGTCATGTTCTTTATAAAAAAGAAAAAGTGGATCCTATCCGAGATCTATTTAGAAAGTTATGGGGTGAAGTTGAAAGATCAGTCGAAGTCACGTTATATCTTAGAGAAAACGGGATAAATATACATACTATAGATCTAGATCTTAACCACCAAGAAGAACACGCATCAAATAAGGTTGTTAACGCAGCAATGGGATATGTAAAGTCTCTAGATATTAAAGTACGAATAAAGCCAGATATATTACCCGCAATTGCTGCGGCTGATAATTTGTCAAAATAAACAAATCCTAAAAAGGGAGTAAAACTAGTATAACAATTAAATTCTACAATGGCAGAACAATTTGAAAATCCAGGAAAAGGAAGCGGTAAAAGAAAAACACCATACGTTGATGAATACGGAGAAGACCTGACAGCTGAAGCTGCAAAAGGAAATTTAGACCCTATCATAGGGAGAGAGAAGGAAGTATATCGTATTTGTCAAATTTTATCTAGAAGAAAAAAGAACAATCCCATTATCTTAGGAGATCCTGGTGTTGGTAAAACTGCATTAGTCGAGGCGATCGCCCAGAGAATTGTAGAAAAGAAAGTGGCTAGAACACTTTTAAAGAAAAGAATAATTTCTATTAATATCTCTAACATCGTTGCGGGTACAAAGTATCGTGGTGAATTTGAGGAGAGAATGAAAAACATAGTAGATGAACTAAAAAACAATAAAGACATTATTGTATTCATTGATGAATTACATACCATCGTTGGAGCAGGTGGCGTTAGTGGATCTTTAGATGCATCTAACATATTAAAACCTGCACTAGCAAGAGGACAAGTACAGTGTATTGGTGCCACAACTTTAGATGAATATAGAGAAAATATCGAAGACGATGGGGCACTTACTAGAAGGTTCCAAGAGGTATTCATAGATCCACCTAGCGAAACAGACACTATAGAGATATTACACAAAATAAAAGGAAACTATGAAGAGTACCATGCAGTTGAATATACTGACGATGCAATTGAGGCATGCGTAGCTCTTTCAACTAGATATATTACTTCTAGAGAATTACCTGATAAAGCAATTGATTTACTAGATGAATCAGGTGCAAAGGTTCACTTAAGCGAAATCAAAGTTCCTGTACATATTAAAAAAGCAGAGTTAGAGGCAGAAGCCCTTACGCTCGACAAATTAAAGGCAGTTGAAGAACAAGACTATGAAAAGGCTGCACACTTCAGAGATAAAGAAATTCAATCAAAGAATAAAATCGAGGGAAAAATCGTTGCATGGGAAAAATCATTAAGAGATAAGAAAAAGAAAGTTACAGCAGAAGATATTGCAGAAACAATTTCTCAATCCACTGGAATTCCAGTTACTAGAATGACAGGTGATGAAAGTAAAATCATCATGGCAATGGAAACAGAATTAAAGAAGATGATTGTTGGACAAGATCAAGCAGTGGACGCATTGTCTAAAGTAATTAAAAGATCTAGAACGGGTGTATCTTCAGCTAAAAAGCCAATAGGTTCATTCATGTTCCTAGGACCAACTGGTGTAGGTAAAACCGAGACAGTTAAAGCTATCACTAATTATTATTTCGGAGGTGAAGAACACCTTATACGAATAGATATGAGCGAATATATGGAAAAGCATGCCGTATCTAGATTAATAGGTTCTCCTCCAGGATACGTTGGACATGAAGACGGTGGCCAATTGACGGAGCAAGTTAGAAGAAAACCCTATTCTGTTATACTTTTCGATGAAATTGAAAAGGCACACCCTGATGTATTCAATACTCTATTACAAGTATTGGACGAAGGAAGATTAACTGATTCTCTAGGAAGAACAGTTGATTTCACAAATACAATTATCATTATGACCTCTAACGTAGGTGCTAAAAAGGTAAGTGAGTTTGGAACAGGAATTGGCTTTGAAACAAAAAGAGATTCTATAGCCGGAAGAAAAGCACACACTGAGGCTATTATTTCAAAAGAGCTTAAGAACAAGTTTGCACCTGAATTCTTAAACAGACTAGATGATGTTGTTCTGTTCGATCAACTTAAACATGAAGACATTTTAGAAATAGTAGATATTGAAATCAATCACCTAGTTGTAAGAATGTTTGATCAGAAGTATAGTATTAAGGTCACTAAACAAGCCAAAGAGTTTTTAGCAGAAAAAGGATATGATCCAGATTATGGCGCAAGGCCTCTTAAAAGAGCGATTCAAACTTATATTGAAGATCTGCTAGCAGATTCTATCATTAAAGGAGAAATAGTTAAAGGAGATGAGGTGTACACTATTAATCATAATAAGAAAGAAGATAAACTTTCTATCAAAAAGTAGTATAATAATAAACTAATAACTTATTAAATGAATTTCTCAAGTCAATTCTCAAAAACGATTACAAACATAGAAGAAATAGGTAGCGTATCACAGCCACGTGATATGAAAGTAAAAGAGCTTGCTCTTACAACTTTACCCATAGATCCTTATATGCCTATTGCTAATTTTGAAAATAGAAAATTCAACTGGAAATATTTTGCAGGTGAATTAGCATGGTATTTACGAAAAGATAATGACGTAGATTACATAGGTCAATTTTCAGGATTCTGGTCTACACTAACTAATCCTAATACAAATGAAATTAATTCAAACTATGGTTCACTATTATTTAATGAACAATTAGAATGGGTTGTAGATTCATTAAAGGCAGATCAAAACACAAGACAGGCTATAGCGTTTCTTAATCAGCCTAAATTTCAATTTGAAGGTAATAAAGATTTTGTATGTACAATGTACTTAAATTTCTTTATTAGAAATAATCAATTGAATATGAAAGTTCAGATGAGATCTAATGATGTATTCTATGGATTAACCTTTGATGCACCTTTCTTTGCATTCGTTCAACAGCATGTTTATTTATGGTTAAAGGACACATACCCTGAATTAAATTTAGGTGTATATTATCATTGTTCGGATAACTCTCATTTTTATGAAAGACACTTTGAACTAGCTTCTAAAATTCAACAAGAAAATATAGAAGATTCTACGCAATATGCTATGATTCTTAATGAACCGTTTTTTACGATCGAGGCAGGTAAGATGTTATTAACTGACCATGGTTTAGACTTTATCGAAAAAGTAAATAAAACCATAGAAACTGAAAAGCCTACACAAAAAGAATTCAAACAAATTCTAGAATCATACGCTGGTATAATTAACGAAGAAGAACTCATAGGAGAAGAAGAAGATGGACTACCCGAAATTCAGGATTAATACTATAGAAATGGAACGTGGTTCCATAGAAGATGGAATAGATGACATCGTCGGATTTCACTTAAACATTATGAAACATATAGAAGACAACATTGACGGAATATCAATGAATGGAAATGTATTATGTGTATTAATAGATGAGGAAGGAAATGAATACGACTCTCTTTTAGATGAAGATAGATATATCAAGTCTTTACAAAAATCTCTAGAATTCTTTAAAGAAAGAGAAAATTACGAAAAATGTAAACATGTAACAGATTTGATAAATAGAATATAACGCAATGAAATACGGACTGACCGGATTTAATAGAGTCGCTAGGACCACAACAAAATGGTTCTCTCGACTCTTACAGGTATTCGAGAGACAGAAAAGAATTGATTGGACTAAGTATATTGACGACACCGTTGTTATTCATCTAGTAAACAGAAAGGATAGATTAAAAATAGCAGAGAAGAGAGCATCTTCTCAGAAACTAAAGGGACGTAAGACACTGTTAGATTATTTAAGATTCTTTGACGCAATAGAAGGAAAAAGAATTAAGTGGTTTTCTAAAAAAATACACAATAATAAATATCCATTTTCATTTCATTGGAAAATAGACCCAGCTCCGGGAATGGAAAACAAATTAAAAAGAAATAATAATATATTATGTTCTTCTGCAGAAACTGGAATCGCATTCTCACATTATAGAATCTGGAAAGAAATTGTAGATAATAAAACACCGGTAACCCTTATAATGGAAGACGATTTTGAATTCTGTCATAAATTCCAGGATAAAATAGAAAGTATATTTGAAAACGAACTTCCAACTGACTGGGATTTATTATATCTTTCGAGTTTACCTAATCAACATGGATTTATATGGGATCCTCATTCCAAAAATCTTTCAAGGTTATATAGTGGAGTATGGTGGTTATCAGGATACGTTTTAACATACGAAGGAGCTAAGACTCTCTTAGATAATTTACCTATTATAGGACCGGTCGATGTATGGATTAATTATCAGTTTAAGGATATGAAAGTATATATGACTAATCATAACCTGATAACACAAGGAGATGACACACGATCCGATAATACTTATTCATTTGTTGAAACATTTACAGATAACTTAATATAATATTAAAATAATACAATAAAGAACTTATATGAATTACGGAAAAGAATTTGAAAAGTATGCGATGAGTGATCATAATGTTTCATCATCTAAATTAAATTACTATGAAAAGCAGATTGAAAACTCACTAACTCCTTATATCTTAGAAGAAAGAGAGTTAAGAGCTACCCAAATGGATATCTTTTCAAGATTAATGATGGACAGATTGTTATGGGTCGCAGGACCGGTTAACGATAATATGTCTACTATTGTTCAAGCTCAGCTGATGTTTTTAGACTCAGTAGGAGGAACGGATATTACAATGCATATTGATTCTCCGGGAGGAAGTGTTAAGAGTGGACTTTCAATGGTAGATGTAATGGAATATATTAAATCAGACATTAAAACAGTAAACACTGGAATGGCTGCATCTATGGGTTCTGTTTTATTAGGAGCAGGAACTAAAGGAAAAAGATCCTCACTTAGACATTCTACTACAATGTTACACCAATCATCTGGTGGCTTTACTGGAAATATACAGGATGCTGAAATAGACTGGCAAGAATGGCAAAAAGTAAATAAAGAATTGTTCAATCTTTTAGGAGAATATTGTGGAAAAACAGCAGACGAAGTAATGAAAGATGCTACCCGAGATTTTTGGTTAAATGCAAAAGAAGCGAAGGCATACGGTATTATTGACGAAATCATAGGAAAATCCTAATATATAAATTATATGAAAATTCATATTTACGTAAAAACAGAAGATTTAGACGATCTTAATAAGATATTAAGTGATCCTTTTTTAGAAATAAATGAGGATCCTGTTACTCGTCCAGAATTTGAATTTCTAAATAAACCAACAAAGGATTTTACCATGATTTCTTTAACCTACGACGAATGGACTAGGTTAAATGACATGGACGCATTAATTACAATACTATCATTATGAGAAACAGAGACATCGAAAGAGAATTATTCATAGACCTAATCAACCACCAATTAAAAGACCATGGTGTAACGTATGATGATGTTAAGGATAATCCACAATGGTATATGGAATATAAAACTACTCGAGAAAAAGAGGAAAAGTTTTCAAAACATATTACCGAAACAGTCATTGCCGCACTAGGACTAACGATTGAGCAGGCCGAAAAAGAAGCACAATGGTTTATTCTACAATGGGGATTAACAATTGCTAAACCTACGGAAACTGCACCCAAAAAAGCTTCTAAAAAGAAGACATCTTCTAAAAAATAAAATACACGCACGGAATTGTAGATAAATATTCCATGAATGTATTAGATCCAAATTGGCTCACTATCGAGCCTCACGATTTTGAATTAAAATACTATAAACTCTTAGCAGCTGAGAAGACATTTACCAAGATTCTCAAAGACGGAGCTTTAATATCTATACTTGACGAGGTGGAAGATCATCTATTAGAAATGTATAAGATTAAGCATAGGAAGGAGGAAATAGATGTTAATTTAAGAGTTCTCAAGGGAATTAACCTTGACACGATGTCTTTAGAATATGAATATCCCGAAGGTGATAAGCATATAGAAGACATGTATAAGCTTTGTGATAAAGCTATAGATATATTAGAAGATATCCATAAAAAGGTAAGGGTAGTATTTAGATTGGTCGAGAGATCTATCAACATTACAGAAATTCCAGATATTAAAAGAACTAAAAAACTAGGATATGCTTTGGTAAAAACACCAGAAGATATCATGAAAATATATTCTTTTAAAGTTCCTTCTTTACTAACAGAAAACTGGAAAGATTTAAATTTAAAATATGAAGGAGAAACGGTATATGATATACGAGCAATTTCTCTTTTTATTTCAAAGGTAGAGGATGAAAGTTCTGATTATAGATTCTTTAGATGTAGCGTTAACGCAGAATTTGATATGGATGAAAGAGTTTTACCCGTATTGAAGTTCAAACTATACAATCACCTAAGAGCAAATTAATCAAGATATATAGTTTATAAAAACAAATAGTTTAAAATGCCACAAGTTACACAGGAAGATATTATAGGGTACATTGATAGCAAAATTAGTGTTATACAAGGAGATTCACAGGTCTATACTATAAAATTATATAGAGATAGGATTGGTGGAAATCTTAATCCATCTCTTTATTCTAGTTTTACTATGAATTTATTAGATGAATCATCTAACTTAATTGCACAATATGCAATGCCTAGGGTGTATGGTGTCTCAGGTGAATTAAATTTAATTAATACTGACCCGGAAACGCAAGCTGTTTTTCAGTTTGAGTTAGCAAAATTACAAACCTTAAATCTTCCAGCTGGAAAACTATATTTAAATATTGTAGTGACTAATGATAGAATTAATCCTACTAAAATATATTCTTTACCTAACTTAGAAATTGGAGCAATTTTATTTAATGAAAATAGACACGATCCTTCTCTATATAAATCTACTCAAAGAAGTTCAGGAATAGGTGTATCAGCCTCAATGGACCCTTATTATAAAATTCAACATATTGATGGTTCAGTTCCTATTGGACAGGGAGGTTTATCTTTAGATTCAGGATCTCCTGGAGAAGTAACCAGAATGACATTTATGAATAGTGATTTTGATGGAATTAGAGTAAGTGTTCTAGAAAACTTCTTAATTAATAGAATAGATAAAGATGGAATTGAAGGTACGATTACATTAATAAACAGAGACGATACTGCACAGTATTCTATATTTAATGTAGTAGACTGGTACAGGGTAAATTGCGGATCTGGAAATTGTATTGATGATCTAGATGATGCAATACAGTTAAGAGTAGCTCATGAAATGTCAACTGAAGGACCTGGTGTTCATAAAAACAATTGGCTAGTAACAGATGAAATTTCATTTAAACTAGACGTATATGGCTCTGCATTAACTAGTACCGACTTAGGTAAAAAATCAAGCACAACTTTAGATAAAGAATTAGTCCCTAATGATACGTCAGGTAATGTATCTAGAACAGGGATCATATTATCTGTTACACCACAGGATGGCCAATACATTGATGTAGAAATAAACGGTATCTCTATTTCACTAGGAGACGGAACAAAAAACCTAGACGGTTACTTTTCTTCAGACGGAGGAACTACTGCTAGAACATTCCAAGACATCCGAGTAGGCGATGAATTAATCTTTAACGCGATAGTCTCGGGATACGAGCTTACTGGCGAAGATAGAGTCTCTTTATTTTACGAATCTTATTCTTAATAATATAATATCTTAGTATTATAAGAAAAACGTAAAAACGTAAATATGTAAAATCTAATTAATTTTATTAAGATATTATATGCTTTTTTACCCCTCACGAATAAACTTATAAATATATAATCTAATCCTACAATTATGTAGGGTGTGCAAAAAATAATTATATAAATAATATGGCACAAATTCGTTCAAAACAAATTTCCGATTTTCTTAGTTCAATTACTTGGGCAAATGTAGTATCGACTGACAATGTAAAAATTGCAAACGTATGGGACATTAAGCAAGGATTTGATACAGTAGATGCATCAGTAAACTCTCTAGAAAACTATATCTCAGGTGAGGTATCTTCTTTAGAAGCAGTTGATGGAGCATTATCTGCTGAGATCGTAACGGAAAAAGAAAGAGTGGATGCAATCTTAGACGCTGCAACAGCAGACAAAGATTCATTCGCTGAAATCGTTTCTTTAATCAACTCTGTTGATTTAGAGAATGATAGTTCACTTGCTAACTTTGTATCAAGAACAGATAAATCAATCGATTCATTAGAATTAGTTGATGCTGATCTTCAAAGACAAATCACAAGCAATGACACTGACATTCTTGGTTTAGAAGGTGACGTTACTTCATTAGACACTAGAGTTTTAGGTGTTGAAGGTGACTTAGCTGCTGAAATCACAAGAGCTGGTAACAGAGAAGATGCTATTGAAAATGCTTTAAACGCAGAGATAGCTACGACTAACGCTGAGCAAACAGCACAAGACGCATCTATCAATTCTTTAGAAGCTGCTGATGTTGCTTTTGGTGAAGACGTTAAATCATTAGACACTAGAGTAACTGGTGTTGAAGGTGACTTAGCTGCTGAAATCGAAAGAGCTACAGGAGTAGAAGGTAAGATTTCAAGTGCATTATCTGCTGAGATCGCTGAAACTGCTGCTGAGCAAGCTGTACAAGACGCATCTATCAATTCTTTAGAAGCTGCTGATACTGCATTTGACGCTGAATTAGCTGAAGAAGCAAGAGTAAGAGCTGCTGCTGATGTAGCATTAGGTTCTAGAATCGATGCTAATGATTTAGACAATGCTAACTTAACGTTATCTGTTAATTCTTTAGAGGTTGTTGATGCTGGTTTAGCTTCTGATATCGCTGATGAAAAAACAAGAATCGATGCAATCTTAGACGCTGCAACAGCAGACAAAGATTCATTCGCTGAAATCGTTTCTTTAATCAACTCTGTTGATACTGAAAACGATAGTGCTTTTGGTGCATTCGTAGTAAGAACTGACGCTTCAGTTGATTCTTTAGAAGTTGCTTTAGACGCTGAAATCTCTTCAACTAACGCTGAGCAATTAGAACAAAATGCATCTATCAATTCTTTAGAAGAAGCTGATAAAGCATTACAATCTAATATCGACGCAGAAGCTGAGACAAGAGCCGGTGAAGACGCTAAGTTAAGAGCTGCTATCGACGCAAATGACGCTGACAACTTAAGATTAACTGCTTCAGTTAATTCTTTAGAAGCTGTTGATACTGCCTTAGCTGGTGACATCACTTCAATCGACACTAGAGTTTTAGGTGTTGAAGGTGACTTATCTGCTGAAATCTCAAGAGCTGGTTCTGTTGAATCTGCTTTATCTGCTGAATTAGCTGCTGAGATATCTACAACTAATGGTGAGGTAAATGTTATAAACGCATCTATCGATTCACTAGAAGTAGCTGTTGAACAAGGAGCAACGTATTTAAGACAAACTGCAGTATTCACTGCAAGTAACTTATTTACTATACCTCAGCCAGTATTATTTGGTGCTAACGATGATTTATCCGTTTATGTAAATGGTGTATTCGTTGACTTCAAATGTACAGGTACAGAAGTAGACTTCACAGGTTTATTAGCTTACAATGTTGATAAGAATGACAAAGTTCAAGTTATGGGTATTAGAGCATAATTAAAACTTCGGTTTTAAATTATTAGCTTAATGCTTTACAAATTAAAGGCTCCTCGCAAGAGGAGCCTTTTCTATTTAAAATATATAGTAAAACAAGACATAACACAAATATGAACATTGGAATCACATTAGGATTACAGGAAGAAAACGAATCTCTTTGGATTAACGGAATAAAATTAAATGTATTAAATTTAATTGAAACCCTTACTGCAATCGGAGATCATACTGTATATGCATTAGATACTAGTAATAAAATAAAGGATATATCAAAGGTGATGTGGGACACTTCTAAATATCCTATTTATAAATACAATGAAAAAGTAAATTCAACGGACATATTAATTTTATTAGGAACTTCCTTCAATACCGATCAAACAATTTCTCTTAGAAAGAAAAATCCAAATATTAAAATTATAAAATATTTTTGTGGTAATAATTACATCATAGATATGGAAAGAGTCTTATTTGATTCTAAAGATACTGTTAGTAATTGGACACATGGACATGATGAAGCATGGTTTATTCCTCAGCAAGAATATCAGAATAGATCTTATTATCAAACGATGGGAAGACTTTCCGCAGATAAAGTTAAAGTAGTTCCATTCGTATGGAGCCCTGAGTTTATAAAGGAACAGAATTCTAAAAATATTAGAAACGGTTTAAAAGACGCCTTTTATCAAGGAGGTAAAAACGCAGAAGATATGAATTTATCTTCAATGGAACCTAACATGAATGTAGTTAAATACTGCATGCCTCTCATTATGATGGTAGAAGAATTATATAGAAGGAAAGGTAAAAAAGCATTTAATGAATTTTGGATAGGAAGTGGTAAAAGATTATTATCAAGTAAATACTTTATTAGCTCTATTAAAAATCTAGACGTAACTCATTCTAGTAAATTAAAACTATGTTCAAGATATCCAGTAACTAGCTTTCTTTCTGAAAAAACAGATGTAATACTTTCACACCAGTGGGATAATCCACTTAACTATGCATATTTAGATGCTCTTTATTTTGAATATCCTTTAGTTCATAATGCAACAATGATTAAAGATGCAGGCTATTATTATAAAGGATTTGACACGGTGTCAGCATCAAAGATACTAGGGAATGTATTAAATCACCATGACGAATTAAAGGAAGATTACAATACTAAAAGCGCAAAGGTGCTCTCGAGATATCTAACAACAAATCCGAATATTGTAGATACATATAAGAAACTAATAGAGAATATTTTTGAACCAGGGAAGCATGCTCTATCTGATGAATATGACTGGTCAACAAACCTATACAAATAAAACAAATAACAATGGAATTAAAAGAAATAATTGAAGCGGCTGCAAAGCCAAAAATCAGTATCATAATGCAATCCTATCTTGGTAATTATCCAGGATCCAGGAAAGATTCACATTCTAAATTTTTAAGAGCAGTTCAAAGTTTCCAAAATCAATTATATAAAAACTGTGAATTAATAATAGTAGCAGATGATTGCATGGAAACAAAGGCATTATATGATGTTCACTTTAAAGGTGAAGATAATATGAGATTAATATATGTTTCTAGAAAGAAAAAGGAAATGAGTACATATATGGAAAACGAAGAAGGCCATAAATACTATAGAGGGTTTCCTCGTAGAGTAGGTGTAGGAGCTGCAGTCGGCGACTTGATTACATATATGGATTCAGATGATATGTTATTAGAAGAACATACATTACACTTGATGATAGAATTTAATAAGAATCCTCAAGCTAATTGGTGGATTAACAGGTCATGGTATGATAATGAAGTTATGAAATTCAAAGATGATAAAACATTTGAAGATTCTCCAGAATATGGCGAAGAACTCCCAGACGTTGAAGGTAGATGGAACATATCTAGAATAAAGGAAGGATTAGTAGTCATGAGCCCTTGGCTATTTATGCACTTACCTTCTCCATCAATTCATTGGAGAGATACATGGGGTAATGTAAGCGAAGATTCAGATTTCAATACAAGATTTAGAGAAAAACACAAAGGAGGAGCTGTAATGAACAGGCCTACTTATGTAAGATGCCACTTCACAAATAAATGGGATTTATAGTCCTAAAAATAATATCTTATACTGCTCTTTTTGTCACTATCTCGTGACAAACTTGAATATATAAGATTGAGTGGATTAAATTCCACATTTAAAATAAATTAAAAAAAATGTAACTATTCATGTCATTAATTAAAATCAAGCAAATTGACGGCTTACAAGCTGCTCTTGATCTTATTAACACCAGCATTGAATCAGGTTCGCTAAAATCATCATACACACAGGAAGACCACGGTTTTTCTGCTGGAGTTGTTATAGCGTACGTAGGTTCTAAGTGGGTGTTAGCTGATTCAAGCACTGCTAACAAGCTAGGAAGATTAATCATCGAATCTATTGTAGATGCAAATAACTTTATTGCGGTACAGGTCGGAACTATCAATGTTTCTACGTGGCCAAAGTTAGATGTATTAGTTCCAGGAGATTTCTACGTAGTAGATAACTCAGGTAACGGTACTTTAGAAGATTATGTTAATACTGGTGATCCAGGTTTTGCATACAGCAACCCTGTTTTACAAGCATTAACAACAACAATGGGTCACGTTCTTCCTTGGAGACCATCGCAGTCACCAACAGAACTAATTCAACCAGAAGAATTTACACAGACTTCATTCTCTGCTGTAACTTCAGGTAATTACTCATCAACAGGACTTACACTAACGTATACTCCTTTTCAAGATTCAACAGTTCAAGTATTCCTAAACGGTATAGCACTTGACGAATCTTACAATAATAGAAACGGAGACGTATATTTCTCAAGAGACGGTGGTTCAACATCTGTACCTTCATCTGACTTAGATGCTGGAGATACTCTTTATTGGAACGGAACTCTTGCAGGTTATGAACTTGCAGTGACTGACCAATTTGAAGTAGTGTACGACAAAAGTAATCTAGACGACTAAAAAAAACAAATAATTAAACATGGCAAATCCATTTATTAGTACTTCTGGTAGTCAAGGTTATCAAGGTCCTCAAGGAAACGGCAATGAAGGTGCACAGGGTGCAGACGGAGTTAAAGGTTTTCAAGGAGACAAGGGTGATACTGGCGATAGAGGTATAACAGGTGATCAAGGTTTACAAGGTGATGTTGGTTTAACTGGTGCACAAGGTGTTGACGGTCCACAAGGTCTCAAAGGAGATCAAGGTGTTGACGGAAAACAAGGTGCAACTGGTGATCAAGGTTTACAGGGTATTCAAGGTGAACAAGGTCTTAAAGGTGACCAAGGAGATACAGGTGAAACTGGTCTTAAAGGTGATCAAGGTATTGACGGTAAAGTTGGTATTCAAGGTGAAACAGGTCTTAAAGGAGATCAAGGCGACACAGGTCTTAAGGGTGATCAAGGAGATTCAGGTTTTCAAGGTCAAACTGGAACTAAAGGTGATCAAGGTATTGACGGTAAAGTTGGTATTCAAGGTGAAACAGGTCTTAAAGGAGACACTGGTGAAACAGGTCTTAGAGGCGAAACTGGTCTTAAAGGAGATACAGGTGAAAAAGGTGATATAGGTTTCCAAGGTACTACTGGTACTAAAGGTGAACAAGGTATCATCGGTGAAACTGGTCTTAAAGGTGATCAAGGTTTCCAAGGTATAACTGGAGA
>TARA_B110000971_G_scaffold197320_1_pt1 | contig 18901 bp, 16 predicted proteins | sample TARA_B110000971 | Tara Oceans TARA_B110000971 (sample SAMEA4397842) | marine metagenome | biome: Polar Biome; feature: [SRF] surface water layer (ENVO:00010504); material: water (ENVO:00002006), including particulate matter (ENVO:01000060) such as... | depth 5 m | reverse complement strand
ATCGTTATAAAATGAGCATAAACTTTTGCTACACCATATGGACTTCTCGGATAAAAAGGTGTTTTTTCTGTTTGTGGGACTTCCATAACTTTTCCAAACATTTCAGATGTTCCTGCTTGATAAAATTTTGTAATTTTTTCAAATCCATGGAATTTAATCGCTTCTAATATTCTCAATGCACCTACAGCATCTGCATTAGCTGTATATTCGGGTACTTCAAAAGAAACTGCAACATGAGATTGTGCTGCAAGATTATATATTTCGGTTGGTTTAATTTTTTTGATTAAACTTGAAACTGATATCGCATCAGTTACATCACCATAGTGTAAAAAGAAATTTCTTTTTTTTTCAAAAGGGTCTTGATAAATATGATCTATTCTGCTTGTGTTAAGAGAAGAAGATCTTCTTTTAACACCATGAACTAAGTAACCTTTATTTATTAAAAAAGAGGATAAATAAGAACCATCTTGACCTGTAACACCAAAAATTAATGCAATTTTTTTTTTCATTTAGATTTAAATATTTCTCTTATTAGCATAATTTCAAAAATAATACTAAGAAATAAATATGGTGTCAAAATATCTTTTATTTATTCAATATATCAAAATTTTTTTTATATTTAAATTTTAAAAGTTTTAAATATATAAAATTATAAATCACCACATTAAATAAAATTAAATATATTTGAATTTTAGAGTTGCTAGTAAAATTTAAGGCAATTAACATAATTAACAAATTATAAGCATTAATTATTTGGCTAGTAGAAATATTAGCAGCTAGAGATGTAAGGTTAAACTTTTTAGTTATGAAGAAAAAGATTAATTGATGTGCATGCTTTGAGTCTGGATACATTGCTGATTTTTTTAAAATACTTTTTCTAAAAATTGAAAACAAATTTTCATAACTTGGATACCAAAGTAATAAAATTATGAAAAAAGGAGAAAGATCTTGGTTCCATTTATAAATATAAATTAATAATATTGAAAAACTAAAACCAATTAAATAAGCACCGGAGTCACCTAAAAAAAAATTATTTTTTAAATTCATTATAAAAGCAAATGAGATGATAATAAAAATATAAAAAACTGGAATATTTTCTAGTCTTATTACATTGTTGAATTGTAAATAGTAAATAATAGTTGTAATTAAAAGATAGTATCCAATACATAGTGTGTTCATTCCATCTATAAAATTTGAACCATTTATAATAATTAAAATACAAAAAGAAACAAAGAGATAATTTACAAAATTATACTTTAAAATAGTATCTAAAAAATTAATTCTAGTATCACTTATCTGGATGTCATTAAAAACTGTAAAAAATAAAATAATAAAAATTTGTAAAAAAAATTTTTTTTTTGCAGACTTTATTAATTTAAGGTCAGATAAGATTCCTAAAATAAGGATGATAAATGAAAAAAATATGAAAGAAAAAATTCCATCATTAAAAAAGAGGTACCCTAAAAAGATAAAGATACCACCAGTTAAAGGCACAGATGATTTTGAAGAAAATTTTTGATGAATATCTCCTGTTTCATTAATCAATATTCTATTTTTTAATAAAAATTTATTAACAAATAAAATAAAAATTAATAATGCTGATAAATAAATAATAATCATACTAATTTTTAAAGATAAAATTCATAGAAAGAATTATCAAACAATATAAAGACTTTAATCTACTATATTTCAAATAGACCCTATAAACTCTGTATCCATCTACAATTTTTTGAACCGTTGAAGAAGATAATGAATTTTTGCTTTTCCTCCAACTTGTTAAATTTTCCTGGATGCCTTTCATTATAATTTTATCTTTGGCTAACTTTAACCACAAAACATAGTCTTCTTTCGTTGTAAGATTGGCAAATTGATATTTGACATTTTTAAAAATTTCTTTTTTAACCATAACTGTTGATAAACCAATATCACAAGAATTTCTAAGTTTTTGAAAATCTACATTAATCGGCGCTTTCCTGTATTTTATGAAATTATTATTTTCATCAATTATATCATAGCTTGTATATGTGAATGTAAAATTTAAGCGTTTCATAAATTCTAGCTGAAGTTCAATTTTATTATTTTTCCATAAATCATCACAGTCACAAAAAGCAATGTATTCCCCATTTGAAAATTCCAGACCTCTATTTCGAGATAATCCTGCACCTAAGTTATTCTCATTATGCACTAATCTTATACGGTGATCCAATTGGGAAAATCTATTTATAAAATTATTATTTTCAGAATCATCATTAATTAAGATTATCTCAAAATTTTGATATGTTTGATTTAATATAGATTTAATAGATTGTTCTAAATAAAGCTCTTTTTTATAATAGGGCATTATTATACTTACTAAAGACATGTTTTTATTTAGCAATTAATGTTGCACTCTCTCCATCTGAAATAGATGAAATATATTTATCAATATCTTTAACTTTTTTTAAATTGCCTATATTATAGAAAGAATATTTCAACTCTACAAATAAACTAACTAAATCACATTGTGAATAGTTGTGCTCTTTATATAAGTATGGTGCCACTTCAAAAATAATTGGAGTTCTATTTTTTTTTAAAAACTTATATCCACTTTTTAAAACATCTAATTCATAACCATCTACATCTAATTTGATAAAATCAATTTTTTTGATTTTATGTTTAATTATATAATTATCTAATTTAAAAAAACTAGCTCTACTTGTTGTTTTAAGTGAGCCAAGATGCTTTTTGTGTACATTTTTTTTATTTAAAAGACTCCAACTTGAATAAATTTTTTTAGGTAAAAAATTTTTTTTATTTGTTAAAAATACTTGATTCAAAATAATTCTTTCTTTTAATTTAGGATTTAAAAAAGTATTACTACTCAACTTATTATAAGCATAATCTGTTGGCTCAAAAGAATGTACTGTACTATTTTTGAAATTATTACAAAGTTGTAATGTTTGAACTCCAATATTTGCTCCAATATCAAAAAAAACAGGTTTTTGTGAAAGTTTATTTCTTGATATTGCTTTTATTATTTCAAATTCAAATTTCCCAAATATATAAACACTTAAATCTATGCCCTGTGATAAATCAAGATTCCATGAAATATTATTTCTTACTACTTTAATATTTTTTTTTATAAAATTAGAAATAATTAAAAAAATTATTTTAGCAAATAGGATTTTATATTTTGTTTTCATGTATTAATATTTTATTTAAACTTAAATAATGTCTAAACAATGAATATTTAGATGCGTTTTTTTTAGCTTGTATTCTCATCTTATCTAAATTTTTTTCTTCTTTATTAAATTTTTGTAATTTTTTTATCAATTCACCTTGTTTGTTACTTTTAAATAAGTAGCCCGCATCACCATTTGCTAGAAACTCCTTGGGTCCATTAGGACAATCACTTGATATGATAAATAAATTGCAAAAAGCGGCTTCTATTAATACAAAACCAGGGTCTTCCCACAATGAAGACAATATAAGTGCTCTTGATTTTTTCATGAATGGATAAACATTATTAATTCTACCTAAAAGAAAAATATTATTAGACATGTTTTCTTTATATATTAATTCTTGCAAGTTTTTTTTCTCTTCTCCATCCCCAATTATTAATAAAATAACATTTTTATCTATTTTTACATAATTAGTGAATTCAGAAATTAAATATTGATAATTTTTTTGTTTTGTTAACCTTCCAACAGCTAAAAAATAATTATGATAATTTTGAACTTTTTTTGAATCAATTAAATTATCATCATCTTTCTTTTTTTTATATTCTTGAAGATTTAAAATAGCATCTTGTAGATAAAATACCTTATTAACTCCAAAGATTTTTTTATTTTTTAAATAAAATAATAAATCTTGTGATGGGCAAGTTATTCTGAATATGTTTTTAGATGATTTTTTCCATAAAAATTTTCTAAATAAATTCAATTTTGGAAATCCAGAGATTCGTAATATGAATTTAGTTTTAAAAGTAAAAAGATTATTTAGTAACATTGGTAGAGAAGTTAACAAATGTATTATAATAAAATCAGGCTTATCTCTTTTCAAGATTCTCAAAAGTGGAATAAAGGAAAATAAAATGATTATCAAATATGATATTCGACTTTTTATGAATCCATATTTAGGCAAATAGCGAAAGAACTTAAATTTAAATTCAATTAAATCAATACCATGTTCTTTAAAGATTTCTGAATATTCATCCCATTCACCACAAGTATTAATAATTTTTATTTTATATTTTTTTTTTGAATACTTCGATAATGCTAAAGCAGAATTTATTGTAGATTTTACAGTACCAACTTTAGACAAACATGGAGACCAATAAAAAACTGTTTTCATAATATATTTTTATTCTTATATTATTTTTTTATTTTTGTAGATATAATCAAAACTTTTTCTAAATGGCATTTTTACCTTAAATATTTTTTGGAACTCATTATCTTGAAGTAATTTATGAATATCTCCAAACTTATAATTTTTAATTATCATGTTGTCATAATGATGTTCAAATAAAATAAATTTAACTTTCCTTATCTCAATTCCCAGACCTGTGAGAACATTAAATTCAAAACCCTCAGTGTCTATCTTAATGAGATCTATATTATCAATTTTTTCTTCTTTTATAAATTTTTTTAAAGGAAATACTTTAGTCGATGTCTTATTATTAATGTATTTTTTAATCCCAAAGAATGTAGTAAAAAATTTTTTTTTTTTTAAATAATTTGAATTACTGTTTAGGTCATTAAATGTATTAGACACACTATCAGTTATTTCATAAAAAGGTAAAATATCAGTTTTTTTTCCAAGCCCAAATGGGAAAATTTTTATTTTTACAGGATTAATTTTTTTTAATCTTTCTACCTTTTTTTTTAATTTATGAAAATTTTTCACACTTGGTTCAAAAGCGTATATTTTTTTTATTAGAAATAATTTTAAAAATTCACTAATTGTGTCACCACAATGTGCTCCAACATCAATTAAAATATTGATATTTTTTGGAACATTTTTTTTTAAAAATGAAAATTTTTTTTTTTGATAAAAAAAATCAATCACCATAAACAAAAAGTTCATTTAATTTTTAAGAAAAATATACCGGTTTTTATATAGTTCTTTAGTTTTCTTTTCCTTAATGGCTCTTTCCATTTTATCTTGATATCTAAACCCATCTTTATGTATTGGATAATTAACATTTATAAATGGTTTATAAGAATAAATCTTATATTCCTTAATTAGTCTGCTAATATTTCTTCCATAAAACGTAAGTAAGGTAATCATCACTATCAAAGCAATTTTATTATCAATATTTTTTATATTATTAAATTTTTCTAAGAATATGCTTAATGGAATAAAGAATAAGAAAAAAAATAAATGATAACCTCCATATCTTAAGGATGGGTGTAATAAAAACCAAATTACAAAAATTAGCATCAGTAAAGCAGAAATCAATTTATAATTTCTATTTAATATTTGTTTAGATTTTAACCCTTTAAATACACAAATAAAAATTAAAGAAGCAAAAGATAGAGAGTAAATCAAATCAGATACTTTATTAAAAAAATATTTTTCCATCCAGTTAGGTACCCAATTTAAATGTACCAAGTAGCCTAATTTATCCTTTTCACTAATAGTATAGCCCGCCCCTGAGCCAGCTTTTGACCAGTTTTCATAATGATTTCTTAGGTTCTCAACTTTATTTGGAGAAGCTGCCCATGAGATGTCATGAAAACAAGTATTTTTTTCAGGAAATAATAAACATCCTGAATTAAAAAAATTTGTCAATAATACAAATGCAAACAATGTAAGGCAAAGAAGTAAATTAATATTAAAAAATATTTTTAATGACTTAGTTTTATTAAAAACATAGATGGCTAGTGGTATAAAAAGAATAGCATAAATCAAATAAAATGCTTTTAGAGAAATAATAATTGTAAAAATAATAATAAAAAACTTTAAATAATTATCATCTATTTTTTCTGTTTTTTTGTTAATGAAATAAAGTAAATTAGTCACTAATAAAATTATTAAAATCATTGCAGATCTATCTGTGCCATGCTCTCCCAATCTATAAAAAAAAATATTAAAGAATACTAGTGAAGATAAACTTAGATATAAGATAAATGAGTAGTTTTTTTTAATTTTGTCATTAAAAATTAATTTTAAAATTATATAATTAGAAAAAATTAAAATATAAGCAGGTGCTAAATGAAATAAACTATATTTTGCACCTGGCAAATGAAATAAAGATGATAATAAGAATATTGATGAATGTGTGTTAAAGCCAAGATTCAAATTACCTAGCCCTATTGGATGTGCATATTCTGTCAAGGTAAAGATATATGGAAAATGATAATAAAAAAAATCGTCATGATTTTTACCAACCAATATAAAAATTAAGGATAGTAAAATTATTAAAAAGAGTAATTGAAAATTTTTTTTATTTATATTCATTATTTTAACATTTGTTAAAAAAAGAATTAATCCAATTAATAAGATTAAAAGATTAAATATAACATTATGTGGTATAAATTGTGTGCTTATGTAAGAAATCAATAGTAAAGAAAATATTCCAACTAAGCCTTGATATCCTAGATTATTTTTATTTAATTTAATAATTTTAACACTTGTAAAAAAGCCATAACCAAGAATTGAAAATAAGATTAAAGGAAAATAAAAAAAAACCATGAAATATTTATACTACTTATTTACAAAAAAAAGCTAAAAAATTTGTAAGAAAATAATCAAAACTGTAAATAAAAGGTACTTTCTTTTTTTTCATTAAGATTCTTAAATAAGTAAATGCTTCTGATCTTCTTAGCCACCACAAGCTTGAGTACTTTTTGATTACTGCTGTAATTCCATGTTGATCATAATTATAATAAGTTAGCCTTTTGTTAAAGATATTATACTCATTCATATAAAATTTTGAAAAAATACTTAATCTAGCATCTATTTCTAGATGAGGAAAATCTACCATATAAATATTTTTAAGAAAAGTTTTAAGAAAATTCCTTCTCAAGGAAATGCAACTAGTGGGAAAAATAGTGGGCCAAACTGAGTATTTTTTTGGTCGCTCTTTTATTCTAAATTGATTGATATTATTTAAAGGAATGTCAAATACACAATTTATTTTTTTATTATCCTTAAAAAATTGATCAATTTTTTTCAGCTTATATTTTTTGAAAACGTCATCACCATCTAACAATAACAGTACATTACCTTTAGATTTTTTAAAACATTGAATTATACCATTAATTTGATTTAGAGGAGCTGATATATTTTTTTTTTTTTTATTTATAATCAACTTAACTTTTTTAAATTTCTTTATTATTTTAATTGAATTGTCTGATGATGCATCATCATACAAAATTATTTCATAATTTTTAAAATTTTGATTGCAGACACTTCGCAATGTTTTGAAAAGAAATTTAGATTTGTTATAATTTGTTATTAAAACTGAAATTTTATTTTCCATTATTGTACTTAAATATATAAATCAAAATATTAGATCTTTTAGCTCTACTTTTTTTTTTAATTTATAATATTTTTTTAATTTACTATTATTTGAAATTAAAAATGTAGGCTTTTTATTGTCATTAAATATACATTCTTTTTTAAATTTTTTACAAATCAAAAGTGCAATATCTTTTAAAAGAATTTTTTCTCCTCTTCCAATATTTATAATCCCTTTAAATCTTTTTTTAAAAAGTAAAAAAATAATTTTTGAAATTTCATCCATCGAAATAAAATCTCTATAGTGATTTAAATCATTAAGTTTTATTATTTTTTTAACTTTTTGAATTTTTTTATTCAAATCAGGTATTAGATAGTTTTTCTTTTGATTTTTATTTGAAGTGCTAAAAATTCTACCTATGCAATATCTTATTTTCGTTTTCTTTAAATTTTTAATTATATATTGTTCGGCTAAGTATTTTGTTTTACCATAGTATGATATTGGTTCTATCTTTGAACTTTCTTTAATTTTTTTTATAGTAGATTTATAAACATGAGATGTTGAAGAAAAAAAAAACCATTTAATTTTTGAGGAAATTATACAATCAATAATATTTTTTGTTCCAATATAATTTACATCATAAGATTTTTTCTTATTTCTATTAACAACCTTTATAGGAACAATGGCTGCCAAATGTATCAAAACATTCAGTTGATATTTTTGTATCCACTGAGATATTTTTTTTTTATCTCTAATGTCTCCTCTATAGCAATGAAAATTAATTTTCTTATTGTTTAAAATTAAACTTCTTCCTAAACTCCCAGTGTTTCCTGTAAGACCAAATTTAAATTTCATTTCAACTTTTGAATAGTTTGATCACATTATAAAATAATTTTTAGATACAAATATTTTTTAATTTACGATTTATTTTTAACTATTACTTATATTAATCATTAAATTTTTAAACTTTTTTTTGATAATGGATACTTTTTATTATAACATCATGACAATTAACCCTGTTTTTTAATAACTTAAGTATATTAATATTATCTTTAATTTTAAATAATGAAAAAATTTAGTTTAACAGTAATAACTGTTGTCAAAAATGATGAAAAAAATATCGAGAAAACCATAAAATCAATAATTTTTCAGAAAACTATCAAGTTTGAATACATCATTGTTGATGGTGGTTCAAATGACAAAACACTTAAAATCATAAAGAAATACAAAAATTTCATAAAAAAAATAATTTCAGAAAAAGATGTGGGAATTTATGATGCCATGAATAAGGGCATTAAAATGTCTAATAATGACATAATAGTTTTTTGTAATTCTGGAGATTTCTTTTATAAAAATTCATTAAAAAGTGTGATTAAAATTTTTAATGAAAAAAATGTAGATTTTGTATTTGGTACAGTTAGAAGAAATTATACTAGCGCATCTATAGTTAAATTTGGCTTTGATCCAAAAAGAATTTTTTATAACTTTGATTTTGCTACTGCTCATTCTACAGGTTTTTTTTTAAAACGAAAGATCTATAAAAAAATTGGTTTGTATGACCTAAAGTTTAGATGTTCTTCTGATTATGATTTATATTTAAGATTGATAAAAACAAAATTTATTGGTACATCTACAAAACAAAAAGACCTTATTGGTAATGTTGCTAGTGGAGGTTTTTCCTCAAAAATTAGCTTTTTTTCACATCTCTTAGAAGAAACAAAAATTAGACTAAACAATAATCAAAGTATTTTTGTAGTTATTGTTCTTTTTTTAAATGCAATTATAAAATATATAATTAAAAAATTATAATTCACATCTACTGATTTAAAATATCTTCATAAATTTTTTTATATTGTTGAGCGATTTTACCTTCTTTGAATTTTTCATTTACAAATTTAATAGAATTTGCATAAAAGTGTTGTGGATTGTCTTTAATTTTTTTAGACAAAAAATCTACTCCATAATTAAAGTCATTTTGATCTAAATAATTTGCTAAATATCCTGTTTTTAAATGAGTGACTGCATCTTCTAAACCTGTGTTTTTAAACCCAATTGTAGGTACCCCACATGAAGCAGCTTCTATCGCGACCTGTCCAAATGCTTCTAAAGTACTTGGTGACATTAATATATCACATGCTGAATAATATTTTCTTAATTTTTTATAATCTCCAAAAGTAAAAGTATTCAGATTAATTTCAAAATTATAATTTTTTTTTGTATTATTTCCAATTTTTATTAATAAATTATTATCTTCTTTTTTATTCTCAAAATATTTATTAATAAATTCATACCCTTTTCTTTTATCTTTTTCTCCATTGGTGGAAATAAAAAGATATATCATTTTATTTTCAGGCAATCCTAATTCTTTTCTTACTTTTAATTTATTTAAAGGTTTCCACTCGTTATTATTTATTGTACAGGGTATGTATGAAATTTGATTGTCTTTAAATAGATAACTTTTCTCAGCTCTTTTTTTTAACCAATTACTTAAACAAACAACATGATTAATTTTGTTTTTTAAATATTTTTTCTTCAAACACCATATATACTTATTTAAATCAATTCCTTTCTCATCAACTCTTTTACTTGATTTGTCATATCCATTGATAAATCGTTCATCTGACACATAATGCTCTCCTCCACACATTGGCCACATGTCATTAAATGTCCAGACTATAGGGGCTTTAATTTTAGAAATTTGTTTAATTGAAATTAGCTCATTGTTTACCCAATGAAGATTTACTATATCAGCTTTTATTTCTTCAATTTTTTTTAGTATATTTGAACTAAATAAATTTATTGAATGTGAATGTTTGCTATCTGATTTATAAAAATATTTTTTTTGTCTGGCTAATTTAATTTTAACTTCATTTAATAAAATTTCATTTTTACTTGCGCCAGTTACTTTTAAATCATTATTCATTTTTTTTAAAACCAATGCTTCTGAATTTAGTCCATTAGAAAGCATGGCTTTATGCAACCTATTCATTGATATGGCTGCTCCTCCTAATATATCAGAATATCCAACGTGTAAAATTTTCATTTAAATTTATTTTAATTTTTTTATTTAAATAAATGTTTAGAACATTTATTTTTTTTTTTTTTGCAAATTCAAGTAGATAGTCATTAAAGTAATTTTTACTGTCTAGTATAAACTTTCTATTTATAAAATATTTAAATCCTGTTTTTCTTTTTTCTGCTCTGTTTATTGAATCTTTAATATTATAATTAAAAAAAAAAATTATTTTTGGTTTTTTAATAGTGTTAAATGTGTTTAAAACATCTTTTTTTAATTTTTTATTTTTTTTTGATTTGAAGTTTAAATAAAATTTTTGATAAATTCCTTCTTCACAAACTAAGATTTTATGGTCTCTTTTTTTTTTAATTATTCCAATGCAATCTATCTTAAAATTAAAAATCATCCTTTTTAAAAATGCACTAGAAATAGATTTATTTTTTAAAAAATTATCAAAAGTTTTTACTAATCTTTTTATTTTTTTAGATGATTGAATTTCTTTTTGTATGAAATACTTTAAATCATTTGTCTCTTTTTTGAAAAGAAAATTTGAATTAGCTCCTATAAGATTAAAATAATATTTATAAAAATATTTTTTGATCTTTGAGCTATTAGTATTTTTTTTCAAATACAAATTTATAAAAACTTCTTTAGGTGTTTCATACTGTATTTTTTTTTTTTTTAAAAACTTTAATAATTTTTCTAAAAAATATGTTTTACCTGAACCAGGAGGCCCAATAAATTCTATGTACATTTTAAATCAATCTATTTATAAATAATTGAATATATATTCTACTAAATTTTTTTAAGACACCTAATTAATAATTTTATTTTAATTGACGTTATTTTTATTAAATATAAGATCAGCTCTCAACATAGATAATAAATTAAAAAATCAATGAATACATCAAACTTAGAATTTTTTTTAAAAGAAAATATTTCGCTTAGCTTAGATAATTTTCTTATCAATTTAACTTTAGCTGCAATTTTAAGTTTTATTGTTCAAATTTTTTATATGAAATACTCAACTACACTATCAAACAAGTTAGATTTTTCAAAAAATTTTGTTATTTTGGGAATTACAACTACGATAGTAATCACAATTGTTAAATCATCCTTAGCGTTATCATTAGGACTAGTAGGAGCTTTATCTATCGTAAGATTTAGAGCAGCCATTAAGGAACCTGAAGAACTAATATATTTGTTCCTAGTAATCTCTATAGGGTTAGGATGTGGTGCTGGACAGGCTAAAATTATTACTACTGGTACATTATTTTCATTACTGACCATTTTTTTCTATAATTTTTTTTATAAAGGGAAATTTAATAAATTTTCTGAAATTTTGAATTTAACAATTAATATTGATAAAAATATTAACGATAGAGAGATAGATAAAATTATTCAAATAGTTAAAAATAATGTTAAAAAAGCGGATTTAATATCGTTAAGTAAGTCAAAAAAAAATGTTACTATTAATCTTGATATAGTGCCCTTGGATATAAAAAAGATAAGTAAACTTACGAATGAAATTCAAAACAAAAATACAAGCGTCTTTATTGCTAAAAATGAACTAAGTTCATTTTAGTTTTTTAAAATGAACATTAAAAAAAATGTTAAAAATAAAAAATTTCAATTAAGTAGTTTTTTTTTAAAATTATATTTTTTTTTAACAATCTTTATTGCTTTCTTAATCCTGTTATTATTTTTTAATACTGGGTATTGGGGAAATTATAAAGATAAAATTTTACACCGTCTTCACATTAGTTCTGTGATCAATTACACTAAACTTCCTAAAATATTTTTCCATAAAATTATGTCAGTAAGATATGAGGTTCCCAAAGTTAATCTTAGTATATCATTTAAGAATATTTTAGATTTAGAAAACCAAAGAAAAAATGCCATTAAAGTAGATCAAGAACTTAAAAACAATAATCCAGATCATACTTCACCAAATTTTCAAGATGTAAATGTAAAAATTAGTCATAATAATAAAGAATATCCTGCTAAACTTAGAATAAAAGGTGATAGAAAAAGTCATTGGTTTGAAGGTGACTCAGTATCTTATAAATTGAGTTTACGAGATGAAAATAAAATTTTTGGAATGAAGAGGTTTGCACTTCAAAAACCAAGAATGCGAAATTACATTCATGAATGGATTTTCTTTGAGCTTATCGGTGAACTTGAACTTATAAAATTAAAATATTTATTTTTAAACCTAAACATCAATGGGGAAAACAAAAATCTTTATGTATTAGAAGAAAGTTTTGATAAAGCTTTAATAGAAAGAAATAAAAAAAGAAATGGCCCAATATTTTCTCTTTACGAGAACTTTTCAATGAATCCTCACAAGGCAAAATACGATGTATATAATAAAAAGTACTGGACTAACAAAGAAAATTTAGAATTCACTGAAAACGCATCAAAAAAATTAGAAAATTTTTTTAAATCTTCCAATCATAACCTTATCAATTTTGATGTGGAAAAATGGGCTAAATTTTTTGCAATTACAGATTTAAATTTTTACACCCATGCTAGAATTCATAAAAGCGTAAGATACTACTACAATCCTATATCAGCATTATTTGAGCCAATAGGATATGATGGTCATAGGAGCCAACCGAATTATAGTAAATATATTAATAATTGGAAGCAACTTAATACGCAAAATTCATTTGAGGAAGCTTTAACTTGTAAAAAAAATTTAATCTTGTGTGTTGAAAATCAAGGTCGATTAAATGGAAATTACATGGCTTATAAATTTTTTTTTAATAACCAAGGACAAATAAATTTAGATTTTTTTAGTAAATATAAAAAGTGGACTCAATATCTAACCTCTAATGAATTCTTAGATGAATTTTTTGAGAATAGAAAAGGAGAAATTAAAAAAATCAATTCTTTAATATATGATGACTATTTTTTAGCTGACCATAACTACTTTTATGGACCAGGCATTTACTATTTTTCAAAAGAAGATATTTATTTAAGAGCAAAAACATTGAAAAATTATTTTCTTGAAAATCCAGATAAAGTTTTTATTGAACAATTTAATACTAATTTAAAAATAACTAACTTAAGTTATAACAATCTTAGTTTGCAGGTAGATGAAATACAATGCAGAAATCAAAAAAATGATAAATACAAAAATTTTAAGATAAATCTAAATTTAAATATAGGCACAGAATTAATTGAATTAAAAGACTATACTAAAGAAAGCTTTGTGTGTGAAAGAATCATATTATCCAATAAAAAAAAAAAGAAAATTACAAAAATAATCCATCAAACCATAAATGATGATTTAAAACTTCGTGACAATGACAAAAATATTTATAAGAAATTTTTTATACAAAGTGAAAATTATTTAGTACTTAAAGATAACATCACTTATATTGATAAAAATATTTATATACCCAGCCAACTTAATGTTAAGATCTCACCTGGCCAAAAAATTTTTTTAACAGATAATGCATTCATTTTTTCAAAGTCCGCGTGGCTTATGGATGGAAAAAATAATCAAATAGAAATTTCAGGGTTAGAGAATAATTTTGGTGGAGGATTGCTCATTAGTAATGTTAGTGAAGTTTCTTATTTTGATAATGTAAAATTTAAATATCTTTCTGGTTTAAAAAAACCACTTTTTTATGATTTAGAAAAAAACTATTCCACTACAATTTCTGGCTATGACAGTAAAATCAATTTATTTTTTGACACAAAAAAATTAAATCCCAAAAAAAATATTTTGTACAACATTAATTATCATTTAATGGGATCAGTAAATATTTTTAATTCAAACTTGATAATTACTAATACTATTTTTGAAAAAATATGCTCAGAAGATGCTTTAAATATTATTTCTAGTCAATTCAGAATTAGCAAAAGTTATTTTAATGAAAATTGTTCTGATGGTATTGATGTAGATTTTGGTAATGGAGAAATTTTTGATACGTCATTTTACAAGATTGGTAATGACGCAATTGACTTTTCAGGCTCAAAAGCAAACTTACAAACAATTTATGCTGATCATGTCGGAGATAAAATAATAAGTGTAGGTGAAAAATCTTCTGTAAAAATTGACAATCTTGAGGGCAAAAATTCTTTTGTTGGAATTGTAAGCAAGGATGAGTCAGTTATTGAAATGCAAAACATTATGCTTGATAAAGTCAAAATAGGATTAGCTTCATATATTAAAAAAAACGAATATGAAAAAGCAATAATTTACGTAAAAAATTTTAAAATAAAAGATAATAAATTTCCTACCATTACAGATAATTATTCTGAAATTATTATAGATAATGTTAAAACAGAATTTAAAAATGATAATATTTTAAAAATAATTTATGAAAAAAATTTATCTTCAATCAACAATAAAACCTATCAGTAAGATTTAAAGAAAATGAAAAATCAAAATTTAAGATATGAGAAAAAATGGATAAGTAATAATTTATCGTATGAGAACATATATTGTAAATTATTAAGATTAAATTTTTTCTTTAACGAACAATACCAAAAACGAATTGTAAATAGTGTATATTATGACGATTCATCCTGCACAGGTATTTTAGACAACGTTGAGGGTGAATTAAGAAGAAAAAAATATAGACTTAGATGGTATGGCAACTCAAAAAAAGAAAAACAATTTTATTTTGAAGTAAAATATAAAAATGGTTTTATATCCTCAAAAAAAAGACAAAAAATTATTCTTAATCATAAAATTGATGTTACCAATCCTGAAAATTTTCAAAAAATAAAAGAAAAATTTAATATCAACCTTAAAAATAAAAATCTTTTAAAACCTAAAATATATATTAATTATAAAAGAACATATCTTACCTCATCAAATAGACTAATAAGATCAACAATTGATCAGAATATTTCATACAAAAAATTTTCTACACCTAATACTAGTCCTTTTAAAAAATTAAGAAGCTTTATTATTGAATTTAAATATGGAATTTCTCTAGATAGTTATTTCAGAAGTAATTTAACTAATTTCCCGTTCAGATACTCAAAATCATCAAAATATGTAATGTGTATGCTTTATAATAAAAATCTATACTTTAATTAAGCACAAATTTATTTTAAAAATAAAATTAGAGTACAATTCTAAAAATTTTGATATCATAAGGTGAAATAAATGATTAATTTTTTAACTAAATTTAAAAAACTTAAATTCTACAGATTTTTTTTACTTTATATTATTAAGCCAGTTTATGACATTTTATGGGAGTATATTATAAATTTTAAGGGAAAGATTTATTATTTATTATGGATTTCAAAAAAAAGAGAATTTTTAGATTTAAGAGATAATGATAAGAAATTAATTTTCAATAATCATAAATTTAAAATTCTTGCTGAAAAAATTAATAGTTATTGCTTTGCAAATATAGTTGATAAATCAAGAGAAGAAATGTTTAGGGGGCAAAATTTTGAAAGTAATCAAACTAATGCAGGTGAAAGACAATATACTCGAGATTTATTCTCAGAACTTTCGGATGATATTCAAAAAAAAATTTTTGAATTAGCCCATTCTGAAATACTTATTACCACAGCAGCTAAATACTTAAAAGTCTTTCCAATATTAGATAAAATAGTTGTAGTTCATAATATTCCCAATAAACCTGAGAATAAAAGAGGTGCTATGCTATGGCATAAAGATGATTTTGGTTACCGAAGCTTAGATCTTTTTATGGCTATAAATTATATTGATGAATTTAATGGTCCCTTAAAAATATTAAAAAATAAAAATCCTTTAGGTATTTTTTCAAAAAATGATGAAGAGAATAAAAAGGTTTCTGGCAAAGGAGAAAGGGGGAAAATTAAATCAGATCATTTTGAAAAATTAGGCAGTGAGATTTTAACTTTAAAAGGAGAATGTGGAACAGCTTTACTAGTTGATAGTTTTACCGTTTATCATAAAGGTGGTCATTGTATCAAAAATGATAGACTGATGTTGAGGTTTTCTTATCAAACTCCAGACTCTGTAAGAGTTTATCAGAGAAAAAGGTTTTCTAATGAGTTTGAAAAACTTAAAGAAAGCTTTTCTTTAGATCTTTTTTTAAATTTTTTATATAAAGAAAAACCAAGTAAATTTTTAATGTTTTTTAGAATTTATTTAATGAAATTTTATAGAATTTTACATGTAAAAGAAAATTAAAAAATTAATCTATTAAAATAGAAAGATCATTTTTAATTTTCTCAATAAGAAAAGTAGAGCCATAAACAGATAAATGTGTTGCGTCACTATAAATTAGCTTAGTTCCATTTATTTGAGTGCACATTCCATCATCACAAAAATAATCAAAAGGATCAAAAAAGTATATCTTTAAATCGTCCGTATAAAATTCTGCTAAATTTTTTTTAAAAAAACTATTTAATTTTTGTTTTTGGGCATGATTTTGTAATGCTTCACTTACATTTTTTTTGTTCATAAAATCTCTTTTATTAAAAAGATTATTACATTTTTTTTTATCAATATAAAATGGTCTCGTTAAACAAGAAGTCAAATCGCCATACGAGGAAAAAAATTCTGGCACCTGTCCTATAATTATAATTTTTTTTAAACTATCAAAGTGAGAATTATTTTTTATTTGTACAATAGCACTTAAATATTGTCTTGAAATTTTGTCTAAATCTTCATATGCAATTTGATAGTCATAAAATTTCTTACCAATAATCATAGTTTTTGGTACGTTAACATCAATAGTACAATTATTTATTTCAGTATTATTATAACTTGGATAACTTTCACACATATCTTCAAAAGTTAATAAATTTAAATTGTTAATTTTAGAAAAGTTTTTCAATCCTTGAAATAGAGCTTTGCCATGACTATCACCAACCAACAGAATGTCTAAATCTTCAATATCACCATATAAACAATCAGAATTTTTTTTTATATTTTGATTTTTCTCACATATCCCACCAGGTTGATTATCAATACTTGTTAAGACATTTATTTCAGAATTTGAAAGTCTAAATTGCCATCCGTTACTGTAAATTGCACTTAAACATAAGATTATTAATGAAGTTAAAATAAGAATATTTTTTTTTGGGAATATTTCACTTTTACTTAAATAAGGTTTTTCAATATATCTAAGGCTTAAATGAGAAAAAAATATTGAAATAATAATGCATAAAAATTTTTCAATTAAAGTTAAATCAATAAATTTATAATATTTATAAAATATTAAAACTGGCCAATGATACAAATAGAGTGAAAAACTAATATTACCTAAGTAATTTATAAATTCATTTTTAAGTATTTTATTTGATAAAAAAGAACCTTTTGAAAAAATCAATAAAAACGCACCGATTGTTGGAAAAAGAGCATTCATAGATGGAAATAAAGTTTTACCATCAAAATTTAAAGCTGCATAAATTATTAATAAAAATCCAAGTAAAAAAAGTATTTCATTAATGAAATTATTTTTTATTCTTTTTTTATTAATAACCAACAAGTATCCAAATACAAATTCAAATATCCTAAATGGTGATAAATAAAAAATTGTATCACTGACATACTTTCCATACAAAAATTTATTCTCAAATACGGGGCCAAAAGAAATTATGTATAAATTAAAAACTAATGAAAAAATTATAAAAACTATAAAAAATAAATTCAAAAAAAATTTGTCTTTAAATAAATCTTTAATAATCCAAACTAATAATGGCCAAATTAAATAAAAATGATATTCAACACCTAAAGACCAAGTATGCAGTAAAGGTTTATAATTGCTTGATACATCAAAGTAATTACTTTCTGTCCAAAAATAAAAATTTGGAATTAAAAGTAAATTAGATATTAATGACTTTGAAAATTCTATTAAATGTTCTGGACTTAGTAAAAATGAAAAAAGTAAAAATGAAAAAAATAAAAGAAAAAATAATCCTGGGTAAATTCTTTTCACTCTTTTAAATAAGAATTCTTTATAATTTAAAAAATTCAAATTTTTATTTTCAATAATTTTTCCAATAAGATATCCACTAATTACAAAGAATATATCAACGCCAATAAAACCTCCTGAAAAAGGATAAATTTCATAATGAAATAATACCACCAACAGAATAGCTAAACCCCTTAGACCATTAATTTCAATCTCAAAAGAGTTTTTTTTTATTTGATTCATTATCTAAAATTTTTTATGTACCAGTTAATAGTTTCCTTTAATCATTCTTCAATTCAAGTTTTAACTAACCACTTAAGTTCTTTCCTAATTTTACCAAAACTTAATCTTTTACTTTGACTTTCTTGTTTTGGTATATTTTTAATCAAATAGTTTTTGCTTTTTTAAGCAATTTAAAAAATAATCTTAAAGAGATAAATTTCATTAATAAATGAATTAAATAATAGCACTTTCTAAATCATATTTGGTTGGTGTTAAAGAAATTATTTTTTTTACAACTTACTTTAAACAGAGAAATAACAATATTTACATCAACATTTT
>TARA_B110000971_G_scaffold64523_1_pt1 | contig 18905 bp, 13 predicted proteins | sample TARA_B110000971 | Tara Oceans TARA_B110000971 (sample SAMEA4397842) | marine metagenome | biome: Polar Biome; feature: [SRF] surface water layer (ENVO:00010504); material: water (ENVO:00002006), including particulate matter (ENVO:01000060) such as... | depth 5 m | reverse complement strand
CCACCAAATTTGTGAATGGTAAATGTTTGATTTTGTTTAATTTCTTGTTGATATGTGCAAGATGTATAATTTGAAGTTTGCTCATTATTACAACCTGTAATAACTTCGCTATTATCTACAAATAATCTTGATTCCATAAACGTACACGTATAAAAATGTGTTTTCATGGTTCTTGCCTGAATGTAAGATTGTTGGTTGTTATTAGAAACTTCTAAAACATCCCAAAATTGGTCATCCCAATTGGTATCTTCATTCGTAATTCCTGCATCTACATATGGAATATAGGTGATTTTTGCATCAGAATTTAAAGGAGTAACATTGTAATTAATGGCACCAACCTCATCGATACCTAAACTTAAAAAACGTTTGGTATCCACTTTAATTTTGATTCCGTTTTGTAAAACAGCTTCAAAACTTCTAGACAACCAACCTTCTTTCATGTTAAGCTCTCGTTTAAAATTTGAGACTTCTTTACAGGTATTTAAATCTAGTTTTTCGTCGTTAACTAAAACGTTAATTCCTATCCAATTTGGAGCATTCAAAACTTTTGAAAAATACTCTGGGTACCCGTTTTTCCACCATCCAACTCGTGTTTTATCAGGATAATAAACTCCTGCAATATAACTCCCTTGAAAAGTATCTCCTGTATATTGTTCTTCAAAATTAGCACGCTGTCCCATGACACCATTACCAATACTGAACAAACTTTCTGAGGATTTTACCATTTGAGCGTCAAATCCTTCTTCAAGGATTGACCATTTATTTGGTTTTATATAATCTTGATTCATTTTTTTTCTTTTGAAATATTAGAAAATATATTTTTGACGGCTTAGTAGTCATATAAATCACTCTCTAATAATTTGTTTTTAAAGAGATAGCAAAATCAATAATTCATGACTTGTTTTCTCATTAATCTATTTTCTATTTATCAACTCTTGAATAAAATCAGTACTGATTTCAGTGAAATCATTAAAGTTAAATTGCGCTTCAGAAAGCACTTTTTTATCTCCAATACCAATACTTATCATTTTTGCAGCATTAGCAGCTTTTACCCCTGAAATTGCATCTTCAAAAACGACACAATCATTAGATTTTACACCTAATTGTTTTGCTGCAAGCAAAAAAACCTCGGGATCTGGTTTGGCTTTTGTAACATTATTACCATCTACAATTGTATCGAAATAATGCAATAAACCAACTTTCTCTAAAATTGGATGTGCATTTTTACTTGCAGAACCTAAGGCAATTGGAATATTATTTTCCTTTAAAAACGCCAATACCCCTGAAACATCTGGAAAAATTTCTGATGCATCCATATTTTCTATATACTTTAAATAGTCTACGTTTTTTTCAACCATCCAAGTATCAAATTCTTCTTGTGTTGACTCTCTATTGCCAATATCTAATAGAATTTCTAAGCAACGTTTTCGACTAACACCTTTAAATAATTCGTTTTGTTCCTTAGTGAATTCGAAACCTAAGTGATTTGCTAATTTTTTCCAAGCTAAATAATGATATTTGGCAGTGTCAACTATAACACCGTCCAAATCGAATATAAATCCTTTTTTCATCTAATTTTTAAATATCTTCTTGATAAGTAATTGCATTTTTATTAGTGATGAGTAAATTACAAAAGCCTGCAATTACCAAACTAATTCCTGCAACAGTCATTGCATTAATCGTTTCTTCACCTAATAAACTTGACACAAAATTGATTCCTCCTAATGCAGCAATAATTTGTGGAATTACAATAAACATGTTAAATATTCCCATAATTACACCCATTTTATTAGGGTCTACAGAACTAGATAACATTGCATATGGCATTGATAAAATACTACCCCAAGCAAAACCTATTAATACAAAACAGTATTTTAAATTTTCTGGTGAAGCATAGTTCATTAATAAAAACCCGATACCTCCAATAATCAACGAAAATAAGTGTACATATTTTCTATTAATTTTTCTCTTAGAAGTATAAAAAACTAATAATAAAGCAAATACCATTGATGACAGACCATAAATTCCCATTGCAGAACCTACTGAATTAGAAGATTCTTGAAACTTTGTATTCGCTATTTTAAATGCCTCTGCTTGAAATGTGTCTGCCATATTAAAAGCAGCTTCTATAGGAGCTGGAGTATTAAAAACATGTTCCGTTAAGGCAGGGTTTGCCATACTCCACATTGTAAAGAATGCAAACCAAGAGAAGAACTGAATGACACCCAATTTCTTCATTGTAGTTGGCATGCTTCCAATATTATCTATAATATCTGGAATAAAGTTATTCTTCTTTGCTTTTTCTAACTCAAACTCTTCCATGTTTTCTGGTGGATATTCATCCGTTGTAAAAACAGTATAAAAAATACTTGCTAAAAATACAAAAGCTCCAATTGTAAAAGCAACTTTTACAGACATTGGTACTACACCAGATGCTGCCTCATTACTAACACCAAATTGAGAAACCATCCAAGGTAAATTACTTGCAATCCAAGTTCCAATTCCTATAATTAATGTTTGAACTACAAAACCATAAGATCTTTGGGATTGTGGCAGTTTGTCTGCAACTAAAGCTCTAAATGGCTCCATAGAAATATTTATAGACGCATCTAAAATCCACAAAAAACCAGCGGCAACCCATAATGCAGGTGAATGAGGAACAAAAAACAGTGCTAATGAACTTAAAATTGCACCTACTAAAAAGTAGGGTCTCCTTCTACCCCATTTTACACTCCAAGTTCTATCACTCATATAACCAATAATTGGTTGTACAAGTAATCCTGTTAAAGGTGCTGCTATCCAAAGCAAAGGAATCTCTTCCTTTCCTGCTCCTAAAGTTTGAAAAATTCTTGACATAAATCCACCTTGAAGGGCGAATCCAAATTGTATTCCTAGAAATCCAAAACTCATGTTCCAGATTTGCCAGAAACTTAATTTCTGCTTGTTCATTATCGTATATTATTAAATTAATAGTACGATAAGCTTTTAGACTTATCAATTAATAAATTTGTGGAATGTAATTTATTGATAGCTCTTAATATTCGAACAAATATATGTTTTTTTTATAAATTTGATAAAAAACAACTATAAAATTTACGACGACGGTTTCGTAGATTCTCGTAACTTTATGTCACTAGAAATTACAATTTTTTTGGGTCTATATATATCTGATTCATTTTCAATTCTTTCAATCAATAATTCTACAGCTTGTTTCCCCATTGTAAAACCATGTTGTGCAACTGTAGTCATCGATGGAGATGAATATTCTGAGATTAAACCATCTGTAAAACCTATTATAGAGATCTCATTAGGGATACTTAAACCTTTTTCTTTTGCTATTCTCATTGAATTGGCTGCATAAATTTCGTTTACAGCAAAAACGCAATCAATATCTTCTTCAAAAACTTTTTCTATTTGTTTTTTGATATCTTGTTTCTCATCAACTTCAATAATTAGGTTTTTATCCGTTTTAATATACGCTTCTATTAAGGCTTTTTCATAGCCTTGCCTTCTTAAAGCGCCTACATTTACATGACTAGGAGTTGTAATTAAAGCAATCTTTTTACATCCATTTTTTAATAAGTATTTTGTAGCTTTATAACCTGCACCAACATCATCAACAACAACTTTATCACATAAAATTTCATCAACAACTCTATCAAATAAAACCAAAGGAATTTCTTCTGAAACCAAATCTACAAAATGCTTAAAATCCTTATTTTTAAGGGTTTCGTTGGCTATAGATACAATTAAGCCATCTACACTTCCATTAGACAATACGTTTAATGTTTCTACTTCTTTCTTATACGATTCATTAGAAAAACAAACCATAATATGATACCCTTTTTTATTGGCGCCCTCTTCTATGCCCATAATCACAGTAGAAAAGAAATGATGCACAATTTTAGGCAAGATAACGCCTATTACTTTTGTTTTTTGTGTTCTTAATTGAAGCGCTAAACTGTTAGGTTTATAGTTATAATGATTGGCATAAGCCTGAATCTTTTCTTTAGTTTCAGTACTAATTTCATGACTATTTTTTAAAGCTTTTGAAACTGTTGATGTAGAAACTCCTAATTCTTTAGCTATTGTTTTTATGGTAATTTTTTTCTTCATTATTTTGTAAGATTAACAATTTAAAATATTAATTTAATGATAATCTCTTAAAAAAGTTGTTAACACGCAACCGATTTCGTGACTTTTTATATTCTAGATTACCATTATTATACTCTATGTTTGCTTTGTGGAATGTAAATTTATTGTTAATACAAATCGAATTTACAGTTATTATTTAACAAATTATACATGAAAAAATTTAAATTATTGTTAATTGGTATTCTTTTAGGTACATCCTTTACAGTGTTTGCTCAACAAACAACAAAAGGTGTAGTAAAAGAAAAAGCAACTGGTGAATATTTACCTGGTGTTAGCGTTGTGGTAAAAGGTACAACTAAAGGATCTGAAACAGACTTTAATGGTAACTTTACTTTAGAAAAGGTAAAAACGGGTGATACACTTGTTTTTAGATATCTGGGTTATACAGATAAAGAAATTGTTATTAGCTCTAATTTTAACCTAACAGTTGAACTTGAAGAGTCTTCTGAACAACTTGATGAAATTGTTGTTGTTGGTTATGGAACTCAAATTAGAAAAAACCTATCAAGCTCAATTTCCAAAGTGGACGGTAAAGAGTTTGAAGGGCAACCTTTGCCTTCGTTTGAAGCGGCACTTCAAGGAAGGGCAGCAGGGGTTCAGGTAACTACTGGTGGTGCTATGTCTGGGGCTCCTGTTAAAATTCGTATTCGTGGATCAAATTCTGCTATTGGAGGTTCAGACCCTCTTTATATTGTTGATGGCGTCGTTGTTGAATCAGGAGCACAATCTGTTACAAATCCAGTAGGAGGGTTTTATTTGGATGTTGGAACCAATGTTTTAGCAAATATAAACCCCAATGATATTGAATCGTTGGAAGTTTTAAAAGATGCAGCAGCGACTTCAATTTATGGAGCAAGAGGCTCTAATGGTGTTATCTTAATTACGACTAAAAAGGGTAAAACAGGTGACACAAAGTTAAACTTAACAATCGATACAGGAGTATCTGATACCACAAACCGTATTGAATTTGTAAATTCAAAGGAGTATTTATTTTTAGCGCAAGAAGCTTGGTATAACTCCGGAAAAGACCCTTTAAATTTTTGGGCTAATAGTGGGGTTTTAGTAGATGGCTTAACGAAAGAAGAAGCCATGCGCACGGACACCGATTGGCAAGATCAAGCGCTTAAAACAGGTTTTACAACGAATATAAATTTATCTGTATCTGGGGGTGATGAAAAAACACGTTTCTATATAAGTGGTGGTATATTAGACGAGGAATCCATATTTGTAGGGAATGAGTATTTAAGAATGACGGCACGTACAAATATTGATCACAAAATTAATGACAAGTTTAAAATAGGAACTACCATGACCTATACGGTTGTGGATAACAATCCGGTACCAGTTCAAGAAGCGCTTGGGAAAGCAACCAATTCATTGCCTATATGGCCAATTAAAAAAAATGATGGCCTCTTTTTTAATCCCATAAATAATGTGCGAGCTTCAATCGATTTGTGGGATATTAGTGTAAAAAGTAAACAGTTCTTAGCAAGTTGGTATGTCAACTATAAGATTGCAGATGGGCTCGTTTTTAGATCGGAATATGGCTTAAACTCTTCATCTACGTCCGATAAGCAATACAGAGATGTATCTTTAAGTGCTAATGGCTTGGCGACTGCCTTTACCGCTCTAGGAGATAGAAATTCATGGAATTTTAAGAATGTATTAAATTATTCAAAGAGAATAGAGGGACATAATTTTGATATTCTTGTGGGGACGGAGTCACAAAAAACAACTCAAAAATCATCTGTAATTAGTGGCAGAGGTTTTGCAAACTCCATATTAAAAACACCGCAAGATGCTGCCGAAATTTCAGCAATTTACAATGAGAATGCTTATACATTTGCCTCTTTTTTATCTCGGTTAAATTATGATTACAAAAGTAAATACTTGCTGTCGTTAACTGCGCGTAGAGACGGTTCTTCTCGCTTCGGAGCCAATAATAAGTGGGGTGTTTTTGCCGCTGCATCTGTTGGATATAATATTAGTGAAGAAGCCTATTTTGATCCTTTAAAAAAAGTTATTAATTTCCTTAAAATTAGAGGGAGTTATGGTTTAACGGGTAATGCCGAAATAGGAAATTATGTCTATACTTCGACCTATTCACAATCTAATTATGATGGTAATAATGGTATTACGCTTGCTAATATCGGTGATGACGAATTAGGGTGGGAAACGACCACACAACTTGATTTAGGTTTATCTTTTGAACTATTTGACGGCAGAATTAGAGGTGAATTTGATTATTATGATAAATTAACATCTGATTTATTATTGCCTTTCCCAGTTTCTGTGATTAGTGGACAAAACCAAGTAACAACAAATTTAGGAGAAATTAGTAATAAAGGTTTTGAAATTATGTTAGGCGCCACTATTATTGAGAATGACTCATTTACATGGGATGTAGCACTGAATTTAGCACGTAATAGAAATGAAGTTGTAGATATAGGAGATAATCCAGATGGTCTTACTATTTCTGGTTTCGAAAACACTTCTATTATCGTCGGTAAACCGATAGGCACTCAAGTCATTGCTATTTGGTTAGGAGTAGATTCTGCATCAGGACAAGACATTTATCAGGATAGAGATGGAAACGCCCTTCGTAAAGATCAAGCCGTTGCAGAATATGGGTCATTAAATAATTTTATGAATGCTAACCTTGTTCCTTTTGGGAATCCGTTTCCAGAGATTACAGGAGGTATTAATAACAGTTTTAAATGGAATAATTGGTATGCCAATGCATTATTTACTTTCGAATACGGTGCCGATTATATTGCTGCCGGCGAGGCAATTAATTCAAAATATGCGTTTTCTGCCTATAATGCAACACCTCTTCGCCATCAATTAAATAGATGGAGAAACCCTGGAGATATATCAGGCGTTAGTCAATTAACAGACGATCCTACTATTTATACAAGGACTTCCGAATTTCTATCTGATGTGGACTATTTAAGAATGAAAGATTTAACTATTGGTTATATTTTGAAACCAAAAAATGTGGATAATTTTAAGAGTATTAACATTTACGCTAGACTTACGAACTATTTAACGTTTACAAATGCTAAGCCGTGGGTATACGATCCAGAAAATTTTAGGAATTCTGGAAACTTAAACTTGACGAGCACATGGAAATCTTCTCCTCAAGCTAAAACATGTTCGTTAGGTTTAAACATTAACTTTTAATCAGGGTCACCAAATAATTTAAAAATATTCAAAATGAAAAAAATACTATTTACTTTAATTTTTCTGGTAGCACTATGTTCTTGTGAAGATTTTTTAGAGGAGCCAAACCCAATAGGGTTATCTCTAGATAAAGTTACAGATATTTCCTCTATGCAAGCATTAGTTTACGGTTCTTACGCTAATTTAAGGAGCTTTACAGCGTATCAAAACATGATTACATCCACTGTTATTCATGATGTAGAAATAAGAAGAAATCCAAACTGGTTGCCCTTTTTTAATTGGAGCCAAGTTGGATTATCAAATACCTTCACTGAGGGTGTTTATTTTGAAGGTTTTAAAACCCTTAATAAAATTAATACAATTGCAGATGCAAATGTTTTAGAAATGACCGCGACAGATGCTCAAAAAAATAGTGTTCTTGGGGATATGCATTTTTTAAGAGCATTGGTATATTTTGACATGAACAATTATTTTACACTTAATTCTTCTGGAAATACAGTGCCTTTAGTATTAAACGTTTTAGGCGTTAATGATAGGGTAACTGTTGCAAAATCATCGAATGTTCAAGCTCAAATTGAATTAGATATTGAGCAGGCTCGAAGTTATTTTAGCAGCACCTCTGGAGTATCTAATTACGAAGCAGCAACGGCATTAGCTGCAAGAATCTATTTTTACCATAAAAAATATGATTTAGCCTACCAAAGAGCTCATGAAGTTATAGAGGCTGCAAAATACGTCCTTGAAGCTGAAGTTACTTCCCCCTTTTCTGCAGGTAGTGGTTCTTCAGAAGTGATTTTTGCAATTAAATACAATGCCACTGAAGGTTGGCCGGGTGCGGCTCAAATTAACTTTGAGAGTTTTCAAGCTGATAAAGATCTGGGAATAACATCGCTTAATCCAAATAGTTTGCTCGCGCAATTAAAAGCTGCAGATCCAGATGACAAAAGACACAGCGAATTGTATTCCGAGGCTGATGGTTTAGTGTTTGCTAATGGAAAATTTCCGTCCAATCAAACAGACTATATCTATTTACGATATTCTGAAATATTATTAACTAGAGCTGAAGCTAATATTATGAGAAATAATACGGTTAGTAGTCAGGATGTGGCAGATATTAATACTGTTAAAAATAGAGCTGAAGCTGCAGATGTTATTTCTGGAATACCAGATGTAACCGATGCCTTAGAAACTCTATTTAATGAGAGATCTAAAGAGTTATGTTTTGAACACGGAGACCGATTATTAAATACTCGAAGACGTGAAAAAGGAATTATCAACGAAGCAGGAACAGGAGATATTTCGTATTCAGATTACGTAAATCGATTAGTTTTCCCATTCCCACTAACCGAAATACAAATACACGATTTAGTGAGATAATCAAATAAATAATTAAAAACCAATTAAAAACAAAAAAACAAATAAAATGAACATTATGAGAAATTTAATTAAAATAACCGGCTTTTTCCTTTTAGCCATTCTTTTCGCAGGATGCGAAGATGATTCACAAGTTAGTCAAGATGCATTAACTAATTATGCAGTTGATATTAATGGTAGCTGGAAACTTTTCAGCATTAGCAGAGATGGTGAAGACCTGTCGAGTAAAATTAGTTTTACCGGCTATACCTTAGAATTAAATGATAATACTTTTAACCTTAATTCGTCAACTGTTCCATTTCCAACATTAAAAACTACAGGGTCTGCATTTTCAAATGGGAACTGGTCTTTTAATGACGATATTTACCCAACTCATATTCAGTTTACTAATGGTTCAGAAGTAATTCCTGTTAAAATGGGCTATCCTGCTTACGGCACAAATAATTCTTCATTAGTTCTAGAATTTAGTTTAGGATGCAGCACTAACATATACTCTTATCAATTTAAAAAATAATTAAAAATGAAAAATTCTCGTAAATTACTAAAAAAAATAGCTGCTTTAGCTGCAATATTGCTTTTCGTTACATCCTGTTTTTTAATTAAAAGTGTGGATCAACCAAGTTATGTAGAAGCAGGAGAGACCATGACTGTTACGGTTAATGCGGCTTTCGATTCTGAAGATAACGGAGCAGACTATAAAATTTTATTATTTGGTATGTTGGTACCTAAAAGTTGGGATGCTAGTAATAATGCTAGTGTAAGATATGATTCAGATCATAATGAAAACCCAGACCAACCAGGCAGCGGTGCAATGACCTTTGATGAAGGTGATCTTACTAATTGGAAAAGTCAATCAAAAGGTGCCAATGGACAAGCAAGTGGTAATACCTGGGCAAAAGATATGGAAGAGATACTTGGTACTGGAGAGAATTACGGTGAAATGGAATGGGTAGCATTTTATTCTGATAAATTTATTGATGGGTCAAATGCAGCATTCGATGGAACTGTAACAATTCAAATTAAAGCAGGAGACCAACATACAGGCACTCAATTAGGATATTTTATTGGTCATGTAGGAGATGGTCTTAAATTTGAGGAAGGTGGGTCAACCCCTGAAGCTGCTTCAAAATTTTATGATGTTGAATTTACAGATTGTCTAAGCATTACGAATGTTGCAGCAGATGCTACTAATTTATGTGGATCAGCACCAACATTTGCAGCGAGCATTGGTCCGGAAAATTATTTATTTGACGATATCATCACCGTGAAATTTGATGCTAAAGAAGGTTTTAATGGAGCAAATACAGCACTTTTCAATACTAATGAAGTATTTGCATGTGCTACAGCCATGTTTTCAGATGGTACAACTATTGTTAAGTGTGAAAGAGATTCAGCTTCAAAAATGACCCTAACTGGAGATAATGTTTGGGAATTATCTTTATGGAGCCCAGGCTATTTTGGCATTACTGAAGGTCAATTAATGACAGAAATTCATTTGAATTTCCAAAATGCAGATGGGAGTATTATTGTTAAAAACCCTGGCTTTGATGAAGATATGATATTTGGTCAAGACTGCAATTAAATTTTATTTGCGTGTGAAGTGAATATTTTGAATTAGTTTTTGTTAGAAAATGGGAATTTATATTTCCCATTTTTTTAATTATAATTCATAAGGCATTAAAAAAATAAGAAAATTATGAATATAAATACTTTTAAAGAAAAATCAATTTTATTGGGATTAATATTACTAATTGCCCAATTTACATCTTTGTTTTCTCAAGAAAATTTTATTAACCCGATTATACCGGGAGGTCATCCAGATCCTTCAATATGTAGGGTTGGGGATGATTACTATATCGTAAATTCTTCATTCGAATATTTTCCGGGACTTCCCATACATCATAGTAAAGATTTAGTAAACTGGGAATTGATTGGATATGGTTTGCACAGATTAGATCAAGCAAGTGGGGTCGTAAACCTTGTTGATGCGCAGCAAAACGGAGGTATACACGCACCTACTATAAGATTTAACAATGGGTTATTTTATATCATCGTTACCAATGTGTACAGTCCAAAAGATAAAAGTAAACCCGCCGAAATGGTGAATTTTATCATCACGGCAAAAAATCCAGCAGGTCCGTGGTCGGACCCCTATGTTATTGAGGGAGCACCAGGAATAGACCCAGATATTTTCTTTGATGACGATGGTAAGGTGTACTATGTAGGTACTCATAAACCAGATGAGCCTACAGAGAATGGTATTGGAGAAATATGGGTGCAACAACTGGATTTGGAAAATTGGAAATTAGTTGGTGAACGTCACTCTGTTTGGAAAGGTGCCTGTGGAGGTTGCTGTGTAGAAGGTCCACATATGTACAAACAATATGGCAAATATTACCTGATGGTTGCTGAAGGAGGAACTAGTTATAACCACGCCGTTATGATTGCCGCGAGCGATAAAATAAGTGGTCCTTTCGAATCCAATCCAAGAAACCCAATTCTTACTTCTCGACATTTATCAAATAGCAATTGGGTGCATAGTACCGGGCATGCAGACTTGGTAGAACTTGAAGATGGTCGTTGGTCTATGGTTTCTTTAGGCATACGTAACGATGTTTCTGGAACAAGTAATATGGGGAGAGAGACATATTTAATGCCCGTAACCTGGGAACCTGCCATTGCAAGATGGGAAGAAGTGCGAAAAGGTGTTTGGGAACCTATTGAATACATGTGGCCCGTGGTTGCACCACAAACGGGAAAAGTAGAGCGCTACAATCCACTCGTTTTTCCAGATAAACCACAAATATATTCAGATGTTTTTGAAGATAATTTTGATTCTGAAAAATTAGATTTAGAATGGAACTTTCGTCGGGTGCCTCAAACAAACACCTATTCTTTAGCAGCTAAAAAGGGTGTTTTAAGGTTGAATCTTAAGCCAGAAGTGTTTGAACTTCGAGGGCAATATAGTTTAATGGGTATTCGTCAAAAAGAAAGTGATTTTGAGTTTTCAACCCAAATGAATTTTGCGCCAAGGAAGAACGGAGAAGAAGCTGGAATAAGCATTTTTCAACAAGATAATAACTATATAAACTTTACAATTTCAAAATTAAAAAACAACCTAATATTAAAAATTACGGTAAAAGAACGTGAAAAAGAAGCAAGCATTTTAAAGGAATTCTCTTTATTCAATTTTAAAGGAGACATAACCTTTAAACTGGTTTCTGCTGGTGAAAAATATCAATATTACTATTCTTTAGATAAAGGTATGAATTTTTCACTTTTTACTGAAACCGCAAATAATATTGTGATTTGTAAAGGTTATATAGGTACCAACATAGGATTATATGCAACTAGCAATGGAAAATCGACAAAATCCTATGCCGATTATGATTGGGTAAAATATCAAGGACAAACACGAAAATAAATTAATAGAATTCAGAAACGCAAACTCCACTTCCTTTTTTGGATAAAATTAAAAGAAAATGAGTAAATTACTTAAACTTTAAAAAATGAAAATTAAATTAGCAATCGGGTTTCTTCTTTTAGTTAATCTCATAATATTTTCTTCTTGCCAATCAGACAAGAAAGCGGCAACAGAACTCCCTAATATAGTAATCATTTTTACCGATGATCAGGGGTACGGAGACCTAAGTAGCTTTGGGTCTGAAACAATTTCTACCCCAAACATTGATCAACTGGCAGAAAATGGGATGAAATTCACTGATTTCCATGTAGCTGCTTCTGTATGCACACCGTCCAGAGCAGCGCTATTGACAGGTTGCTACCCAAATCGTATTGGTTTGCCAAAAGTTCTCTTTCCAGAAGGAAATCGATGGGGCAGATACAATCCAGGAAACACCGGACTGAATCCCGCTGAGCAAACAATTGCAGAAATTTTGAAGAAAAAAGGATATCGGACGGCAATGGCTGGCAAGTGGCATCTTGGACATATGGAAAAGTTTCTGCCTTTGCAGCACGGGTTCGACCAGTACTTTGGTATTCCATATTCAAATGATATGAGCAAGGGAGAATTGCCGTTGATTCGAGGCAATGAGGTGGTAGAAACCGAACCTGACCAGTCTTTACTGACTAAGCGTTATACCGAGTTTTGTGTAGATTTTATTGATAAAAAGTCTGACAAAACACCATTTTTTATTTACCTGGCGCATACCATGCCCCATATTCCAATTTTTGCTTCGGAAGAATTCAAAGGAAAATCAAAAGGAGGGCTGTATGGAGATGTTATTGAAGAAATTGACTGGTCGACAGGTGAGATAGTAAAAGTCCTAGAAAAGAAGGGAGTTCTGGATAATACGCTGGTAATTTTCACCTCTGATAATGGTCCCTGGCTTTCTGTTGGAAACCACGGTGGAAGCGCAGGAGAATTACGTGGTGGTAAGTTCGATATTTTTGAAGGAGGCTTCCGAGTGCCTGCTATGATGTCATGGCCGGGCATCATAACAAAAAGAACTGTGAATGATGATCTGATAACCAGTATGGACATATTGCCTACGATTTGTGAAATCACAGGAGCAAGCTTGCCTGATAGCAAAATTGACGGACAAAGTATATTAGCGACTCTTCAGGGTAAGAAACAAAATGAATTGAATGATCGGTATTTCTATTATTACTCAAATGAGGAGATAATGGCTGTCAGAAAGGGCGATTGGAAGTTTATTAAAGCTCATAAATCCAGAAGGATATTGGAGCCTGGTAAAGATGGTGTCTTTGGAAAGGACGAAGGGTTCGATCAACCGGAAGCTTTATATAATTTGAATGAAGACGTTTCGGAAAGTAATAATATTATTAAAATACATCCCGATATTAAGATTGAATTAAAAAAGGAAATTGAATTATTTGAAACAAGTTTAAAAAAAGATGCACGTCTAGTTGGAGTTGAGGACTAATGCAACAATCTAAACTTTTACCGATAACCATTTAATAATAGAATATAAAGAAATCTATCTTATTGTATTAATTTAAAAAGTTTTATAGTAATACGTATTGAAAACGTAAAAGATTACAAAGAAATAATTGTTGCTAAATATAAAGAAGAAAGGTTTTTCTATAACTATCTTTTAAGCGAGTTAAGAGGGAGCTACTGCATAAGCTTTCAAAAGAAACCACGTTCAGCGGGAATAGCTATTTCAGATTCAATTAGTTATAACGATATAATTAAAGACTCATTATAATAATGTATTATTTAGGATTAGACATAGGAAGCTCTTCAATTAAAGCAGCTTTAGTAGAGATTGAAACAGGTAAAAGTTTAGGCGTTGTGCAAGAACCCAAAGAGGAAATGGGGATGTTTGCTCAAAAAAACGGTTGGGCAGAACAAAAACCAGAAGATTGGTGGACGCACAGTTGTAATGCCATAAAGCGTTTAAAAAAACAATACAATATCTCAAGAACACAAATAAAAGGTATTGGTATATCTTACCAAATGCACGGACTGGTGCTTGTAGATAAAGAAGGTAATACTCTAAGAAAAAGCATCATATGGTGCGATAGTCGTGCGGTAGAAATCGGGAATAAAGCATTCGAGGCCATTGGAGAAGAAACCTGTGCATCAAACCTTTTAAACTCACCCGCAAATTTTACAGCTTCGAAATTAAAATGGGTAAAAGACCATGAACCATCTATTTACAAGAGCATCTATAAATTCATGTTACCAGGCGATTATATGGCCTACAAGTTTTCAAATGTTATAAATACAACTATTTCTGGCTTATCCGAAGGCATTTTTTGGGATTTTAAAAAAGATTCAATAGCAGATTTTCTGTTAGACCATTACGGTATAGATAAAGCCTTGGTTCCAGATATCGTGGAAACCTTTGGGCTGCAATCCGTAGTAGATAAAAAAGGAGAGAAAGACAGCGGTTTAGCCTCAGGAACACCAATTTATTACAGGGCAGGAGATCAACCCAACAATGCATTATCCTTAAACGTCTTTAACCCAGGAGAAGTTGCAGCTTCAGGAGGTACATCAGGAGTCGTTTATGCGGTAACCAATAGTCTTTCTGTAAAAGAAAGTGCGAGAGTCAATAATTTTGCACATGTCAACTATAAAAAAGGAACAGACCCTAGAATAGGTAAATTATTGTGTATTAATGGAGCAGGTATTCAATACCGTTGGCTTTTAAACAACTTAGCCGTGAGTTCCTATGAAGCTATGAATACTTTGGCTTCAGAAATTCCAGTGGGATCTGATGGTGTATGCTTAATACCTTTCGGAAATGGAGCTGAACGTATGCTAAACAATAAAGAAATAGGCACTAGAATCGCCAATTTAAATTTAAACAATCACCACAAAGGGCATATGTGCAGGGCAGCGTTAGAAGGCATTGCTTTTTCATTTGTTTATGGAATAGATTTGTTAAAATCAGATGGTATTAAGGCTAAAGTGATAAGAGCAGGCAACGATAATCTGTTCCGTTCAGAAATTTTCGCAAATACCATAGCAACACTAATAGGGCAAGAAATAGAAATATACAATACCACGGGTGCTATCGGTGCAGCACGTGCGGCAGATTTACATAAAGGCGACTTTGAAAATTTTGGGAAATCAATCATGGATAATGACCATGTGACGACCTATCTGCCCTTCAAAGACAAAGCCGCTTATTTAAAAGCTTATCAAAACTGGAAGAAAGAGTTAGAGCTAATAGTAAATAACAGATAAACAACTTAACGAATAAACAACTTAACGAATAAACAAATAAAATAATTTTTGACATGGCAATTATAGGACACAAAGAGTATTTTAAAGGCATCGGAGATATCAAGTTTGAAGGTGCAACATCAGACAATCCATTCGCATTTAAATATTACAATCCAGATCAAGTAGTGGCAGGAAAAACTATGCGTGATCATTTTAAATTTTCAATAGCGTATTGGCATACGTTCTGCGGACAAGGGGGCGATCCATTTGGACCAGGAACTCAAAACTTTGCATGGGATAAATCTTCAGACCCCATCCAAGCAGCTAAAGATAAAGCGGATGCTGCTTTTGAATTCATCACGAAAATGGGGTTCGGATACTATTGTTTTCACGATTTTGATTTAATTCAAGAAGGCAAAAATTTTTCAGAATCAGAAAACAGATTGGCAACTATTACAGATTACGTAAAAGGTAAGCAGTCAGAAAGTGGAGTAAAATTATTATGGGGAACAGCCAACTGCTTTTCTAATCCACGGTATATGAATGGCGCAGCAACTAATCCCAATTTTGATGTCGTAGCAAGAGCTGGAGGTCAAATTAAATTGGCCTTAGATGCAACCATAAAATTAGGAGGAGAAAACTATGTGTTCTGGGGTGGTCGTGAAGGTTATATGTCTTTATTAAATACAGATATGGGGCGTGAGTTAGACCATATGGGACATTTTTTAAGAATGGCAAGAGATTATGCAAGAGCACAAGGATTTAAAGGAAACTTCTTTATTGAGCCAAAACCGATGGAGCCAATGAAACATCAATATGATTTTGATAGTGCAACGGCAATTGGGTTTTTACGTGAGCACGGATTAGACAAAGATTTCAAAATCAACATAGAAGTCAATCATGCTACATTGGCACAGCACACGTTTCAACATGAAATAGAAACAGCTGCAAAAGCTAATATGCTAGGAAGTTTAGACGCGAATAGAGGTGATTATCAAAATGGATGGGATACCGATCAGTTTCCAAATAATATTCAAGAAACAACAGAGGCAATGTTAGTTTTTTTAAAAGCTGGTGGTTTACAAGGTGGTGGTGTTAATTTTGACGCTAAAATCAGAAGAAACTCGACAGATATGGAAGATGTGTTTCATGCCCACATTGGAGGTGCTGATACCTTTGCACGTGCTTTATTAATTGCAAATAAAATCATTACATCTTCACCGTATGATAAATTGAGACAAGAAAGATATAGTTCTTTTGATTCAGGCAAAGGAAAAGATTTTGAAAATGGAAAGTTAGGTTTACAAGACTTATATATGATGGCGAAGGAAAATGGTGAACTGCAATTAAAAAGTGGTAAACAAGAGTTATTTGAAAACATTATAAACCAATACATATAATTTGATATTATGGGAGCAACAACAAATTCTAATTATTTATTAAAATTAACCATAGTAGCTACGCTTGGAGGGCTTCTCTTTGGATATGATACGGCGGTAATTTCAGGAACTGTAAGTTCTTTAGAAAGTTTTTTTGTTCTACCCTTTGGTTTAGATGAAATGGGAGCAAATGCTCGATTGGGATTTGTTGTGTCAAGTGCCCTTATTGGATGTATCATTGGTGGCATTTCAGGCGGAATTATTAGTAAAAAAATGGGACGTAAAAATGGATTAATATTAGCAGCCATATTATTTTTTATATCGGCTTTAGGATCTGCAATGCCCGAAATATTTTTAAAACCTGTAGGGAAAGCTGACCATACATTTATCTATATATTTATAGTATATAGAATTATTGGTGGTATTGGCGTAGGTTTAGCTTCTATGCTGTCACCACTCTACATAGCTGAAATAGCTCCAGCAAAAGTAAGAGGTAGGTTGGTATCCATGAATCAATTCGCTATTGTTTTTGGGATGCTCATTGTTTATTTTGTAAACTATTATATAGCAAAACAAGGAGATGATTCTTGGCTAAATACATTAGGCTGGCGTTGGATGTTTGCCTCCGAAACCATACCAGCAGGCCTATTTTTAATAATGCTATTCTTTGTTCCAGACACACCCCGTTCATTAGTTTTAAAATCACTACCAGAAAAAGCGTTAGACGTTTTAATTAAGGTGAACGGACTTGATGAAGGAAAAAGAATATTAACAGATATTCAAAATACATTATTCAGTCATTCAGGAAAACTATTTTCATTTGGAACCTCTGTGATTGTTTTAGGTATATTATTATCGGTATTCCAACAGTTTGTAGGTATTAATGTAGTATTATATTATGCGCCCGAAATTTTTAAAAATATGGGTTCAGGAACGGATGCGTCTTTATTACAAACCATTGTTGTTGGGGCAGTTCTGTTAATATTTACAGTATTAGCCATATTAACCGTTGATAAATTTGGAAGAAAACCACTCATGATCATTGGTGCCTTAGGAATGGCTATTTCGATGTTTGCATTAGGAACAACTTTTTTTACAGAAACCTTAGGTATAATGGCATTGGTGTTTATGTTGCTTTATGTAGCATGTTTCGCAATGAGCTGGGGACCTGTAGTTTGGGTCTTATTGTCAGAAATGTTTCCCAATAAAATTAGAGGTCGTGCTATGGCATTAGCAGTAGCAGCGCAATGGATTTCAAATTACTTAGTGTCATGGACCTTTCCTATAATGGATAAAAACACCTTTTTATTAGAGAAATTCAATCACGGATTTGCATACTGGATTTATGGCGCCATGTCTGTATTGGCTATGTTACTAGTATGGAAATATGTTCCAGAAACCAAAGGGAAAACATTGGAAGAAATGGAGAAGATCTGGGAGAAATAATGGTTTCCCCTTATAAATAAATTAATAAAACTTAAAAAATTTACAATTATGAAATAAAACAAAGACAAATTATATAAAAAAAAGAAGGGAACCAAGTTTAGACCGACCAAAGTATAAGACTCAATCCCCATTTTTAAGTATTAATTAATTAAATGTTAACCAATTAATAAAAATCAAATTTATGAAAATTAAATTGAACAATATTCCTTCATGTTTAAGAAGGAAGTTGCTAATTGTCATTATGAGAACCTTTATTTTTTTGTTCTTTACATCAATTTTTGGATTTACTTCAAATAATGTGTTATCTCAATATCCAATAAGCGGGATTGTTACCGATGAATCAGGCCAACCTCTTCCAGGAGCGTCTGTGGTTGAAAAAGGGACAGATAATGGAGTACAAACTGATTTTGATGGTAATTTTTCTATTGAAGTAACAGACGAAAATGCCACTTTGGTAATCTCTTATCTTGGATTCACAAATAAAGAGGTTACAATTAATAATCAGAGCACTTTAACAATTCAACTGTCAGCTGAGACATCTGTTTTAGAAGACCTCATCCAAAAACCTTCAATAAGGTTTTAACGAGTATAACTTCATTCTATAAATTCTTGATTGAAATCGAAGAGTTAGACATCAAGAATCCATTTAAAAATTGTGTTAGAAAACAAGTGCTTACAGGTGATAATTTGATTTTAACCAAAGATGA